>Ga0268357_101788_pt1 | contig 12097 bp, 10 predicted proteins | sample BioMet10_FD_192466 | JGI IMG/M metagenome (GOLD analysis project Ga0268357, IMG submission 192466) | Sewage microbial communities from Oakland, California, United States - Biofuel 10 (Illumina Assembly) | ecosystem: Engineered > Wastewater > Sewage > Unclassified | place: USA: California... | reverse complement strand
ATAGAATTAAAGAAACATGGAAGATAAGAAATTTAAAGTTATCATTTTAGAAGATGTAAAGCTTGAACTCAAAGGCACAGAAGAAATCTTTCGTCACGAAATACCCAATGCCGAAGTAATTGGCACAGCTATGACCGAAAAAGAGTTCTGGCCCCTGATAGAAGTCCAGGTTCCCGATATGGTATTACTCGATCTGGGGCTGGGAGGCTCCACCACCATCGGGGTAGATATCTGCAAGAATCTACGCAAAAAATATAAAGAAGTGCGGGTATTGATATTTACCGGTGAAGTACTCAACGAAAAACTCTGGGTAGATGTGCTCAATGCCGGGGCGGACGGAATTATTCTGAAAACAGGCGAATTGCTTACCAAGACAGATGTACAAGCTGTAATGGATGGCAAGAAATTAGTCTTCAACTATCCCATTCTCGAAAAGATTGTAGACCGTTTCAAACGGTCGGTTACTAATGACGCCTTGCGTCAGGAAGCTGTGATTAACTATGATATTGATGAATACGATGAGCGTTTCCTTCGTCACCTGGCTTTGGGCTATACCAAAGACATGATTGCCAATCTGAAAGGAATGCCTTTTGGCGTAAAATCTCTGGAGAAACGTCAGAACGATTTGGTAGCCCGCTTGTTTACCCAAGGTGAACGGGTAGGAGTGAATGCCACCCGTCTGGTAGTCCGTGCGTTGGAACTTCGTATCATAGACCTTGATAATCTCGAAGCAGATGAAGAATAAATTGCGAATGCCTCACCCGGCAACGATGTTTTTACTGCTCACCGTAGCAGTTATCATGTTTTCGTGGATATTTGATATCTACGGAATTCGTGTGATTAATCCTCAAACGGGTGAAGTTATTCGCGTGCAAAGTCTGCTTGGTGCCGAAGGAATCCGTTGGCTGCTGCGACATGTAGTGACCAACTTCACCGGATTTGCCCCATTGGGAATGGTAATGGTGGCAATGTTTGGTGTGGGGGTAGCTGAGCATTCGGGTTTCATAGGTGCCTGCATACGGAAAAGTCTGAAAGGGAATGCCAGTCAGCGCGGAGTAATTCTTTTAGTCATTTTTCTGGGTATTCTTTCAAACATAGTTGGTGATGCCGGGTATATCATTCTTATTCCTATAGCCGCCACACTTTTCCTTTCCGTTAAGCTACATCCGGTCGCAGGAATTGTAACTGCATATGTTTCTGTGGCCTGCGGCTTCAGTGCCAATCTCTTTCTCAGCACACTCGATCCGCTTCTGGCCGGTTATACTCAGGAAGCTGCAGCCACCGTGGTTTCTTTCAGGGGCAATGTAGGTCCTCTTTGCAATTATTATTTCATGTTTGCCTCCACATTTGTCATTGCAGCTGTCATTTATTTTATTACAAAAAAGAATTTGATACCCTCTTTGGGGGAATATACCGACATTACCTCTTATGGAAACTATAAATCACTTACCCGCAGAGAACAGCGTGCACTGTTAATAGCGTTAGGCATAGGGTTAATTTATACTCTGATTATATCATTTGCCACCTTTTCTCCCTGGGGCATTCTGAGAGGTGTCACCGGTAGTCTTACCCGCTCACCATTTATATTTGGGGTTCTCTTTCTTATCTCTTTTGGTTTTGGCCTGATGGGAACCATCTATGGATTTGCCTCCGGACGTTACCGCAGTGATTCTGATGTAATTAAAGGACTGTCTCACCCTATGCAACTGTTGGGCGTTTACTTTGTAATTGCTTTCTTTGCCGCACAGATGTTTGCTTGCTTTGAATATTCCCATCTGGACAAATGTCTGGGCATAATGGGAGCTAATCTGCTCACTTCCATTCATACCAGCAGCTTTGTTACATTGCTGTTATTTATCCTATTTACCACAGTGATAAACCTTATCATGGTTTCCGCTACAGCAAAATGGTCGTTCATGGCGTTTATCTTTGTTCCCATGTTCGCCGCAATGGGAATAAGTCCTGACTTAACCCAGTGTGCATTCCGTATCGGAGATAGCGCAACAAACGCAATAACGCCATTTTTATTCTATATGCCATTAATACTTGCATATATGCAGCAATACAACAAACAAGCCAATTATGCCACTCTGTTTAAATATACCTGGCGCTATTCGGTTTACGTACTGCTGGCATGGACAGCATTCTTTGTTGTTTGGTATTTACTGAAAATTCCATTAGGAGTATAATAATATGATAGAGAATAGTATTTTTATAATTATCGGCATTATAAATATAATACCCATAATAGTATTCGCGATTTTTCCTTTTTTGAAAAAAGATCGATGTGACAACTCAATATTTAGTCGCAATCCGTTAATACTATTTATAGAAGGATTCATTTTTTCTATCCTGCTATTTGTTCTGTATCTCTATTGTATCGGACCATTTTATCCAGACAACGGTAGAGAATTACCACTAGTAATGATCGTTTATGAGATAAACCTATTACCAATAGCAGCTATAGTTCTGTTTTTAGTTTGCCTTGGTTGTAATATTACCTGGACAAAACATTACTGGTATTGGGTAATAATTATACTAGCGCTAATGTTATATTTTCTTTTCTATCTATTTATTGACGATCTATCGGAATTTTATAAAACGTTCTTTCTTTCTGGAAATCCAGCATAAGCTGATCAACAATAACTTCCGGGTCGAGTGCACTGATACGAATGGTGTGCTTTCCCAGAATGTTTATTTTATGAAGAGTAGTGTTCAGCGATTGATTTCTCAATACATTGATTTTCCATGGCTCACTGCGGAATTCAGTTTCATAAGCCACCACCTGAGGCTTTTCGTTATCTATTGATATTGCGTAACGGATACTGCCACCATTGACAGAGTGATTGGGAATAAGTGCCACTCTTAAGGCTGCCTCTCCCGAAGTTGTAGTATAAATATAGTACGTCAATTCTCCTTTTTTAGGAAGAGAAACAGCTTTAGCGCTATGTCCTAAACCATCAATAACATGCGCTCCCTTTGTTGCCTTACCGAAGTCTGCCGCATTCCATGCAACCATTCCATTTGCTTCGGTCATGATTCCTGGGGCAATGTTCTTTGCCTGCACATCAAACCGATACTTTTCTCCGTCAACTGACAATAATAACTCACCCGCATAATCTTTATTAATCTTTGTCCAATCTGCACTTACAATAATTCTCTTTTCATATCGTAATCCGCATTCTTGTTCTTCTATTTTAAGCCATTCGGGAGACTTTTCAATTTTCCAGTCAACAGGCTTGCTGCCACGGCTGAATAAAGAGATAAAAGTCTGATTACCCGCTTCACGAACAAATGGAATAAGATTAGACAGCTGTTTTGATTGCAGAGGTATGCTGTCACCCTCTATCCATACCAGCGCCGAAGCATTAACCTGAGGAGAAACTTTTCCGGGCAGGGCAGGGTATTGGAATACAGGAAGCTGACGCGGCTTCATGTCCATCATTCCATTCCATTTAGCTTTTTGAATGTCGTGATTATAAGTCTGTGTAAGTCCGGCTATCTCATTATATGCATGATCGCTCAGAAATGAATATTCATTGGCTGCAAGCAAATTATAACGAGCCAGTAATCGGGCCTTTTGCGCATACAAATGTTTTATATTCATTGCAGCTGCACCACAAACCGGGTATTGCACTAGTTCAAAGTAAGCATCCCGCTGTTCTACCGGGATTGTTTTGGCAATTTCTTTCACCTTTTCAGAAAGAGCAGAGTATTGATATGCACGTTTCTGCAGTTCATTACCAAATGCAAATGGACTGAATTCAGAATCAATCACAGGAGTTTTTCCATCTTTTACAGAAGCTTCTTCCACACGACTCCATCCCATAAATTCCGGTTTACGGATATCGGCCAACTGATAATATTTATTCATCAAAGGAGTGAGTTCCTTGCCTGCTTCATTGCCGAATTCTCGTATAAGCCATTTATCTAAATGCTGGGAAATCGTATTAGAACGAATACTGTTTACGTTCCAGGCAAGGTCCATAAAGAACTCTATGTCATATTCTCCTGGTTTGATATCACCCACATTCAGTATCCAGAGTTTGCGAGCCCCGTAATCCCAGGCACGCTTCATCTCGGTATAGATCAAAGCTGGTTGTGTAGTGCAAAGCCACAAGTAATCATGTGGTCGCCCCCAGTAGGAGATATGGTAATATACACCAGCTCCACCGCTTCTTTTTCGTTCCTGCTCATTGTTCAGGCGGGTGATATAGCCATAATTATCATCACACCACATAAGCGTTACATCATCTGGTACCTTCAGTCCATTATTATATACATTGAGAACCTCTTTGTACGGTACAAATACCTGAGGCACTTTGGTTACATCGGGATTAACGTACTTGGCCAACAGCTCACGCTGGTCTTTAAACACATTAGTCAGTGCAGCCGTGTGCTCTTCCAGCGTTTTTACTCCCTGCATCTGTCCGTCATGAACGCCTCTCATTCCAATGGTATAGATATTCTCAGATTGACCAATGTTCTTCAATCTCTCTGTCCAGTAAGAAGTGATAGCTCCTTTATTGGTCAGATAATTATATTCTCCGTATTTACTCACATCCCATTCTCCGGCACTATTTCGCATCAACGGTTCACAGTGAGATGTAGCCATTACAATGCCATATTTATCGGCCATTTCTTTTGTGCCATTTACAAAATAAAACGGAACTGTACACTCATGCATGGCCGGCCAGATAGTATTAGCACGAAGTCGGAGCAGCAATTCAAAGATCTTCGCATAGGTTTTTGGACCAATTTGTCCTTTTACTGAAGTCTGCTCAAAGTTTTTAGAACTCCACGGCATCAATCCCCAGTCTTCATCATTCAGGAAAATGCCCCGATACTGTACTGATGGCTGTTGCATATTCACGTATCCTTCGGGCAGAGTTAGTGAATTTTTCTTTTCAGGAGTAGCGTCGGCCCACCAGTTCCATGGCGAAACTCCGATAATGCGTGACAGCTCAAGTATTCCGTAAGCCGTACCGCGTGCATCACTACCCAGAATTACCAGACAAGGATCTTTTTCCCTTTGAATAACCTGAACCTTAAATGCCTCCCATTGATTTAGTAATTCCTTTACTGAAATATTTTCCTTCTTCAGCCATTCGTCTGTTTCCTTTGATCTGCCCACTGTTGCTATAATAATAGAAGCATTATCGGGCAATTTAATCTCCGTTGGCTTATTTCCTGATACAGCTTCTATATCAGATAAAAACATCTCTGCAGCCATGTGCACAACCATATTTTCATTCTTATTCAGATATAGTGATGCACTCTTTCCTTGTGAGATTAAAGAGAAATTACCGGCAAAAGCAGCAGATGAAAGAGTTGTCTCAAAGCACAAGAGTAGTAAAAACGGGCGAAATATATGTTTCATAGCGTTCAATAATATTATTCTGATCAGAATGTAAAAAGTTACAGCTGGCAAATATACTTGTTTCTTTGGCTTATTGCTAAATATCCAGCTTATAGAATAACCTTTTTTATTGATTTATTGCCGAATAGATGAGATTTATTCAGGGTATATATCGGCTATTCTAGCTATATTTATATACAAAGGTGGAGGAATTCCGGAATATTTCCTTTACCTTTGTTACTACTAGATCATTAAAATTGGAACAGCTATGGAACCTATGCATAAAATAAGCAAAGTAAAAATCCGTTCTCTGCAGCTGGACGATTATGCCCAACTCTCACAATCTTTTACCAGAACCTATTCAGATGGAAGCGATGTGTTCTGGTCTCACGAACAAATAGAAAAATTAATCACAATCTTCCCTGAAGGACAGATTGTGGCAGTTGTAGATAATAAAATTGTAGGTTGTGCTTTCTCAATCATCGTAGATTATGATATGGTAAAGAACGATCACACCTATGCCTCTGTTACCGGGAAGGAAACTTTTAACACACACAATCCTCAGGGAAATATTTTGTATGGAATAGAAGTCTTTATCCATCCCGAATATCGTGGACTTAGGCTGGCAAGACGAATGTATGATTACCGCAAGGAACTTTGTGAAACACTGAACCTAAAAGCTATCATGTTTGGGGGCAGGATACCCAACTACCATAAATACGCCGAGGATATGCGTCCAAAAGAGTATATTCATAAAGTGAGTAAGAAAGAGATCTTTGATCCAGTGCTTACCTTTCAGTTATCCAATGATTTCCATGTGCGCAAAGTAATGACCAATTACTTGCCAAACGATGAGGAATCACGCCACTTTGCCTGTCTATTACAATGGGATAATATATATTATCAACCTCCTACGCAGGAGTTTATCCCTCAAAAAACAACTGTCCGGCTGGGATTGGTGCAGTGGCAGATGCGTTCTTATAAGACCATTGACGATGTATTTGAGCAGGTAGAGTTTTTTGTGGATGCTGTTTCCGATTATAAAAGTGACTTTGTACTTTTCCCCGAGTATTTCAATGCACCACTGATGGCAAAATTCAATCATCTAGGGGAATCTCAGGCTATACGTGAGCTTGCCAAATATACCAACGAGATGCGCAAACGTTTTATTAATCTGGCTATCAGTTACAATATTAATATTATAACCGGCAGTATGCCACAGCTTCGTGGTGACGATCTTTATAATGTGGGATTTCTTTGTCGCCGCGATGGAACCTTTGATACTTATGAAAAGATTCATGTTACACCAGATGAAACGAAAAGCTGGGGACTTTCCGGAGGAAAAATCATTAAAACCTTTGATACCGATTGTGCAAAAATAGGAATACTAATTTGCTATGATGTGGAATACCCTGAACTTACCCGCATCATGGCCGATCAAGGAATGCAGATACTCTTTGTTCCGTTTCTGACCGATACACAAAACGGTTATTCACGCGTAAGGATCTGTGCTCAGGCCCGTGCCATTGAGAATGAATGCTTCGTGGTTATAGCAGGAAGTGTGGGAAACCTGCCAAGAGTGCACAATATGGATATACAATATGCTCAGTCGGGCGTATTTACTCCTTGCGATTTTGCCTTTCCAACCGACGGAAAGTGTGCCGAAGCCACACCAAACACCGAAATGATTCTGGTATCTGATGTGGATCTGGACTTGCTGAATGAGCTTCATACTTATGGTAGTGTTAGGAACTTAAAAGACAGAAGAAGTGATCTTTATGAACTTAGGTTAAAGAAATAATATAAGTTGTATTGAATCAGTCGTCATATCATGACTTCTCTGAATACTCTGAAACACCCTTGAAAAATTTGTATTTCATCACCCTCTTTTTAATATTTTAAATATTTTCAGAAGTGTCAACTAACTGTACATAATAATAAGTTGGATTTGAAATTAAAAGCGCAACATTTGGCTTAAAAATATCATTTTTATAAAAAAAACATGTAAAGATAGTGTTTTGTATTTAATAATTTATTGTTTACATAAAATAAATATGGATGAATCTAAATCTTTGTTCGTTTTATCCATATCTTCTTACACAATATAAAATTTACCCATTCACTTTCTTGTAATCTGCGAGGAATTGCGCTAGTCCGCTATCTGTCAAAGGATGCTTTAATAATCCTTTTATTGCACTTAGCGGACAGGTTGCAACGTCTGCACCAACTTCAATGCATTGAATTATATGCTGTGTGTGTCTTATTGAAGCAGCCAGGACTTGAGTCTTGAATCCGTATACAGAATACATTTCAACAATTTTGCGTACAACATCAATTCCATCGCTACTGATGTCATCTAATCGGCCTACAAAAGGAGATACGTATGTTGCTCCGGCCTTTGCTGCCAATAGAGCTTGTCCAGGAGAGAAAACAAGCGTGCAATTTGTACGGATTCCCTTACCAGTAAAGTGTTTAATAGCTTTTATCCCATCTGCAATACATGGAACTTTCACTACAACATGTGGATGAAGAGCTGCTAATTCTTCACCTTCCTGTATCATTCCTTCATAATCCGTAGCAATCACTTCCGCACTCACATCGCCATCCACAATATTGCAGATTTCAACATAATGTTTCCGCTGATTTTCCACTCCTTTGATATCTTCTTTTGCCATTAGTGAAGGATTAGTTGTTACTCCATCGAGAACGCCAAGATCATTGGCTTCTCTGATCTGATCCAAATTTGCTGTGTCAATAAAAAACTTCATAATACGATTTATTTATACGGTTAAAGTAACTATCGAGTAAATTTACAAAACAATTCTGAATAAACAAATGTTTTAACATATATGTATTGATAATGAGCGCTATAATCTGAATGCTGGTACTATAATAGGTTTTGTCTATATCCCTATAGAAACTATCAATCAGAATATTTAGGCAACTCTGAATATATCTTTTAGTTTTGTGGAAAGAAAAGAAATACAAACAATTTAAATTATAAAATTATGAGATCATTAATTGGGAAAAAAGCACCTAATTTTTCTGCATCAGCAGTAGTTAATGGAAATAAAATAGTGGATAACTTTTCTCTGTCTCAATATGAAGGCAGTAAGTACATACTCTTTTTCTTCTACCCAATGGACTTTACATTTGTTTGTCCTACAGAGCTACATGCATTTCAGGAAAAGCTTGAAGAATTTGAAAAAAGAAACGTAGCAGTAGTTGGCTGTTCAGTCGATTCACAGTTCTCACATTTGGCATGGCTAAACACTCCTAAAAAAGAGGGTGGTATTCAGGGAGTAAAGTATCCTCTGGTTGCTGACTTTTCAAAATCTATAGCCGAAAGTTTCGGTGTTCTGGCAGGTGCTTATGCTCCAGATGAAAGTGGCAATTGGGTATGTGAAGGCGCACCTGTAGCTTATCGCGGATTGTTCCTTATTGATAAAAACAGAGTGGTAAGACACTGCGTGATCAATGACCTTCCTCTTGGAAGAAGTGTTGACGAAGCTTTAAGAATGGTAGATGCTCTACAGCATTTTGAAGAATGCGGTGAAGTTTGTCCTGCAAACTGGACAAAAGGAAAAGATGCAATGAAAGCAACAGGAAAAGGTGTTGCTGATTATTTAAGTAACCATTGATGTTAGAATAGAAGTTTGATTATATATGATAAATGATTGAGAGAAAGGAAGGCTTGTGATAGTCTTTCTTTCTCTCAATATGAATTACAGTTTATTTGCTGTTCACAAAAAAAAGAATGTCTATGAATCTAACTATGGTTATTTCCTCTCTACTATAATTGGAATAATAAAAAGTGGAATTGTTGTTCTTTTTAATATCGTTTTCGCATCATTTCCTGTAATGATATTCTCAAACCAGTTCCTGCTATGGGCTCCAATAACTATAATATCAGCATCAATTTCTTTTGCAGTATTCAAGATTGTTTCAGCAATTTCTCCTTCTTTTATTAACGTTTTAATAGAATCATCGCCAAGATGTTTTTTTGTTTCATTTAAGAAATTCTGCAATGACACTTTCAAGTTTTCAATATATCCAATCTTGAATTCATAAACAGCAGGGCTTTCAATATAGTAATCAGGCCGTTCGTACATTACATGCAATAATGTTATTTCAGCATTCATTGCTTTTGCCATTGTAAAGCCCGCTTCAACTATTACTTCCGCAGTCTTATCATAATCAATGGCTATCAATACTTTTTTTATTTTGCTTGTTTCCATCATGTTTGTTTTTTTAATTGTTACTTCTAATTTTAAACATCTCACTCTTTTACTTAAAACAAATCAGCGTTTAGAAAGATCTATAAAAGTTACATTATTAATATGTCAATCCGCTAAAAAAAGTTATTTCCAATCATTCGTTATACTTTATGGAATAAAAAGGCTGAAGAATTCTTCGGCATTAAATCAGAAGATATAATCGGGAAAACAGATATTGAGGCTTTTGGCGAAAGATACGGAACAATAATTCTGGAGAATGAAGATTCTATAGTAAAAAACGGAGGAATTCTTAGCTATGAAGAGAAGGTTTCTGTAAATAATGAGATACGTACAACAAGTGTTCTTAAAACATATTCAAAAACAAAGGATCGCTCATCATACCTTATTGCAACAAGATGGGATATCACTGAACTGAAGAGAATACAGAATCTGCTAAAACTAGAAAATCATAAGTTAGCTCTGGCATTAAATGCCGGCAATATTGTTCCATTGACATGGAATATAACCGAGAATTTAGTTTCTATTAATTATGATGAACTGAACATCGACTGTGAATTAAAAAATCAAAAGGTATACAGACCTTTTGATTATATGCTTTCTATAATTCATCCTTCAGACAAAGAAACAATGAATAGTGCATGTAATGATTTATATTGTGGGAATGAAGATAAAATGGATATAGATGTACGGACTAATTATCTTAATGAAAATTATGAATGGTACTCAGTAAAAGCTTGGGTTAATGAAAAGGATGAGGATGGGAAAGCACTTACTGTTACCGGAATTACAATCAATATATCTAAAAGAAAACAATTTGAAAGGAGCCTGATAGAAGCCAAAGAGAAAGCTGAAGAAGCTAATAGATTAAAATCTGCTTTCCTGGCAAGTATAAGCCATGAAATACGAACACCTTTGAATGCAATTGTTGGATTTTCAAGAATCCTGACAATAACAGAGCTTAGCAATGAACAAAAAAATGAGTTTGCAGACATTATCGAACACAATAACAGCCTACTTCTACGGATTATAAATGACCTCATATCTCTGGCCAAAATCGATGCGGGAACGTTGGAACTTGAATACTCAGAAGTTGACATAAATGTTTTTCTCAGCGAAATAGTCCAATCATCAAAATATATGGTTGAGCAGAAGCAGATTAAAATATTATTTATAAGTGAACTTCAGGAATGTATAATCAACGTAGAGAAGTCTTGGATTACGCAGATATTGAATAATTTAATATCAAATGCAATTAAATTTACTCAGCAAGGAGATATAACATTAAAATATCAATTAAAAGATAGTCAGATTTACTTCTATGTAAAGGATACAGGAGAAGGTATTCCAAAGGATAAACAGGACGTTATTTTTGACCGCTTCTCTAAGTTGGACTCATTTAAACAGGGAACTGGACTTGGATTAGCACTCTGTAGTTCAATTGTACATAAACTGGGTGGAGACATTGGAGTTGAATCTGAGGTAGGAAAGGGGTCTACTTTTTGGTTTACATTACCGTATACCTCGGTCTCTGACGCTTTTTCATCAGAAAATAATGAATTCGTGCATAAAAAAAGCTATTTTAATGCTGGAAGCCAGTAAGAAAAAGTTGACTACTTTATATTATTCCATCTACATAATGATTGTTCGCCCTAAAAATCTTATAGAAAAGTTTTTATCTAGTCTTTTTTTTGTAAATTTGCACTTTATTTTTCAGAAGACTAGTTAAAAGCATAAAATATGAGTAAGAGATTTACTGAATATTCTCAGTTTGACCTCTCGCAGGTGAACAAAGATGTACTAAAGAAATGGGATGAGAACGGTGTTTTCGCCAAAAGTATGACAGAACGTGAAGGCTGTCCTTCGTTTGTGTTTTTTGAAGGACCTCCCTCGGCTAATGGTATGCCGGGTATTCACCACGTAATGGCTCGTTCTATTAAGGATATTTTCTGTCGCTATAAAACAATGAAAGGTTTTCAGGTGATGCGTAAAGCCGGATGGGATACACACGGACTTCCTGTAGAACTTGGTGTTGAAAAGGCTTTAGGCATTACAAAAGAGGATATTGGAAAATCTATTTCTGTAGCAGAATATAATACTGCATGTCGTAAAGACGTGATGAAATATACTAAAGAATGGGAGGATCTGACTCATAAAATGGGATATTGGGTAGATATGAAAGATCCATATATCACTTATGACAATCGTTACATTGAAACTCTTTGGTGGCTATTAAAGCAACTATACAAAAAAGGATTATTATATAAAGGATATACCATTCAACCGTATTCTCCTGCTGCCGGAACTGGCTTGAGCTCTCACGAACTTAATCAACCGGGATGTTACCGCGATGTAAAAGATACTACGGTGGTCGCACAGTTTAAGATGAAGAATCCTAAACCGGAAATGGCTGCATGGGGTACTCCATATTTCATAGCATGGACAACTACTCCATGGACTTTGCCTTCAAATACTGCACTTTGTGTAGGACCAAATATTTATT
>Ga0268357_101786_pt1 | contig 12123 bp, 11 predicted proteins | sample BioMet10_FD_192466 | JGI IMG/M metagenome (GOLD analysis project Ga0268357, IMG submission 192466) | Sewage microbial communities from Oakland, California, United States - Biofuel 10 (Illumina Assembly) | ecosystem: Engineered > Wastewater > Sewage > Unclassified | place: USA: California... | reverse complement strand
TCTGGAACTGCTAAATGGCAGGCCAAGAAAATATCTTGGTAATAAAACCCCAACAGAAATGATGCTTGGCCAGAGCTCACATTGAATGGTGCGCTTAATTTGACAATTTACCTATACTAAAAAAGAATGAATTTTATATTTCTTTCTTTTTTGCATAATTATTTGTAGTGGCAATGATTATCTACAATATTTTGTTGTTCAGTATTCTAACGTTAATCAAAACTCCCACTCGATTGTTCCCGGCGAATAAATAAAACTCCATGTTTATCTTCCTATTATCTCAATTATCCAGCATTTTGTGAATAAATGGGGTCATCATGGGGTCACTGTTATTATGCTATTTATCAAATCAATCCTAAGACTTTTAAATCGGAATTCTGCTTCAGAATAACACATGGTTCTGAAAGAAAACCCTATAAGATAACTTCGTTTAGATTTTATTGATCATCTCAAAGATATTGAAGAAAAACAGTCCACAATCATTTCAGATTGTGCTGCATCTAATCATCAAGGGTTCAATCAATATAAAAGTTCAAAGCCAAAAGGCAAGTCCATCAACTATTATGAAATAGATGATCTTGCCTTTTTAACTTTATCGAATTGACTTTCTGACTATATCTTTAGACCAGCAGCATATCCTTCATGCGTAGCAATCAAAGCATTTCCTGCCTTTTCTGCACTGCCTATTGTATAGACTTCTTTGCATAATGATTCTGCTGTTTTTTGCAGAGGATTATATGCCTTGTAGCCGAATGCGGCTACAACTGTGTTGGCTGGGATTGTGATTTCTTTTCCTTCACTATCATTATAGGAAACGCTGTTCTCAGTGATCTTTGTAACAGTTGCATTTGTCTGGCACTTAATACCGATTTCATTCATTCTGCGTACTAAAGATGCCTTGTTTGGCATTACCATATCGCTCAAAATCTCAGGCTTCATTTCAATGACAGTAACATCACGTGCTGTCTGAGCAATAAATTCTGCTGTTTCACCGCCGACTTCTCCGCCGCCGCATACAACAACTGGTCCTTCTGTTAAACGATCTCCATATAGGACTGCTTCCGCAGTTGTTACATTCTTACTGTCGATTCCTTCAATTCGCGGCATCAATGGTCTGGATCCTGTTGCAATTACAATTGTGTCTGGTGCTGCTTCTTTAATAACGCTCTCATTTACTTCTGTCCCCATAACGAACTTCACGCCAAGCTTTTCACACTGTGTACGATAAGCTGAAATAACAGTAGACAACTCACCCTTCCCCATCGGGTAAGCAGCAGAACGGAATGCTCCACCAAAATGTGTATCTTTATCATAGACTGTTACATGATGCCCTCTTTGTGCTGCCGTTCTTGCAGCCATCATACCGGCAGGACCTGCACCAATGACCATGACATTCTTTGAATGTTCTACTTTGTGTAGATCATTTTCATATTCATGCGATACACGCGGATTGACTAAGCAGGTAAATCCTAAAGGACCAAGAATTCCATATTCACAGCCCTGCAGGCATGCAATACAGTAGTTGATTTCATCAAAGCGTCCTTCCTTTGCTTTTAATGGCAGATATGGATCTGCAATGCTTCCACGTCCCATGACAACGAAGTCAGCTTTATTCATTTTCAGAAGTGTATCTGCCATATGCGGATCATTAATACGATTGACCAGCATGACTGGACAGGATACTAAGTTCTTGATCTGTTCTGTTGAATCTGCATTAAATGCATGTTTTGCGAACATATTGGAAATAGTCGTATGCTCAAATTCCGCCGCATATAAGCCACTGGATACATTGATTGCATCAACACCCAGTTCATCCAAATGTCGAGCAAACTGATAGGATTCAGCCTCTGTTCTGCCCCCTGTAACATATTCATTGACAGAGAAACGTACAATGACTGGGAACCCAGCAGATGTGTGGCTGCGGACAGATTGATAAATCTCATCAAAGAAACGGACACGGTTGTCAAAGCATCCACCATACTCATCTGTACGCTTATTAATGAATGTTGAAAGGAATTGTGCAATCAGATATCCATGTGCAGCGTGGATCTCAACACCATCAAAGCCAGCTTTCTCCGCTCTTCCTGCAGCTTCGCCAAATGCTTTTATGATTTCCTTGATTTCCTCAACTGTAATCTCACGCGGGACCGACATTGCAAGCGGATCACGGATTGCAGATGGCGCAACAACTGGTCCAGGTACATCAGGCATTTTCTGCTTACCGGCATAATAAATTTGACAGAAAATCTTTGACCCATATTTATGAACTGTTTCTGTCAATTTCTTGTTTCCTTCAATCTGTTCATCTTTCCAGAAACCAGGAATATTGGTATATCCTCTGCCATCTTTTGTGACACCATAATCCTCTGTAATGATCAATCCCCAGCCGCCCTTGGCTTTCTCTTCGTGATAACCGATATAACGGTCCGTCACGATCCCATCAGTCGTGCATGACTGCGTGACCATAGCTGGAACAACAAGACGATTTGGAATCTCACAATTGCCGATTTTCTTCGGTGTAAACAATTCTGTTAACATTTGAAATCCTCACTTTTCTATGACCACAGTATAGAAAATGTAAGAATTACAGAGTCAACATTGTATATTTCGTGATTTATTTCACAGAATGCATCATATAGCGATTTAAATTTCACAAGGAAAGCCGGTATCCATAATGAAATGGATGCTCCAACTCTGTAATGATTATAGACTTTCAATCGGTATCATGATTTCAGCAAGACGAGTAAAGCGATGATCCACTCCACCGCGGCCAATGATAACAGCACGAGGATTTCCTGCCTGATGATATCCATGCTTTTTAACATACGCCACAGCATTGTTGGCACAATGCTGATTCAAATTTCCAAGTTCTCCAAGATCTGCAATCGTACAAAGGCAAAGCTGTTTTCCTTGCACTTGATATTTCCCTTTATCATCAATTTTCAACACATCATGGAATCTTTGTTCGATAGCATAATTCCACATTTGCAAATCTTCCTGAAATTCAAATCCAGCATCAAAAAATGAAATATATTCCGGATCATATATCACGTTCGACATTAACAAGCCCATATCTAACTGATCATAATGATCACCTTTAGCAGGCCCAACTTCATAGACGACCTGTGCTGGGATTTCATCAACCCAATAATTATTCTGATTATAAGAACATAAATAGATTTTCTTCCTGATTTCTTCCAATCGTTCAATCAGAATCTGTTTTCGTTGAAGTTCTCTATTCAACTCCAGCTCATAATCACCAATCTTCTTTGTATATTTTTCAAAAAAATCATTTGATAGCAGATCTGGAATCTCATGGATATTGATTCCCAACTCCTTATACCGCATGGCGTCAAACAGCAAAAATATATCCATAGCAGAATATAAGCGATATGTACTGTTTTCCTTTCTCTCTGGATAGATGACACCATTCTTTTCATAATATCGGATCATTTGATCTGATAAATGCAGCATATTTGATACATCACCAATTTTGTATTTCATGGTTATTCCCCTTCTTCTTAATCAGATTTATTCAATTTTAAAGAAATGAACTATTTTTCCTTCACAGATATCCATTGATTCATCCATTTTGTCATCGGTAAACAAATTGGCTTCGAAAGAAGTCCTACAAAAACAGCTGCTGCGATTGTTCCCTCTCTGATTCCAAGCAATTCACCTTTCATCAATATGCTTATCAGTGCAGCAATAACAACCAATACGCAGTCAAAGCACATCTTCATATTGCTAAATTTTACTGGCAGGACTTTGCATATCGCTAACACAAGTCCTTCGCCTGCCAATGTGACCACATTTGCTGTGACTTCCATGCTTACACCAACAGCAACTACTATGATTCCTATCAGACAAAATATCCATTGCACAAAATATGAAGAATACTGTAAATTGCGTAAAAGGTATACCGAGAAATCAATCATCATACCAAAAACAATTGCAACTGGAATCTGCATCAACTGAATCAACTGATTTTTTTTCGTAAGATTACAATCTGTAATAGAACAAACAAACAATGCATTGCAATCGTAAGCTGGCCAACTGATATTGGTACTGTTAGGCTCAACACATATGGTACACTTGATATTGGTGATGTTCCTAGATCTGCCTTTATTGAGAATGCAACTCCAATCGACATAACAAATAATCCAACCAAAAAGAATAAATATCTCTTTATATATTCAGTTTTCATTAACACTTTCCCTTTCTAATTATTTTGACGCCAGATTTGCAGAGTGTTGGTAAAACTGACAGTCTTTAATGACAAAAATGGCTTTAATACTGATGCTTTGGTTTGAATACTTCCCGATATGGCAGATTCATGGGATGAGTCAATCCCATATTGATCAATTCATAGACACGTTCAAGAGGATCTTTGTGACCATTGTTAATGAATGCAAACAGATTTAGATAGTCCTGGAGATATGCCCGGTCGAACCCTGAATGTGAATCTAAGAATTTGTGAATGGAGTTGTGCACATCATTGATTGGTTGCAGTGGATCATCTTCATCGGGGAGCGCACGGATCTCCTGCGAATCATAAACTTCTTCAGATAACTTCAATTTCTTGACCAATATCTTATGGGAACGTTCCTTGTCGTGGATCAGATGCGAACCTGGTCCAATGTGTCTCCCCAGTGTGCTCCAGCAGCGTTCCTGTGACGGCTTGCCTGTTCCATTTACTAAAGCACATACATCTCCATGCACATCTACAGCCGTGAATATGCATTCAAGATTCTTGGAAAGACCTCGGTAGAATTTCCCGTCTGTTCTTGACTGTACATCTGGTCTGCGTTTCTTATAGAAAGTCTCGTCAATATATACGGTGCCGTTCAGGACAATATCATCTTGATAGTCATGCAATAGTTCGAAAATCTTGACCAGCCAATACCGCGATGTTGTGACACTGTTCATATTGATCGATGTGATACTTGCAATTCCATGTTGTGTGTGATAATTTATGTGTCTCTGTCATTGTTCCTCCTATTTCGTTATGCAGTTAGCAGACCGCATCTTCATTATAGGATTCTTTGACAGAGACTCATCGGTTAACCTTTACGGAACTCCCGGACTATCCGGGAGTTTTTTGGTAATACAAAAAAGATGTCCACTGCCACTATGAGCATTTGGACATCTTCTTTACTTCAGTCTAATTCATCCATATATGTCTGTCCGGGAATATCATGCATCATCTCCTGGAACTTTTCACGTTCCTTTAAGCTACTGTACATGATAGTGAATGTAGCCACCGGCGCTTCACCTGTCCTGCTCTTGACCAGATTCAGATCGCGGAGCACGAAATGATTTTTGTGCATCCAATTGATGAACTGAGAAGGGCCGGAGCTGTCGATGAATTCAATATACATATCACTGCGCCTTGAACGCTGACGGACAACGATATCAACCTTATCCAATACTTTCAAGGTAAAGACAACGATGACCAAAGCAATTAAAGTGCCCTCAACATAACCAATACCGATTGCCAGACCTGTACATGCACATACCCAAAGACCGGCGGCTGTTGTCAGACCACGGATCTGATTGTTGCCGGTGACAATGATCGTGCCTACACCGAGAAAGCCGACTCCGCTGACCACCTGAGCACCAATTCTGTTCATATCTGCATTTGCTTCCGGGAACTGGATCATGACATATTCACTCATCAATGAGATCAGAGCCGAGCCGACACAGACAAGTACATGCGTCTTCATGCCGGCACCACGGTTCTTCATTTCTCGATCTACACCAATGATCATGCCAATCGCCATTGCAATTACTAAACGCGCAATCATGGATTCAATGCTCCATCCATGAATAAATTCTACAAATGTATTCCAGATCATTTATCAAGCCTCAAATGAAGTCAGCAGTTTTGCTTTTCCCTATTGCAGATCATCCCTTGACAGATCCGATCATGACACCGGAAACAAAGTACTTCTGAACAAATGGATAGATGACCATCATAGGCACAATGGAAATGACAATTGTGGCATATTTAATCAATGGACGATAGATGTTGACATCTTGTCCATCTGCATCTGCGACAATAGCGTTCTCTGTTGACTGCAGAACTATTTCACGCAAAACCAATTGCAATGGATACAGATCTCTGTTCTGCAAATAGATGGAAGCCTGAAACCATTCATTCCAATGCTGAATTCCATAGAACAGAACAATGACTGCAATGATTGCTTTACTGACCGGCAGAATGATCTTTGTCAGCAGCTGGAACTCACTTGCACCGTCAATACGTGCTGCTTCCTGAAGCTCATAAGGAATCTCCTGGAAAGATGTACGCATAATGATGATATTAAATGCTGACAATGCCCCCGGTAGAATGACTGCCCAGCGTGTATCATAGAGTCCCAGTTTATTGATGACAATAAAGGTAGGTACGAGGCCGCCGTTGAAGATCATCGTAAAAAGCACAAACATGTTGAATGCTTTGCCGAACATCAGCCCTCTTCTGGACATAACGAATGCAGCCAGAGTATTGAGCACTAGGCCGATAGAAGTACCGGCAACAACGTACAGCAGTGTATTCAAATAGGACTTCAAGATTGCGGAATTCGCTAAGATTAATCTGTAACCGCCCCATGTAGCTTTTCCAAGCGGCCAGAAAATAAGACCAGTACTAGCTGATAATATCAGCGGATCACTGACAGATCCCATAAAGACATGCCATACTGGAATAACACAGATAAAGCAGAGAAGAATCAGAAGGAACGTATTGAATACTGCAAATATTTTCTCGCCTTTTGAACGTTTAGTCATTTTATTCCCTCCTTACCAGATACTTGTCTCATTGATCTTTTTACTGATCCAGTTTGCACCGAACAGTACGATCAGATTAATGACAGAATTGAACAAGTTAATTGCAGTTGAATAGGAATAATCAGCGTTCAAGATACCAATACGATAAACGTAACTTGCGATGACATCCGCGGTCTCATATGTAGACGGACTGTACATCAGAATAATCTTTTCATAACCAACACTCATAATCTGCCCAAGTCTCAAAATCAGAAGGACCACGATTGTGGATGCTATGCCCGGCAGTGTCACATGAAGTGTCTGCTGCCAGCGGTTGGCACCATCAATCCTTGCGGCTTCATAAAGTGTTGGATCAATAGCAGCTAAGGCAGAAATAAAAATAATTGAATTATATCCAAGATGCTGCCACACATTTGATCCAACATATAAAGTACGGAACCAGGAAGGCGATGAAATCAGTGCACCGCCCGTCCATCCGAACTTTTCAGCCATCAATGTGAGCACACCAGATGATTTACAAAAATCAAACAGAATAGAAACAACAACAACGACTGAGATAAAGTAAGGCAGATACGAGATTGTCTGTACTACCTTCTTAAATTTAGTATTTCTGACCTCATTGAGGCACAATGCAAACACAATTGGCAGCGGGAATGAGAACAAAATCCCATAGAAGCTAATCAAAAGTGTATTTCTGAGCAGACGCCAGAAGTAAGTCGAATTGAAGAAACGGACAAAATTGTCAAAGCCAACAAATTGACTCCCAAAAATACCGTTACGGATTGAATATTTCTGGAAAGCCATTACAATTCCGACCATTGGTGCGTAGTTGAATAACAGAAAATAGATTACAACCGGCAGTGCCATCAGATAGATCTGCCAGTGATTCTTCAGATCTTTCTTCAATCTGGCACCAAAAGACACCTTGGCAATCGGTGGACGGACATTACTGTCTGAACTGATAACAGTCATATAAATTTCCTTCTTTCAAGAAACCAAATATACAAATAGCAGAGAAGAAAGCATACATGATGCTTTCTTCCTGCCATTTTTTTAAAGAATGGATGTTACGTTACGCTTGCAGATTATCTTGCGTTGTAACGATCAAGAGCGGCCTGCTGAAGACTGATGCAGTTATCAATGCCCATGCTCTTAAGTTGATCACGATACTTGTCGTAATTATCCAGAGATTCTGTTCCCTTGATGAACTTGACATTCATTTCCTGAACATAAAGCTCAATCTCTGTATAAGCCTGTGCATATTCAGAACCTTCATCAGAAGTCATAGAAATATTAGTCGGAATGTAATTTTTTGGCTCGTACGTTGACCATACATCATACGCTGCAGCACGTTCTGCAGGCATCTGTTCAATCTGAGCTGCCTCAACACGTACTGGAGGATTCTTTGTCCAATACTTTACAACGACTGTAGCAGAATCTAAGCCATTTGGATTCTTGTAACGGAAATCATAATTACCAATACGGTGACCATCACTAGCCTTTGTCCAAACAGTTCCTTCTTCGCTGTCGATGCCATAGTTTGCATTCAGATAAACATCCTTAGCATAGAAGCCATCGAGCCAGCGGACTGCCTCTTCAATGTGAGAGCAAGATGCACTGACAAGGAAGCACTCAGCCTGCATATTGTGGAAGTTGCCTGATACAAGTCTCCAAGCTGGATCAGCAGCATCTGCGCTGAGTTTCGGCTGTGGAGCTGCGACTGCCCAGAATTCCTTGTTTGTAGCGCCTCTGGAAATATATGCATCAGTCATACGTGTGCCATAATCGACACATGCACCTACCTTATCATTCAAAATCATATCTTTATCCGGAGCGATACCTGTGCATGTTCTTGTATCAAAATCAGGATCAATCAGTCCCTTCTTATACCAGTCAGCCATCATTGTCAGATAGTCTTTATAGCCATCTTCCAGCGGACCATACTTGACTGTTCCGTCAACCTGATAGAAATACGGAGCAACACCATAACCAGCCATGAACTCGCCGTTATCGATACCATACTTGCTAGTGAAGAGCGGAGCCTCAATGCCAAGCTTGTCCTTAAATGCAGTCAGCACTGTCTCCCACTCATCATAAGTTGTAGGAATATCCATACCGACCTTGTCCAGGAAATCCTTACGGACAGAGATGCCCTGGTCAGCATAACCATTCTTCATGTTGTCCCAGAATCCCCACATGCCGTACATCTTGCCGCTATCCGTGAAGACATCCTTCTTTGCTGTATCAATGTTGTTGATCCAGCTGCAGTAGTTAGGTGCATCTTCCAGATAGTCAGCCATGTTGACGATATAGCCGTCATTGATTGCTGCATCCATGCCATCACGATATTTTTCCTGTGTTGTATAAACACCTAAAATATCAGGAAGTTTATTGGATGTGAACAGAAGATTGAACGCTTCTGCTTCCGTGCCAGTTGCCGGAATCGTAAAGTCGATGTGAATGTTTGTCTTCTGCTCGTACCACTGGAAGAATTCACCTTCATTACGGTCTGCCAGAGTACCCATGGAACTTGCGTTTGGATCCCACATTGAAAGTGTGATCTTGGTGTCAGTGAGCGGATATGTCTGTTGATTTTCCTCTCCCTTTACAGTTGTTGATGCTGGAACCTTTGCACTGCCTGTACTGTTGCTACTTGCTGTTGAGCTTGCTGTTGAGCTGCTGCATCCACATAGTGCCATGGCTGCAGGCATTGCCGCACAGATAAGCTTTGCCCATTTTGCTTTCATGAATTTCCCCCTCCTGTAAGCTATTATTTCGCCTGCTTTTTGTAGGTTTGAGCCTTATTTGATTTTTTCTCCCCAGGCATATAGCGTTCAAACATCTGATCGAATACTTTTGCATTCATATATGTCGTAAATGACATATCAAAGAAAATGACCATTGGAAAAAGGTATGGAACATAGGTCCAGAGCAATGTTGGCAGAACAATAATCGTCAGCGTTTCCAGCGACAGAATCATCAGAGTTGAACGAAGATCGGTAACGGCAAAATACGCTGCATTTATTAAAGTCCGGCGGATTGTATTATCAAACCGGGCTAAAACCATAAAAATATATGTATAGAGTATCATCCAGATCAGCAGCAGAATGACCAGTAGAACAAGCCATACCACAGCCCATAGATTCCCAGCATTGACAATGCCAAGGACCTGAATCAACCCTCCTAAAAGAATAATCAGAATAATCAGCATTACTGTCGTTAATATGACAGCCTGACGGATGTTTCGAGAAAAACTCCTAAAAAACATTTTCACGATGCTGTCGCCTTCATCGCGGCGCATCTTAATGCATGTGTAATTCAATGCCGTTGCACTGGCACCTGTAGTAACGATTGGGATGGAGCAGATGATCCATAAAACATTCAAAATCAATAAGTTGAAAATCAGTTCACCAATCTCAATGATTGGATTACTGTCATTGTAATCACGTTTGCTTCTCAACATTTTAATACGCTAATGCAATGCATTTCCTTAATTTTCCTTTATTATACTATTACTCTTTTTTTTTGCAAGAAAGGGCTTTCATTTTTATGCATGTTTCACATTTTGGAAATATTTTTGCATGATGTTCACCTCATTTTGTTACATTTTTTATTAAAAAATTTCATTCAGCAATTTTCCTGAATGTCATCCCCGCACACAACAGATGCTGGCTGGAATTGATTTCTTTCACTGCTGATATAAAAAGTTCACTTTAGTATTCATTGAAGAATTTCTCTGATTCTGTTAGCATTATCAGTTGAAAGGAAAGAAGTACTTCTTCTTTGAATCCTGAACATGAATAAAAAAATCATTCTATTTGCCTGCAGTATGCTGGCACTTACTGCATGTTCTTCAACAGCATCCGGTACAAGCTCTTCATCAACGGCCTCCGCTTCGATTGATGAGGTCGTATTGATGGACAATGCTGATGCTCGTGTTGTAGTTGAGGATGTCACTGTGATGTCTGACTACTATATCAATGTAAAAATGTCCATTCAGAATAAAACGAAAAATACAAATCTGCTAGCAATCCCTGTCGGCATTACCACCAACGGCTTTTCGCTGGATGCCAGCGGCGTTGCAACGCTGCCACCGAACGAGACCTACATGATCAACAATTACTTCGGCACCAGCATGATCAAAACACTGGGATTTGAGAAGGCTGTCAAGTATTCATTTGCCTATGCTGTATATAACAGCACCAGCACAACCAATCCAATAGCCACCAGCGATGTATATACTTATTATCCAGATGGTGAAGATTCCTATGTTGAGACGGCACCCGTCTTTCCAGCTGACATGAAGACTTTGATTGATGACGGCAATCTTAAGCTCACGGTCCTGGAAGTCAATGATGGCGCAGATGTCCTGACCGACAAGACTGAACCGACCATCTTCTTCTATGCCGAGAACAAGACCGGGCGAAAAATGATCATCCATACATCCGATATGCAGGGAAACATGGGGCTTATTGAACTCAACACAACAGATTCTTCCAACGCTCTGATTGGAAATGCAAAGAAGATCATATCTCTCAGTTTTGACTCTGAAGCAGAATTCAGCAGCTTCAATACAATTACATGCAATGTCTATTATGAGATGGGCACGACAACAAGCACACCTGTCCCATTTGCATATACATTTACAAATTGATTTGAACAGCAGCCAGGTCAGCCTGGCTGTTTTCAATCGAATAGGGAATAATTAAAATTATTATCTTACAATAACTATCCCCTCTCACACAACCATGCATGCAGTTCAGCACGTGGCGGTTCAGTTGAACTTCAAATCATGTCGTTCCAGATAGTAATCCAAGCAGCTGACAACTCCTTTTCTCGAAAGGACTTGTTTGCTGACTGCCCTTCCAAGTGATGACTTTGTAGCTACGAACTGGTAGTGGTCTCCCCACTGTGATTCTCTCTCGGCAATCTTTGCAGGAACTCCAAGCTTCCGGAGACCCCACAGCCGCTTAGATGGCTTCTTCCACTGTTTCCAGATGATGACACGTATCATGTTCCTCAGATGCTTGTCCACTTTGGTCATTGCCGACTTCATTGACCCGATGCTGAAATAGTTAATCCAGCCTCGTATCACTTGGTTCAGCTTGATGATTCTCTGGTCTAATGGGATGTTCCATCTGCGTTCGCACAGCTGCTTCAGTTTTCTTTGGAATTTCGTGACTGAATCCTTGTGCGGCTTTGCCTGCCATTTTCCTGCGCCCTTCCAGGATCCAAAGCCAAGGTACTTGAGGTCGTTCGGTCTTGTGACGTGTGTCTTTGTCGCATTGACCTTCAGCCCTAGTTTCCTTTCGATGTAATCTGTGATGGTGCGCA
>Ga0268357_101783_pt1 | contig 12145 bp, 9 predicted proteins | sample BioMet10_FD_192466 | JGI IMG/M metagenome (GOLD analysis project Ga0268357, IMG submission 192466) | Sewage microbial communities from Oakland, California, United States - Biofuel 10 (Illumina Assembly) | ecosystem: Engineered > Wastewater > Sewage > Unclassified | place: USA: California... | reverse complement strand
GAAGGAGTTTATCGCCAAACAAACCGATCCTGGCCGCCTCCCAGATCCTTCGATTTGTTTGGCGAGACCATTATACGGCGGGGCGGCTCATCAATAAACGTCAGCAACACTTTCGTGTGCTGCTAGACAAAATTTAAACCTAAAATCGGCGAACTCCAATTGGCGGGGCGTGCCTCTTGTCATTGAAGGCGTCTTAGCCTAAAGCGTTCGTTATTTGTGGTATGGTTCGTGATGCGCGATTTTAAACGCGCGATAAAGTTGCTCTAGAAGAATCACGCGACTCATCTGATGAGTGAAGGTCATTTGGGAAAAACTGATCGATTCATTCGCCCGCTTTTTCGCCGCATCGGATAAACCCAGGGATCCTCCAATCAAAAAGCTGATGGAAGAGCCTCCACGAACGGCCATATCTTGGAGATGCTCGGAAAAAGCGACGGAGTCATATTCCTTTTGATTGAGGTCAAGAGCGCACACATAATCTCCTGGTTTGATCTTGTTGAGAAACTTGGCGCACTCTTCGTCTTTGACTTTGGTTTCGATGGCGGTACCTGCGCCTTCTTTATAGGCAATGTCGGGAAACTCAACAATCGAAATATGCGTATACGGGGTCAGTCTTTTAACGTATTCGTCCACCGCCGCCCGCCAATAGACTTCCTTTAAGGTTCCCACGCAATAGATCGTGATTTTCATTGCGGGTCCCCTCCAAAGGTCGACTCCCACTGCTTCGCCGGAATAATTGCGATATGCGAGACATCAATCTTCTTCTTTTTGAAGGTCTTGCTGTAGGCTTCTAGGGCTAATTCAGGCGTATTGCATTCTTCGCTAAGATGGGCCAAATAGATGGCCTTGGTATGGGGGCCGAGAAGTTCCGACATATATAGGGCGGAATCCGTGTTGGAAAGGTGGCCAACATCGCTATGGATTCTCTGCTTCAAGAAGGCGGGACGGTTGCTATGAAGTAGCATCTTCAGATCGTGGTTGGATTCAAAGACGTAATAATCGCAGTCTTTCAATAAGGCAGCGGCCTCATCGGGAAGATAACCCGTATCGGTGACATAACCGAGTTTGCAGTTGCCTTCTTCAATCAAAAAACCGAGGGGATTCACCGCATCGTGGGAAACTTGAAATGGGGTGATTTTAAGGTCGCCGACCAGCACCGGTTCAAACGGCTTAAGGATCTCATAAGGGCGCTGAGATAAGGTTTCTTCGCCAGCATACGCCTTCACGCGGTTATGGTAGAGATTAAGCGTGGAAATATGATCGCTGTGCTCGTGGGTGATAAAGATCCCCGCGATATCTTTCTTGGTGTGGTGAATGCTGGTTAAGGCCTCTTCCACACGATTTAAAGGAACCCCCATGTCCACTTGGATCAGGATGTGCTCACTATAAATTAAGGAAGCGTTGCCTTTCGAGCCGCTACCGACAAGAACGAAACGCATTAATCGCCCGAGGAGAAACCGCCCATTTGCTTTTCGTAGGCGGCGTAAGCCTCTTCGAATCCTTCCGTCGGATCATCGAAACGGGAATAGCTCTTTGAGAAGATCAGCGAGAAGTCGCCGGTCTGACCATTGCGGTTTTTGGCGACGAGAATCTTCATCACGGACGGGTTGCCGGATTTATCTTCGAATTCCGGAGCCTTGGGAGCATTGGGATCAACCGCGGGGGCGGCCGGAGCTTGTTGCTGCTGGTTGCCGAATTTGTTGCGATCGGAGCCCCAACCTTTCTTGGCGTTGGCCTTTTGACCGAGGTTGGTGTAGTAGTCGCTGCGGTAAAGCAAAAGCACTTGGTCGGCATCTTGTTCGATGGAGCCCGACTCACGGAGGTTGGAGAGCATTGGGACTTTGTTCTCGGTGTCTTCGACGTTACGGTTAAGCTGGCAAACGACAATGACGGGAACGTGAAGCTGACGGGCCATGGTCTTCAAAGAACCCGAGATGAAGGAGACTTCCTGTTGACGGGAATCGACTTGGCCATCGGTGGTCGTGCGAATACGGCCAAGGTAGTCGATGACGATCAGACCCAAATCAGGGTGAGCGGCCTTCAATTTCGTGGCTTTTGCGATGATATCGCCAAGCATCGAGTTGGGTGTATCATCCAAATATAATTGAGTTTTGCTGATTTCTTCAATAGCGGAAGCGATCTTAACCCGCTCCGCGGTTTTTAAGAACCCTGTCTGGATGGAATCGTTGCTCACGCAAGCGCGGTTGGCGATCAGACGCTCCATGATTAGGGTGTTATTCATTTCGAGTGAGAAGAAGGCGACGGGGACACCGCCCCGGCTAGCGGCGTTAAAGGCAAAGTTCATGGCGAGCGCAGTCTTGCCCATGGACGGACGGGCCGCCACGATGATGAGATCTTCTTTTTGCCAACCGTGAGTGATGCGGTTGAGGCGGCGGTAACCCGTCGGAACACCCGTAACGCCATCGGTGGAGGCACTCGAGGCTTGCTGAAGTTTAACGGAGACGGCTGAGGCCACTTCGCGGGCCGGCTTGAAATCGCCGACGCTGCGAGCCGCGGTTACGGTCGTAATCTCTTGGTTAGCCTTCATGAGGAAGTCGTCGATATCGGCAATGCCGCCCGAATTGTATTCGTCTTGAATCCCTTTCAACGTCAAAAGGAAGTTCCGGAGAACGGCTTGCTGTTTGACGATCTTAATATAGTGGTCGACGTTGTCGGGCGAGATGCTGGAATCAACGAGGGTCATCAAGTAATCGGGCGCTCCCGAATCCTTATCGAGTTTGAGGTTGATGAGCTCATCGGTCACCGTTTGAGGATCGACGGGGACGTGGCGATCGCTTAGCTCTTTGATCGCGCGGAAAACCAGGCGGTTACGAGGATCGACTTCGCTGAAGGAATCTTCCGTTAATGAAGATACGCCAATCGCTAAGGCCGCCGGATCCATCATGAGGGCGCCTAAAACGGCACGTTCCGCTTCGACGTTAGAGGGCAAAGTAATCACTTTGGCCATAGAACTATTTCTCCTCGCTGATATGAACGTTCACGGTGCCAACAACTTGGCCTTCGCTGCCTTTGTAGAGTTCGATCTTGAGGCGGGTATAGCCAATGGCGTTCGCCGGATACTTATCGATGAATTTTCGCTTATCAATGGTGATGTTCCATTGCTGGAGAAGACCTTCTTCGATCTGCTTAGGCGAAATGGAACCGAACATCCGGCCATCGCTTCCGACTTTGGCAGTGAATTCGACATTGATATGCTCAAGGCGTTTAGCCAGTTCTTCGGCTTCGGCCTTCAGCTGCTTTTGACGCTCGGTCTCAGCGGCGTTTTGCTTGGCGAGACTAGCTTGCGTATTGGCGGTGCTCGGGGCGGCTAAACCCCGCGGGACTAAGAAGTTGGCGCCATAGCCGTCTGAGACGGTGATGGTATCGCCTTTCTTCCCTAAGTTCTTCACGTCGGCTAATAAGATGACTTTCATATGTTTTTATTCTCCTTGATCATCATCGGTAGGTTTGGCATTGCGGGCTTCGGTCAAGTGCTCGTCGAGGACATCGATGAGGGTCGACTCGACATTGGCGATCGATTGATTTTTGAATAAGGCTGAAGCGGAAGTGAAGTGGCCTCCACCACCCATCTTTTCGGCGAGCAGTTGGACGTTGACCGTCCCATCGCTCCGGGCCGAGATACGGATTTCTTTTTCTTCGGTCTTGCCGATAACGAAACAAGCGTTGATGCCCTTGAGTTGCATGACTTGGTTCGCCACCTTAGCCAAAGTCGACCGCTCGATGATATCGTTCTCATCGGCTAAGCAATAGACGATGCCGAAGTAAGGGGTCTTCATCGTCGCGACGATCTTGGTGATGAGCGAGTATTCCTCATATTCATCCTTAAGGTAATCATCGGCTAGCGAGTTATCCGCGGAATAGGACTTCAAGATCTCCGCGGCATCGAAGGTGCGCATGCCGGTGGTCTTGCTCTTGAAGAATGAGGTATCAAGGAAGATGCCCGAGAGCATGATGGTAGCATAAGCGGGTTTAACTTCGATACGGGGGTTAGCGGTCGCGTAGTGAAGCATTTCGGCGATCAGTTCTGAGGCGGAAGAAGCCGAAGGTTCAATATAGGCAAGAACCGGCTTATCGATGAACTCGGTGCCACGGCGGTGATGGTCGATGACGATGACCTTTGAGGCCTTTTCAAGGACCTTAGGCGCCATGGTGATCGAAGGGACGGAAATGTCGCAAACGATGACCAGGGTCCCGTCTTTTACCTTATCGACCGCGTCTTTCGGCGAGATGACCATGCGGTCGAAGTCGACCTTATTGAACGCGCCCTGGAAGGCATAACGGGTCTTCTTTTCCGTCATTTTGGGGTCGTAGATGATCTGGCAGGGTTTCTTGATCCATTCGCAGAAGGCTTTGATGCCTAAGCAAGAGCCCAAGCTATCCATATCCATATCGGCGTGTCCCATGGTGAGGACGTTCGTGGATTCACGGATGAGCGAAACCAAGGAATCGGCGATCGAGCGGACCTTGACCTTTTCGGTGGTCTCCACCGCTTCGGTCTTGCCGCCATAGAACTTCAGCTCTTCGCCATACTTGGAAACGACGGCTTGATCGCCGCCACGGGACATGGCGATATCGATGGCGTTGGAGGCCATTTCATTGAGCTTGTTGACGTCAGGAAAGTTATGGGCGAAGCCAACCGAAAGGGTCGGGACCGTGTCGCTGCCTTTGCCTAACGCCCGGACTTTGGCGAGAATAGAGAACTGATCGGCTTGCATCTTCTGCAAGGATTCATAATTGCAAACCGCGAAATAGGAGTCGCTGCGGAAGCGGCGTAAAAGGACGCCGTTGTCTTTAGCGTATTCAAAGATGGCCCCGCGAACCTTGGAGACAACATCGTTGGTGTCGTCTTCGGCATTGCCAGCGATGTCGTTATAGTTATCGAGCAAAATGATGCCCAAGACGATGCCTTGCTGTTGAGAATAATTGAAGATCTTTTCGTAATCGGTCGTGTCCTTGAAGATATAGAGGTGGGCTTCGCTGAGGTATTTGACCTGATAGATCTTGCCATCGGCTTCGATCTTGGCGGTCATGTCGCCCGGGGCGTCTTGTAAGTTGCGGAGATCGGGTTGCCAATCGAGGATGTTGAGGTCGAGAAGGTCAATCTTGCGTTCCTTGAAGAGGTTGTTGTCCCAAAGGACGGTGCCGTGCTCATCGCAGACGACGAGGCCGATTTGGCCAAAGTTATAAGCTTCCTGAACATCCGCGCCGATCATAGTCGCGGCCTCAAGGTCGCTCTTTTGACGAATGTGAGAAAGATGCAACAACGAAATCCACAAGAAGATGAGGTTAATGAGAATGACGGCCCCAAAGGCAATCATCCAGTACTCGGTCTTCATGAAATCTTTGAAGCCATTAGGGAAATCGTAGAACCATAACAAAACACCTGTCCCCAAGACAATCAGCTCAAAGCTGATGATGATGAGGGCGCGTAACCTCATGTTGCGCAAGGCTTGTGTCATAACGCTATAAATTATATCGACTTAAAGGTCGATATCCTAGGGAAGAGATTTTCCGAGAGGTTTTCTAGGCGACAATTGTCCGTCTTTTTGACCTTAAAAACGAGGGCCTCAAAAACCATCAAAAAATATTTTATTTGCGTTTTTTGCTCTTTTTAGACATTTTCGTATTATAATTTTCGCAGTGAGGTAATTTATGATTCTTTCATTCTCGGTCACGAACTTTGGCCCTATTAAAGATACCATCACGTTGGATCTGCAATGCGGTTGTTACAAAGAACATAGCGATACCACCGCTCCTTTCGGCGATCAATCCTATAACAAGATGATCGCTATGTTTGGCCCAAACGCCAGTGGAAAATCCTCGTTTATCCACGCCTTAAGAACCATGAAACTGATGGTTTTTAATTCGACCTTGGCCGCGGTAGGAGAGGCCTTGCCCTATAACCCTTTTCTCTTTCTCGAGAAAATCGCTAAGCCCACGGTCTTTAACCTGCGCTTTACCGCTAATGGAGTGGAATTTCATTACGCCTTTTCCTATAACCGTAACTCCATTTTAAGCGAAAGCCTCCACTACTCCCCCGCGGGACGGGACACCATTATCTTTGAGCGTAAAGACCAGGCCTTCACGTTCACGAGCTTTGAGAAGGAGTTACGGCCCCTTGTGGAGAAAAATCTGCCCAATAAGCTTTTTCTCGTGACCGCTTCTCAATTTAATTTTGCCCTAGCCCACCAAGTGTTCGATTTCTTTGAAAACGAACTCAGCATCGTCGAAGAAAACGTCTTATTCACCTTGGGTCGCAACTCCAATCTTACGGCTTTAATGAATGATGCCGTCATCGCTGACCCCCACTATAAATCTTTCGTTTTGGCTTTCCTTAAAGCCTCGGACCTTAACATCGTCGACATCAGTGTGAAGAAGCAACGGATCAATATCCCAAGCCCCATTAATGGCTGGCCCTCGATTCAGGAAAATCAATATGAGGTCAAGCTTTTCCACGAAGTCGATGGCAAGTCTTTCCCTCTGCCTCTTCAAGCCGAAAGCCAAGGTACGATTTATTTGTTTGGTCTCGCCGTGGTCTTTTATAAAGCTTTCATCAAAGACCAAGTCATCGTCTGCGATGAATTGGACGCTTCCATGCATCCCGCCTTGCTCAAAATGCTGATTCAGTCCTTTGCCGCCTCTGCGAGTGCAAACAGTCAGCTGATTTTTACTACCCACAACACGTCCATCATGTCTGATGAACTCTTCCGTCGCGACCAGATTTGGTTTTTCGATAAAGATGAGCACGCCCAAAGCGAGCTGTTTTCATTAGCGGATTTTGGCGCGCGCCCGACCGATAAATATGAACGGGATTATCTTTTGGGCCGCTATGGGGCTGTCCCAGCGGTCATGACCTATTTGAAAGAAGGTGACCAATAATGCGATTACAGCGGCAGCGTCTTCCCGTCATCATCATCGTCGTGGAAGGCCATAACAAAACCGAAACCCACTTCTTCGAATCGCTGAATCGGGAGATCAAGGAAATTCAAATCCGGGTGCGCTGTAGCGGCGAGACCGATCTCCCGAATCTCGTCGCCTTCGCTCGGCGGCTTATCTCGGAATACGAATTACAATCTGAAGCCGGTGATCGAATCTTCCTCTTGGTGGATGACGATGCATCCCTCGAAAGAAAGATGGCGATTGCGGAAGCCGCAAAGAATTCCCCCGATATCAGAGTCGCGGTCTCACGCCCGGCTTTTGAGAACTTTCTCCTCAGCTATTTCGCTTGCCCCAGGCAGAACATCACTAGCAAGGAAGCTTTGAGTGATCTAAGAAAGCACTGTCCCTGCTTTAGCAAGGGTAGTGACTACTATGGACGGTTACCCACCAAGGAGTTAGAAGCCGCCATTTCCCGTTACGAAACCGCCATTGAAGCGGACATTAAAAACACCATCACTGTTGCAGCGATGGTGGCCTATCTTTGGAGCAAGAGAACGAATTAGTTTTTCTTGTCTTTCTTGGAGAGGAGATAAAAGCAGACCGCGATGGTGAGGGCCACCAAGGCGATCGAGATGATTAAGCCAATAATATCGGAGTTGGATAAGGCGTAGATATTCATACCGCTAGAATCATAAACTAACTAGAGCAATATTCAAAGAATCGGAACTTATTAGGCCTTTCTTTCGACGATGCTCAAAATGTTAGAGAACAGATCAACGTTGTCATAAACAATGAGCGCCAATTCTTGACGAGTTCTTGTTAAACCCTGGAACAGCAACTGTGGAAAAATGTAATCAGGATCAGGATGCTCAATGCCAACAAGTTTTTTGTCTTGATAAGAGAATTGAGGCCCAATAATCATCACAACTTTTTCAAATTCTTGGCCAATAACGGCGTGGGTGTTCATTGTCCCTTCAAGGCTATTTAAAACCGAGGGATTATAAGTTGAGGGAGTAAATGAAATATCGGTGAATTGTTGTGAAACAAGACTTTTTTGTATTGCCAACGCTTCTTGAGAATCTTTAGCGTAAAAAAGATGAATATGCGAATAGGTAATTGAGGGATCTTTCTTGCGAAGATCAAACAAGGCTTTTAAAAAAGAAGCTATCTCTTTATTGGTACGAATTTTACAAGACAATTTGAAAAGATTGCCATCGGTTAATGCCAAAATTTGTTCAGAGGTTTGACCAACGATTTCATGACGGGCGATTCTTTGATTTGAATCGAAGGAAAAAACACATGGAACTTTATTTGTCTGTGCCCATTTAACCAAATCGTCCAAGAAGTACCGGTAAAGGCGGTGTGCTTCGTCAATAAAGACAACTTTGACTCCGCTCAAATGATAAAAAAGAGCTTTTACCGGCACCACACGACAGTTTCCCATGGATTTATTTAAAATTTCATGACCTTGACACGTCATACCGCAATGAACAATGAGAACACGTTTGGTTGCAGACACCTGCCTTGCAATGTCATAAAGAAGCAGCGTTTTACCAGTCCCTGCTTCTCCAGTAATGCCGATAAATTTATTGGCGCCATAAGGGAGCGACAATTGATACAAGATTTTTTTCTTAATAGTTTCTTGCTGGAGTGTTAAAAAATAATTCCCACTAAGAAATTTCATCGGGGAATTCAAAGGAGAAACTAAAAAGTGAGAAGGGGAAAACAATTCGTCGATTCGATCGGTAAATAACCCTTTTGATGAGATAATTTCAGCTTTCACCTCCTCGGGGCTCGCCAAAACAATTTCATTATTCTCAATTTTGTAAAACGAATTGGTTTCTGCAACAAACGTGAATGCACGTCCTGAAGAATTAACAGAGTTTAAATAGTATGCGTTCTTATTAAGCTGTTCGAAAATTTGCTGATCGTCGACCTTTTGGGTCTTAATTTCGATATTCAGCCACGTTTTGTCTTCATATATTCGTAACAAATCAAACTCTTTTCCGATTTGTGGAATCGAATAGGAATAAAAGAACCCAGAAGCTTCGTTGCGCGTTAAAGATAATCGTCCAATCATTTGGGCCAAAGCCAGCAGTTCGTCTTCACGAAACTCGTGAACTCCGTCCCACCCAGCCAGCCAAGCAACATAGCGTTGTTGAATGTCAGGATTTGCCTGTAAAACAAGCAAATCAAAAAGGTTACAGTTTTTGTACATGGTTAAATCATACTTCTCCATTGCTTCAAAACAAAAGGAGCAAGCCTTACGACTCGCTCCTTTGCTTATCAGATAAGAAGCTTTAGTTGTGCTTCTTGCGCATGACCATGACACCGGCGAGGGTGAGGAGGCCAAGGACGGAGACGACGGCGACCGCGATGACGGCGGTGCTCTCGTTCATCATGGAGACGTTCGAAGCGCTGACGGTCTCGCCATTGGCGGCGGCCCAAGCGTTATATCGCGCGCGGGCATTTACAATAACCTCAACGCTGCTGCCACTGAGGAATAGCGTTTTCTGCTCGGTCACTAAAGCGGCAAATTTGGCTTTTGCTTCAGTCCATTTTGCGGAGCAGGTTTCCGCATCACGAGCGGTTTCCATCATCCAGTTGGCAAACGTTTCAGCAGGATTGACGTTAGACTGAATGGTAATGCTGCTCAGTTCAGTTAAACTATCGGTTGAATAGGTGTTGGTGTAGGCCCCGAGGGTGCAGTAGACGGAAATGGTCCCGCCCACGCAAAGATCGGTCACACTTACTGAAGAATAACCATAGGCGTAGACATCCTTGGTCCCATCGGTGACAACAAAGCGGTGGTTGGTTGCATCAGTCACAGTTTTAACCGTGCCATCAACAATGTAATTGCCAGATAAGTTCTTACCGCTGGTCAAACTGGCACCAGCCACAGCGGCAATAGCCTGAGTCGGAGTTAGCTTGAGAACGATTGAGAACGAAGTACCAGTCACGCCAGTTTCGGTTGAAGTGACGGTGACGGTAGTCCCAGTAGTTGCAGCAATCGTTGCGCCGCTAGCTGGGCTAGTAGTAAAGGCGGTCGTGGCAGCGAAAGTAGAAGGCCCGGTGTACTTGTTTACAACAAGCCCGGTTAAATCAAGAGTGTCGCCGACAGCATAGGTTGTTTTGGTTGGCTTAGAACCGATGGTCAAATAGCTAGTAAAGGTGTCGTTCCCGGCAAGAGCCGCAGTGTAATAACGAACGTTCCAAGAATCAATCTTGGTGTGATAAAGCTTAAAGCCATAAACACTGGCGTAGCTCGCCGTATCAAAGTGCGCAGTGAACTCTGAACCCGTGGTTACCGTGATGGCATCGGTGATGGTGACCGCATCGCCAAGAACGGCCCCGTCTTTGTCAAGAAGAGCCGCTTGCAGGGCTACGCCACTAGCCTTGGCTGTTCCACCACCAAGTTTGGCAACAACATCAATTGATCCGGCCGGAGCGGAAGCAAAGAGAGCGGAAGCGTTTAGAACTTGTAAGGTACAAACTGTAGTTCCTGCAGTTCCAGCATCTTGATAATAACCGGTTTTCCCCGAAAGTGTGCTGGCGGTCAATGCGCCTCCAGTTACCGTATCGGTTGTGCCTGAACGACTGAAGCTTGCGACCGTTGTAGTTGTCGCATCAACTTGACCTGCCTTGGCTTGACCAAGGAATCCTCCGAATGCCGCAGCAGCAAGAGCCAGGCTCAAGCCCGCCCCGACGGTTGCGAATAACGTCTTTTTCTTCATACAAATAACCTCCGATTGAAATCGAGGGTTTTCACGATAAAGCAAAAAGAGGGGATCCGTAACATTGAAATCGACGCAAGAAAAAGGAGCGGGCCTTTCGACTCGCTCCTCTAACTATTCAATCGAAACCTTAGTTGTGCTTTTTGCGCATGACCATGACACCGGCGAGGGTGAGGAGGCCAAGGACAGAGACAACAGCGATTGCGATGACGGCGGTTCCACTAGTCATGTTGTCGATGAAGGCAGCAGCCGAGGCATACGGAGCGGCATCGCCTTGGTTGACGGCCCAAGCTTCATAACGAGCACGAGCGTTGGTGATGACTGCGGCTTCGCCAGTTTGAGCGGTCTTGAAGAGCGTCTGTTCGGCAGAACTCATGGCCAAGAATTGAGACTTAGCAATGGCGAACTGAGTGGTGCATTGGTTGGCGGTGCTGGCCATCATGATGAAGTTGGCTAACGCGGTAACGTTTCCCGTATAAGAAACAAGAGACGGGGAAGTCAGTTCCATGGTTCCACTATAATTTTGGACATTTCCCTTGAAGGAGATAACTCCACCAACGCCCCAGCCTTTGCTGGCCGCGTTGTTCGGAGAATAGGTTCCGTAGACCATCAAGCTGGTAGTGCCGTCGCTAATGGTAACGGAGCTGGTTGCAACCGCCGTAATGGTACCGGAAGTGGTCAATTTGTACACAGTGGTAGCGCCTGAAGCAAGGGTTAAACCAGCAATGACAGTCGGAGTGGCCGTGCCATCAACGATCATGGTAATGGAATTGGTGTAATCCGTTCCCGAAACCGTCATCTTAGCGGTAATCACTGAAGTGCCATATGCAATGGCGGTATAAGCTCCAGTCGTGGCATTAACAGTTGCGACCGCAGTGGTTGCACTGGACCACGTAATCGTAGGAGAAGTGACGTTAGCGGTCGTCGCGGTGAAGGTTCCCGTATCCCCGACCGTTTTTTCGATGTTACCGCCATCAATAGAAATTGATGGATCGGCACTGACAGCATAAACAACGGAAATATCAGAGATTTGAACGTTTCCGTTCGTGGCGCTTCCTGTATTAGCAACCGGATAGGCAACGGAGGATCCCGAAGCCGTCGTAACGGTGGCGCTAGCTAGCCCCGTCAAAGTCCCGGTGTTAGCAACGGCGTATGTAGCCTTGACGGAAACGAGTTTATAACCCGATCCAACAGTAACTATAAAATTGCCATTGCCGGCCTGGTACAAACGCCAAGTTCCGCTACCACTTGTGTAGTATTTTCCGTTGTTGCCTGTTCCCGTTGTCGAAATGGTAACGTGGCTGTCTAAGGCCCAAGAAGTATAAGCGGTCCCGTTGGCCCAATTATTGGCGGTTGCGAGGGCTGCAATCGTGCTTGTGGCAGTGCTGTCTGCGTTCACGGCGAATGCCTTAGTCCCAACAAACCCTCCGATGGCCGCGGCGGCAAGAGCCAAACTCAAGCTGCCTCCAGCAATTGCGAATAACGTCTTTTTCTTCATACAAATAACCTCC
>Ga0268357_101776_pt1 | contig 12196 bp, 7 predicted proteins | sample BioMet10_FD_192466 | JGI IMG/M metagenome (GOLD analysis project Ga0268357, IMG submission 192466) | Sewage microbial communities from Oakland, California, United States - Biofuel 10 (Illumina Assembly) | ecosystem: Engineered > Wastewater > Sewage > Unclassified | place: USA: California... | reverse complement strand
TGAAATCTATTATAACATCAAAAGAATGCATTCCGCATTGGGTTACATTTCGCCAGTCCAATACGAAATAAAAAATTCATAAAATTTGTTAAACTTTGTGTCCACTTTTTATTGACAGTTCCATAAAATTTGTTAAACTTTGTGTCCACTTTTTATTGACAGTTCCACAGTTTCACTTTATCTTGGTGTCCACTTTATTGTACCATCTCCAACCTCCAAATGTTATTTTTTGTCTAACATTTGGGGTGCACTTCACCTTTAGGAAGGGCCTTTTTTTTATGTCTTTATTTATTTTGTAAGTTTATCTCCTGAAAATCACAGTTCTCCATATTCAGCATTCTGCCAGCCAAACGTTTAGCTCTATCAACATCTGCAGTAAAGCACACTTGGCAATGACCAGTTCCTGAAGTACACAACAAGTTTGTTTCCTCCAAGTCCTCCAATGCATCCAAGACAGTAGCATCTGCAGGATCAATGACCGTTACTTCAGGGCCAAAGGCCTCCTCTACCTCTGCTTTCACAAAAGGATAATGGGTACAGGAAAGTAAGACCGTATCCACTTTATTTTGTTTCAGGATATCAGAATACTCATTTATTGCTGCCGTAAGTTCAGGTGAACCAAATTTTTCTCCTTCAATCAAGGGAACAAATTTAGTACACCCCTGGCTAAACACCTGAGCTGTTGGATCAATAGCTTGAATAGCCTTTTGATGAGCCCTGGTCCCTACTGTAAAATCAGTAGCAAAAACACCGATTCTCTTATTTTTAGTAACAGCTTGGGCCAACTTGGCACCCTTAGACATTCCTATTACATGGAACATATGATTGTTTCTCACCGTTTCTGTTCCTAGAACCGTAATAGTATTGCAGGCCACAACCAATTGCTTAATATCCTTGCTTGCCAAATAATCAACTATTTCCTTGACCATGGCCGTGATTTCTTCTCGGCTTCTAGTGCCATAAGGAGTACGGGCAGTATCTCCTATGTAAATAAAGTGCTCATGAGGGAACTCCTTTTGCAGGCTGCGCAAAACAGTCAGTCCCCCTACCCCTGAATCGATAACACCAATAGGACTATTCCGATTCATTGTTCAAGCCTCCTTATGCTACAAAAACTGCATAAATTAGCAGTATGGTACAATGTGCCGCAGAAACTAACCACCCATTACGTAAAACAGATTTAATATCTTCAGATTGAGCAAAACCGGTAGCACCAAACATATTAGGGCCGGGATAAATCAAACTGGTAACTCTGGATCCTACGATTAAAGCAGCACCCCAAGCCAGCATAGAAACTCCCTGCTGATGAATTAAGCTACCAAACATACTATCCATTACCTTTAATTGAGCTACTGCTGCACCGGAAATACCAAAAGCACCAATAAGACCACCGGTCAAAACTATGCCGGCTTTACCACCTAGATCAGCAATGGGTTGCATAACAATAGCCAAAGCTTTAAATCCACCACCTGATTCTACAAAACCCAGGAACGGATCTAATAGCACAAACAAGAAGAATAGATTTACGTTACCTGCCATACCCTTAACTATTAGAGCACAAATCTTTTTCATATCCAAGCCACCGGCAAAACCAGTAGCAAAGGCTAGAGTCAGCATCATGATGACAATGAAAGAAGTCCCTGCGCTCTTGAAGAAACCATAGGCAATAGCAAATATAAACAACACAACAAAGGTGCCAGTTGCTCTTCTGCTTTCTTTGGTAGGATTAAATTCTTCTACTTTATCCTGCTCAGAATAAGGCTGGGTTTCCTCTGTATTCTTCTGAATCCGTTGCAAATTAAACCAGGTAATAATCCAGGTAGAAAGTACAAAAGGCAATGCTACCCCAAAGACTACGGAAATGTAAGATAAACCGGTTAAGCCCATTAAAGTTACTACCGGCGGAGTAAAAGGTCCTACAATCAAAGCTTCTTCTCCCATTGAATCGAAAATGGTAGCAACAGTACTACGAGACAATCCTACAGAAGCGGCAATAGGAATTACAATTGGTGCCAAAATAGCCGTACCACCTGCCATAGTACCCAAAAGTGCAATGAGTACAAAGCAAGATATAGCAATTCCCGACATAGCTTTCTTCTTAGTATTAATACCAATACCATAAATTATTTTATAAACCAAGGTATGACTAACCTTAGTAGCTGTCATAACTTCCCCTAAGCCACGACCTAGCATGATGATTAAACCAATAACCGCTAAAAACGAACCCATTGCTTTAACAATAACATTCCCCAGACCAATGGGCCCGGCACCGGTAACTAGCATACCAACCAACAGGCAAATAATGGTTACCGGAATAGGATCTGCATCTCTAAAAACAAGAACAATATAAACTATTAATGGTAGTAACGCCAATAATCCCATCCAAAGATTAAAATCACCTGTAGCTCCCACGATAGATCCTCCTTGTTAAATTTAGTGTTGAAATTTTTTCTAAGACTAAATACTTTATTTTTTATTCATGCAAAATAACCTTACCAAAATTATTTCCTACTTGTTCTCCTTCAGCAAAAGCCACCTTGCCATCAATAATTACATAGTTGACACCAGCAGGCTTACACATGGAGTTAGTATAAACAGAATGATCTTCTATCTTCTCATGATCAAAAATGGTTATATCAGCACGATTTCCTAACGCAATACGTCCACGATCACGTAAGCCAAGTATACTAGCCGGTAAAGTCGTAATCTTAGCTATGGCCGCTTCCAAGCTCATTAACTGATGCTCCCTAATGGTCTGTAAGTACCGAGGAAATGTGCCAAAGCTCCTAGGATGCGGATTAGTACCAATAAGGCCCTTCTCAAACGGCATTGCATAACCATCTGAACCCACGCAAATATATGGCTCTCTCATTATGGTCAGCATATCTTCCTCTGACAGGCTGAAATAAACACAAGGCACACCACCATTGGTTCCCACTAATAATTTAGCCACTGCGTCTTCCGGCTCTAGTTTCATACGCTTAGCAATCTCGTCTAATGGTACTCCATCAAACTCATGATATTTATCATGAGTTGATACTATCAAGACACATTTGGCCCCGCCTCTACGCTCCATCTCTTCACGAATCTCTGTTAACAATTTAGGCTCCGGATGCTCAAGGCGTTTACACATTGCTTCTGCGCCACCACTCTGAGCCCAACCGGGTACCATAGCTGACATATTAGTAGAAGTAGCAGTATATGGATATTGATCACAAGTAATGTCCAATCCTTCTGCTCTGCCTGCTTTAATCAGCTCTAACAATTCTTGCGCTTTTCCCCATTGAGGCTTGCCAATAAGTTTTAAGTGAGAGATTTCCACATGTACTCCAGAACCTCTCGCTACTGCCAGCATTTCCTTTACTGCTTCAAAGATTTTAGTACTTTCGCTACGCATATGAACAGACAAAATAGCATTATGCTTCTTAAGCACCTTGCCTAAAGCAATAAATTCTTCTAAATCACCATAAGAGCTAGGTGGATAAATCAGCCCCAGGGACATACCAAAAGCTCCTCTGGAAAGCTCCCTGTCTAACAGCTCTTCCATGGCTTTTAGCTCATCAGCTGTAGGTGGGCGCATATCAAAGCCCATAATGCAACCACGCAAGGTACCATGTCCAACCAGCACGCCTACATTAGTCGCTGCCGGACAACGAGTCAAGTGTTCTGCATAATCGGTAATAGAATCATCCTCGAGGATCATCCCTCTAAGAGGAAGTTCCAATCCAGCTCCAATAAACTCTGTAATGGCATTGCGGAAATCGTCATTAACAGGCAATCCGGATATTCCGCAGTTGCCAACTACTTCCAAGGTAATGCCTTGATATAACTTACTTTGCATTTTATAATCAGTAAAAAATGGACTTAAATCAGAATGAGAATGAATGTCAATAAATCCAGGTGCCACAATTTTCTTTTGTGCATCAATTACTATAGCTGCTTCTAGTTTTAATTCTTTTTCAATGGCAGTAATTCTACCTTTGGTAATTCCTATATCTGCCGGGTATCTATTTCTTCCACTTCCGTCAACAACAATAGCATTTTTTATTATGATGTCTGCCATGATTAACATCCTCCTAGTCTTCCTCTGCTGACGTCCTTTCCGGTACATATACACCCAGTCTCTTAGTTATTTCGTTTTCTTCGTCAAACATAGCAATGTGCGCCTGAGGATTGTAACGCCCCACTAAAATAATCAATGAATTGATTATAGTAAAAGTAGTAACAAAATAAATTTTGAGCATATTTCTTACAATCAGCAGGTGATTAGCATAATGCGTAAGTGGCGAAGTATAGCGATCCGTAATACCTACAATCTTGCACCCCTGGTCCTTAAAGAATTTCACTATTTTTAAGGTAAAGCCAGTATATTTAGGATAAGTAATAGCCAAAAGTACATCGTCCTTGGTAACATACTGCAAACGAATAGATATGTCATCATTACGGTTCTCTATTAAATAAACATTTTCCATAATCCGATTGAGAGAAAAATAAACGTAATAAGCTACTGAGAAAGTTGTCCTTGATCCTAAAATATAGATGCGCTTAGCTTTACTCAGCGTTTGGCTTGCTGCCTCTAATGTTTCATTTAGCTCGTCACTATATAATTCCTCCAAATCAGTTTTGGCATCTTGAATCTGGTCGTATAGTACGTTAGTACTGGACACATAACGCATATTAAATTTAAATTCCGTTTTGGGTTCCATTTCCTTCTTCACCATATGCTTGATGTCGGTTTGGAACTCCACATAATTTTTATACCCTAGAGCTCTTACGAAACGGGTAATTGTTGCCGGACTAACATTAGTCTTATTACCAAACTCAGTAATAGTCATAAAAGAAACATCTACAAAATCTCTAAGCACATAGTTAGCCAGCACTTTGTGTGTTTTGGATAAAGCCGGTTGCCTTTGCTTTATCGTCTCGAGGATATGCATAGTTACACCTCCGCTTAGATTTGTTACCTGGCCTGGTAACAATAGTCAATTGACTTTCCAAATTTAAGCTACCTTATGCCATGAAAAGTGTCAATTCTATTTTCATTTTTAGAAAAAATGAAAATAGAAAAGCACCCTATGTAAATATTATTACAATAAAATACGCTTTTTTGAAAAGCATTTTCATTTGATAAAAAAAGAAAATAAGAATCAACAAAATCAGCAAAAGTGCCTCTGCGTCTAGCTTTCAAATGAAAATTTGGACTCTAAAACAACAAAAAAATGCATCATCAATGTTTTTTAACATTGGTGATGCATTTTCATAACTTATTTTATTTGCAAATATTATTTCTCAGGTTGTTGAGCAGTAGCTACTTTTTTAATTTCTACAGGTCTGATGGTAAAGCCATCTAACATAGGTTTGGAACCTGTTAAATTGAATATGTAACTAATTTCCAGCTTAGGAGCTTTTTTGCTGTCAGCTAAATAAATAGTACGGTCTGCTTTATCCATTTTTTGCAAAGCAAACAATTTAGGATTGATAACGCCACCAAAATCTTTAGCAATTTGACCTTTAACTTCAGCAAATTTTGCTGCGGTTAAATTCTTAGCCAAACCACTGGTCATGAAAGGAGCCACTGCAGTGGAATATTCCTCTTGTCCACCTAATGCTGCAAACACTTTAACTGCAATCTTGTCTTCGCTGTCAAGCAAGCTGCCATTGCTAGAAGCTGCTGAACAAATGGTGCTCATACCCATCATCATAACTACCAATACTGCTAATAAAAATTTCTTCATAATTTGCCTCCTCAAATTTTTTATGAACATCTACATCCTTATTATAAACCTTCTTCGAATCTTTTCATAGCTTCAATTGTTCCTTCTCTGCTACCAAAAGCGGTTAAACGGAAGTAGCCCTCGCCCATTTGGCCAAAACCTGCTCCCGGCGTACCAACAACAGCCAGTTTTTCTAGTAAGAAATCAAAGAATTCCCAGCTCTTCATGCCATTGGGACATTGCATCCAGACATAGGGAGAATAAACACCACCAAAATACTTGATACCTTTCTTATCCAAGGCAGCCATGATAATTCTGGCATTTTCTCTATAATATTCCAGCATAGCACCACATTCTTTTTGTCCCTGGCCGCTAAATACAGCCTCAGCACCTCTTTGTACAATATAAGGAACACCATTAAATTTAGTAGTTTGTCTACGCAGCCACATTTTATTTAATTCAAATTCCTTACCTTGAGCATCTTTTCTCTTAAGCTCATGGGGCACTACTGTGTAACCACAACGAGTCCCGGTAAATCCTGCTGTCTTGGAGAAAGAACAAAGCTCAATTGCACATTTCTTGGCATCCGGCACCACAAAAATGCTCTTAGGAATAGCAGGGTTATTAATGAATGCCTCGTAAGCAGCATCATAAAGAATTACTGCCTCATTTTTCATGGCATAAGCAACCCATTCTTCTAATTGAGCCTTGCTATAAGCGGCTCCAGTGGGATTGTTGGGAGAACACAAATAAATGACATCAGCCTTAACCTTAGGATCAGGCATAGGCAAGAAACCATTTTCCGGTGTACCGTTCATGAAAAGGATTTTGCGGCCACGCATAATATTGGTGTCCAAATATACAGGATAAACAGGATCTGGTACTAAAATAACATTTTCATCGGAGAAAATATCAGTGATATTACCACAATCGCTTTTGGCACCGTCACTGATAAAAATTTCTGTGCTGTCTAAAGTAACACCATGCTTAGCATAATACTTAACTAAAGCCTTATGCAAAAAATCATAGCCTTGTTCCGGACCATAACCACGGAAAGTTTCCTTAACGCCCATTTCTTCTACTGCTTTTTTTAAAGCCGCAATAACGCTGGGAGCAAGAGGTAAGGTTACATCACCAATACCCATTTTTATGATTTTCTTGTCAGGATGAGCTTTACTAAATTCAGCTACCTTTGCTGCAATTTGAGAAAACAAATAGCTGTCTTTTAACTTGCCATAATTACCATTAACCAGTGCCATTATAAGTCTCCTTTATTTTAAGATTTCCTCGGGAATGTCTATTTCACCCTCAAAAGAAAGAGCTGCCGGACCTCTCAGGAAAATATGATTATTATCGGCATGCTTTACTTCCAAGGTTCCGCCTTTAGCTTGAACTGTCAAATATTCATCTTTCTTGCCAGCCTTACCTAAAGCCACACAAGTATAAGCTACTGCACAGGCTCCTGTGCCACAAGCCCAGGTTTCCCCACTGCCCCGCTCCCAGACTCGGAACTTCACCTCGTTAGGACCAAGGACCTCTACAAATTCTACATTAACACGCTCCGGAAAAGCCGGATGGTGCTCAATAATCTTACCAACACCTTCTACATCATAATGCTCTACATCAGTCACAAAGGTTACAAAGTGAGGATTGCCCATAGACACTGCTGTACCTTTAATCTGGGTTTTACCATCTAAATCCAGCTCCATATCCTGGAAAACATCCGCCTTACAGGTCATAGGAACAAGTTTAGCCTGAGTTATCGGCTCTCCCATGTCAACGGTTGCCTTAACAACTTTATTGTCTTGAAGAGCCATTTTAATGATTTTAATGCCACCTAAAGTTTCCAGAGTAATAGTTGTTTTATCGGTAAGACCCTTCTCGTAAACATACTTGGCAATGCATCTGGTACCATTGCCACACATCTTACCTTCAGAAGCATCCGCATTAAACATTCTCATGCGAAAGTCTGCCTTATCTGAAGGACAGATGCAAATTAAGCCATCACTACCAATACCAAAACGTCTATGACTTATATACTGGGAAATTTCATTGGGATGGGGCAGTTCTTTGTGCATGCAATCTACGTAAACATAATCGTTGCCGCAGCCATGCATTTTAGTAAATTTAAGCTTCATCTGCTCACCTCTTTCAATTTCATGCTGTTTTTAATTGTAACATAAAACAAAGTAAAATGGCAACCTTATATAAATAAAAGAAGAAACTATCTATCCAGTCCAATGTCGGCAATTACCTATCAGCCTTGTGTGCTGCTCCCATCCAGTCCCAATGTCGGCAATTACCTATCAGCCTTATATGCTAATCCTATCCAGTCCCAATGTCAACAACTACCTATCAGCCTTATATGCTCCTTATTCAGTCGCATATTTCGGCACCCCTTCGCGTATACAGTCTCTCACTGCGCTACGCTTGTGAATCGACTGGCGCTCAGTCGTCCCAGGTTCCCTGGGTGACGTAATATTTACAGGCAAAAAAAAGCTCATACCAAATGGTATGAGCTTTTTTTAACCGGCAACTACCTATCCTCCCAGGCCGTTTCCAACCAAGTACTTTCGGCGTGTAAGGGCTTAACTACTGTGTTCGAGATGGGAACAGGTGGATCCCCTTAGCTATCGCCACCGGATCTGTGCGAAACCCCATAATTGGCAATTCCTTCGTCATCGCTGCGTTCCCTTCGTCGGCATGGGTTACCATAGCCTTCCTCGGGAGCCTCGCTCTTTCTCGGACTTGCTCAACTCTAGTGTTTCTCATGACGTACTAATTAGGTGCGTCTTGTGAAGGCTTGAGCCCTCAAAACTTCATGAAGAGACGTTTAAAAACGAGTTGCTTGAATTTAAGTCAAGCCCTCGACATATTAGTACAGGTCAGCTAAACATATTGCTACGCTTACACGTCCTGCCTATCAACCTCGTGTTCTTCGAGGTGTCTTACTAGATTACTCTATGAGAGATCTCATCTTAAGGATGGTTTCACGCTTAGATGCTTTCAGCGTTTATCCTTTCCGAACGTAGCTACCCAACAATACCCCTGGCGGGATAATTGGTACACCAGCGGTTCGTCCACTCCGGTCCTCTCGTACTAGGAGCAGCCCCCTTCAAATCTCTTACGCCCGCGATGGATAGGGACCGAACTGTCTCACGACGTTCTGAACCCAGCTCACGTACCACTTTAATGGGCGAACAGCCCAACCCTTGGGACCGACTTCAGCCCCAGGATGTGATGAGCCGACATCGAGGTGCCAAACCTCCCCGTCGATATGGACTCTTGGGAGAGATTAGCCTGTTATCCCCAGGGTAGCTTTTATCCGTTGAGCGATGGCCCTTCCACTTGGAAGCCACCGGATCACTAAGCCCTACTTTCGTACCTGCTTGCCATGTACGGCTCGCAGTCAAGCTCCCTTCTGCCTTTACACTCTGCGCGCGGTTTCCGTCCGCGCTGAGGGAACCTTTGGGCGCCTCCGTTACACTTTAGGAGGCGACCGCCCCAGTCAAACTGCCCGCCTAACACTGTCCCGGCGATTGTTGGTCGCGCGGTTAGAATCCCGATAGATCAAGGGTGGTATCCCAACGTCGGCTCCGCCGACACCGAAGTGCCGGCCTCCTAGCCTCCCACCTATCCTGTGCGTAATATATCAGAACCCAATATTAGGTTACAGTAAAGCTCCATGGGGTCTTTCTGTCCAGTCGCGGGTAACCTGCATCTTCACAGGTATTTCAATTTCACCGGGTCCCTCGTTGAGACAGTGCCCAAATCGTTACACCTTTCGTGCGGGTCGGAACTTACCCGACAAGGAATTTCGCTACCTTAGGACCGTTATAGTTACGGCCGCCGTTCACTGGGGCTTCAGTCGAATGCTTTGGGTCGAACCCGGACATCCTTCTTTAACCTTCCAGCACTGGGCAGGTGTCAGCACCTATACATCAGATTTCTCTTTAGCAGGCACCTGTGTTTCTGGTTAACAGTCGCTTGGGCCTCTTCTCTGCGACCATATGACGCTCCGGGAGCAAGTCCCTTCACGCTTATGGCTACCCTTATCCCGAAGTTACGGGTACATTTTGCCGAGTTCCTTAACGAGGGTTCTCCCGCGCACCTTAGGATATTCTCCCCGCATACCTGTGTCGGTTTACGGTACGGGCGATAGGTTTCTCACTAGAAGCTTTTCTTGGCAGCGTAAGCCCAGCAGCTTCGGGGACAAGTCCCCTGCGCATCACGCCTCAGCCTCAGTGCACGGATTTTCCTGTGCACCAGCCTGCACGCTTGCACGCGAACATCCAGTCTCGCGCCTGCCTGCCTTCCTGCGTCACTCCATTGCTCAAACGATTCCTATCGGTGCTGGAATATCAACCAGCTGTCCATCCCCTATGCTTTTTGCCTCGGGTTAGGCCCCGACTTACCCTGAGACGACGAGCGTTGCTCAGGAATCCTTATGCTTTCGGTGGAAAGGATTCTCACCTTTCTTTTCGCTACTCATGCCAACATTCTCACTTCCCACACGTCCACCGTCCCTTACAGAACGACTTCAACCACGTGGGAACGCTCCTCTACCACGCACGCATTGCTGCGCGCATCCATAGCTTCGGTTTCATACTTTAGCCCCGGGTATCTTCGGCGCAAGATCTCTCGACCAGTGAGCTATTACGCACTCTTTAAATGATGGCTGCTTCTGAGCCAACATCCTGGTTGTTTATGAGACCCCACATCCTTCGCCACTTAGTATGACATTGGGGACCTTAGCTGATGGTCTGGGCTGTTTCCCTTTTGACCACGGGACTTATCTCTCGTAGTCTGACTCCCAGTCTTGGCAGCATAACCATTCGAAGTTTGAAAGAGTTCGGTAACCTTTACGGTCCCTAGTTCGATCAGTGCTCTACCGCTTATGCTTACTGACTGAGGCTAGCCCTAAAGCTATTTCGAGGAGAACCAGCTATCTCTGCGTTCGATTGGAATTTCACCGCTACCCACGATTCATCCGAAAGTTTTTCAACACTCACCGGTTCGGCCCTCCGCGCATTTTTACCTGCGTTTCAGCCTGATCATGGGTAGATCACTACAGTTTCGGGTCTACGAACACTAACTTGTCGCCCTATTCAGACTCGGTTTCCCTACGGCTCCGCATTTCCTGCTTAACCTCGCTAGTGCCCAGTAACTCGTTGGCTCATTCTTCAATAGGCACGCCGTCGCTTGCGCTCCGACTGCTTGTAGACATACGGTTTCAGGTACTATTTCACTCCGCTCCCGCGGTACTTTTCACCTTTCCCTCACGGTACTATGCGCTATCGGTCACTAAGTAGTCTTTAGCCTTGGAGGGTGGTCCCCCCGACTTCCCACAGGATTTCTCGTGCCCCGTGGTACTCTGGATACCGGCCTCTCGTCCATTCTTTCGCTTACGCGGCTTTTACGCTGTGTCGCCTACCTTTCCAGGTAGTTCGGCTAAAATGAACTTCGATTATGCCGGTCCTTAACCCCGGTCACCCGAAGGTGTCCGGTTTAGGCTATGCCCTCTTCGCTCGCCGCTACTGGGGGCATCTCGTTTGATTTCTTTTCCTCTGGTTACTTGGATGTTTCGGTTCGCCAGGTTCCCTTCCCTTGCGGGATACCAGCCTTTGAAAACTGGTGGGTTTCCCCATTCGGAGATCCACGGGTCAATGCTTGCTTGCAGCTAACCGTGGCTTTTCGCAGCTTACCGCGTCCTTCTTCGGCTCTTAGTGCCCAGGCATCCACCGTATGCCCTTAGTAGCTTGACTTAGTTGCTATCCGGACTTATATAACCGGCAGTTTCTTTGTCACATCTCCGGTTGCTTCGTCGGCATGGGTTACCATAGCCTCCTTGCAATCCTCGATGTTCCTCAAACCTGCTCGCTTCTCTAAGTCCTTAGGAAAGTGTCACCTTTCCAAGGATAGTTGCGAGAGAACTAATTGGTTGTTAAGAACCTTTTAGTTACTCTTGTCAGCTCTAAGATTCATACAAATGTATGTTTCCTAGACTTTTTTTCTCGTTAATTCTCTTTTTCAAAATATTGCATTTTGATTAGAGGTGCCTAAATATTCATCACAATATCTAGGACTTTTTGTCTCTTCTATGAAGTTTTCAAGGTTCAAGATAGAAATCAATGAATCTATTCAATTATTTGATTTCCATGCCTACTTTCGTAAGCATTTAGGGTATGAGCCCTAAAAACTAAATATTAAATAGTAACGAATGTGCGTCGACAATAGAGTCTCTGCTTCATATAAATGGCATCTTCTTTGTCATGTCTTCCGGTTGCTGCGTCGGCAGGGATCACTCCCTAGCCTTCCTTGCAATCCTCGACATTCCTCGAATCTGCTCATTTCTATTTCACAGAATTAGTATTGCAGCCTTAGCCACAATACAGTTCTCCATAGAAAGGAGGTGATCCAGCCGCTCGTTCTCAAACGGCTACCTTGTTACGACTTCACCCCAATCATCGGCCCCACCTTAG
>Ga0268357_101775_pt1 | contig 12198 bp, 8 predicted proteins | sample BioMet10_FD_192466 | JGI IMG/M metagenome (GOLD analysis project Ga0268357, IMG submission 192466) | Sewage microbial communities from Oakland, California, United States - Biofuel 10 (Illumina Assembly) | ecosystem: Engineered > Wastewater > Sewage > Unclassified | place: USA: California... | reverse complement strand
GGAGCAAAGCTCCGCAAGCGGAAACCCTTGCGGTTAAACTCTGCTTCCGATAATATCTTTTCAAGCAGATTAAAGGTTAGTGTATAGTAGAGGCACTATATACTTTCACACAAACTGATGATGCCTCGTATTTTTGTATAAAATTTATCCCCTAAGATAATATTAGCGGTAAATAGCCGTTCTGGCAATGCCTTGGTTCGTCAATTTAATATCTATTTTAACCAATTTTTTATTTTACTAATAAATAATAGCAAGATTTATGGAAAATATAGTATAATAGATACAATTAGTTTAGGTAAACTTTTAAACTAAGTTTTTTTGAGCATACTTATCTGGTTTAATGGTCTATAAAAATATAAAGCTTACGTAAGCCTGTTTTATTTTATTTTATTTTCAATTCAGCCGAATAGCTTACGATCTTTCTAAATATTTATGGATATTAATAGATTCCAGTTTCAAGGAGGATGCTTTTCATGGAAGCAAACCTGAAAACACGGCAAGAGAAAAGCGATTTACGCGGCGTTGTAGGCATCGGCGCCTCCGCCGGAGGGCTGGAGGCCCTGCAGCAACTTTTAAGCAAACTACCTGTCAAAACCGACCTGGCCTATGTAATCATCCAGCATCTCTCCCCGGATTACCGGAGCATGCTGGGAGAAATTTTGTCCAAGCATACCCAGATGCCGGTGCTTCAGGCTAAAAACGGCACCCCGGTAGAAAAGAACAAAATCTACTTAATTCCGCCCCGTTTCAATATGGAGATCAGCGACGGGTGCCTGCATCTGTCCGAATATAACCACGGTATCATCAATCATCCCATCGACGTGTTCCTGCGTTCCCAGGCCAAGGCCTACGAGAACCGCAGCGTAGCAGTCATCCTCTCTGGTACCGGTTCCGACGGCACCAACGGCATCAAGGCCATCAAAGAAGAGAACGGGGTCATCATCGTCCAGAGCCCAGAGAGCGCCAAGTTCGACGGCATGCCTCGCAGCGCCCTCTCCACCGGTTTTGCCGATCTGGTGCTTTCCCCGGAAGAAATTGCCCGGGAAATGAGCCATATCGCCTCCTCCTTCGCCAGCCGCACCGGTCCTATCAATACCTCGGACGATACCATGCTCTCCCGCATCTTCGCTATTTTGAAAAGCGTTTCTAACATTAATTATACCTATTATAAGAAGACCACCATCCTAAGACGTATCGAACGGCGCATGGTGGTCAACCATAAACGTACCCTGCCGGAGTATGTGGACCTGCTCTCCAGCAAGCCTGAGGAGGCCAAAACCTTGTCCCGGGAGGTCTTAATCGGCGTAACCCGCTTCTTCCGTGACCCGGATTATTTCGAGTACTTGAAACAAAATGTCATCAAGCCCCTGGTGAACAAAGCCCAAAATACCCCCGAGGGCCAGCTCCGGGTCTGGGTAGCCGGCTGCTCTTCCGGCGAAGAAGCCTACTCCGTGGGCATCCTCTTTCTGGAGGTCATGGAAGAGCTGAACCTGCGCCGCAGCCTGAAAATTTTTGCCACGGACCTGGACCAGGATTCCATCGCCTTTGCCGGCAGGGGCTGCTACGGGGAAAATATCGTCGAAGACGTTTCTATCAACCGCCTCAGCAAATTTTTTAGCAAAAAGAACGGCAAGTACGTGGTAAACCACGACCTGCGCAAGCTGATTATCTTCTCCCCCCACAACGTTTTTCAAGACCCGCCTTTCGGACGGCTGGACCTAATCTGTTGCCGCAATCTTTTAATCTACTTCCAGCCGGTACTGCAAAAGGACCTGTTCGGCATCTTCAACCTGGCCCTCAGGGACGGCGCTTATCTGTTCCTCGGCCGCAGCGAGGCGATCAACGCCAACTATAGCGATGTCTTTTTAACCGTAGGCGCGGCGGAGAAAATCTACGTGCATCACGCCAACGGCAAGACCCCGGACCGGGCCAATCTATCTTATATGCTTCCTTCCCTGGAAAGCAGCATCACCCTGTCCGACCCGACCCGGATTGAACCGGAACAGGACTATGCAACTAACGAACTGTACCTGAAGACTCTGGATATTTTTATGCCCACCTGCATCCTGGTCAACGATAAGAACGAAATCAAGCATGTCTTCGGAGAAACGGATAAATTTCTCAGCATGCCGGCCGGCAACTTCACTTCTGATGTGTTCACCCTCCTGCACAAAGATTTGCGCATCGTGGTCTCCACCGCCCTTAAGGCCTCCAGGGACAGCCAGAGCCGGGTAGCCTACAAGGATGTCTTGTTTAAAACGGCTGACGGCGATAAAAGTTTTACTCTCATCGCCATGCCGCTGCCCGATAAGTTTGGCGAACCCTCAGAACTAACAGCCCTGGCTTTCGTTACCCAGGCGGACCAAAAGCTAGAGGCAGGGGCGGTCTCTTACAAGATTGACAAGGTAGCCTCCCAGCGCATCACCGACCTGGAACAGGAACTGCATCATACCCAGGACGATTTGAAGCGGACCATCACCGAGCTGGAATCGGTGAATGAGGAACTGCAGGCGGCCAACGAAGAGCTGCTCACCGCCAACGAGGAGCTGCAAAGTTCCAACGAAGAGCTACAGAGCGTTAACGAAGAACTCTACACGGTCAACTCCGAGTATCAGCAGAAGGTCAGCGAGCTGGCCATCCTGAACGACGATATCAACAACTTCCTGTCCACCACCCTCATCGGCATCATGTTCGTGGACAGCAACCTGCGCATCCGCAAATTTACGAACTATATCACCGGCGAATTCAACGTGCTGCCTCAGGACGTAGGCCGGCCGCTGCAATACATCGCCTATAACTTTATGAACGGGGACCTGATTAAGCTGTCGCAAAATGTTCTGACCACCCTTAAACCGGTGGAACGGGACCTGGTCTCCGTGAACGGGAAGCCCTATTTCGTGCGCATCGCGCCTTACCGGGCGGATGGCAATAAGGTACCGGGCCTGATTCTTACCTTTGTGGATACCACCAAGCAACGCAGCGACAAACGGCAACTGGAAGAAATGGAGCAGGCCCTGAACCGGGCTCGCAAGGCCAACCTGGAGAAGAGCAGCTTCCTCTCCCGCATGAGCCACGATATGCGCACCCCGCTCAACGCCATCCTGGGACTGACCTATCTGATGTTAGACAAATCCGCCCTGGACGAAGCCAGCCGCCGCAATGTTCTAAAGATTCGCAGCTCCGGCCAGTATCTTTTAGGCATCATCTCCGACGTGCTGGATACCAGCATGATTGAGAACGGCAAGCTTAAGCAGCACCTGGCTCCCGTATTTGAAGAAGAAATCATCCACGAAGTGGAGGCCATGATGCTGCTCTCCGCCGAGGAGCACCATCTGTTCTTTGAACACAGCATCAAAAATTGTCAGAACGAATGCCTGATCATGGACAAGGGCCACGTGACCCAGATTCTGGTCAACCTGCTGTCCAACTCCATGAAGTTTACCGAGGAAAACGGCAAGGTGGAATTCGTCACTACCGTAGACTACCCGGACAAGCAGCATGTCCGCCACACCTATGTGGTCAAGGACAACGGCCGGGGCATGAGTCAGGAGTTCCAGCAGCGCATGTACCTGCCCTTTGAACAGGAGCAAAACAGCCAGAACCTACCGGGCGACAGCGCCTCCTCCGGCGGCACCGGGCTGGGCCTGTTCATCGTTAAGAGCCTGGTGGATATGATGGGCGGCACCATCGCCTGTGTCAGCCGGGCCGGCGAAGGCACCACCTTCACCGTGACCATCACCTACCAGAAGGCCACCGACGACCAGAAAAGCGCCGTCCTCAAGGACAAAAATACCAGCACCTACGAAGAAATCCTGCATGACCGGAAGATTCTCCTGTGTGACGACCACGAGCTCAACGGCCAGATTGCCAAGTTCATGCTGGAGAGCAAGGATATGCAGGTAGATTACGTGAAAAACGGCCAGGAGGCCGTAGATAAATTCAGCGCCTCCGAGCCTGGCACTTACGCCGCCATCCTGATGGACATCCGCATGCCGGTCATGGACGGTATTCAGGCGGCCATGAAGATTCGTACCCTGGACCGTCCCGACGCCGAGCGCACCCCCATCATCGCGCTTACCGCCAACGCCCTGGACGAAGAAGAGCATGTGTGCCTGGAGGCCGGTATGAACGCCCGCCTGACCAAGCCCATCAATCCGGACACCTTGTACATAACCCTGGCCAAATTCTTAAAAACCAAGGAAGAAAAATGAGGCCAATAGTGCGCCATTAAAGAAAGCTCTGACAGTTGCTGATCCGGCGTTTGCCTTGAATTAATCTGGCCTTGAATTACTTAGTCCTTGAATTATTTTTCATTTAGCCAATTTAACAAAAAAAACCTGGATCTGTAGCTCTCTTAAGAGTTAAGACCCAGGTTTTTTAAGCTATGGGAAGATATTATGAAGATATTATAATGAAGGAAAAGATTTTAAATAGTCACAATACCCTTAGCCAGAAGAATGCGGCGGATGGCCGAGCAGGCAGATACCGGTGTATAGGCTCCGGTCACGCCGGCTCCCGGCACACTTTCTACCTCAATCTTAAATTTACAGCCGCTGGCCAGCACCTCTATCTCGTGATGGTTGCCCGAAGAAGCCGGGTCAGACACAATCTTGGACTTAGTCTTATCAAACCCCAGACCTGCCGTAGCTATGCCCGCATGCACATTAACGTTGCGGGGGAAAAGCTTGCAGGCGCCCCGGGTAGGCCCCTCATAGGCCACTACCCTGGACGTATCCGTACGGCCCAGATTCTTCGGCCGCTTGGTAGTAGTGATAGTCACGCTCTCTAAAATATCTTTGGCATCGCCAATCCCATCCAGTCCCAGGATTGCCCCGTGCGGCACGTAGAAACGGCGGTCGTACTGGGCACATAATTCTTCCACCTGTTTATGGAAGGAATCATCCGCAAAAGCGGTCACTGAAAAGGCCAACAAATCACTGTGTTTTAAAACCAGCGGGGTCAGTTCCACCAGAGCCTTAGCTATGGCGCACTCCACCACCAGCTGCACGCCGCCGGCACATTTGGCTTCCAAGGCTTCTTTAGTGTTCACGTAAAGGGGTGCCAGCGTTTCGTCTTTAGGCGCCTGCACGTCGTAAATAAATTTAAAATCCAGCTCATCTTTTAGATGCTCGTAAATATATTGGCCGATGGTGCCGAACCCGATCAGGCCGATGGTAGGTTTTGACATGGTAATTCCTCCTTATTTACTTCTATACCGCTCCATCACCTGCAGAACCCGCCTGATGGCGTCAATAGCCTTATCGTGATCCTGGGAGAAATTAACTCTAAAGTTATGAGTAAACTGCGGCCCGAACTCCGTACCAGGCGTAATCGCCACCCCGGTTAGCTGCCGCACGATCTTGGTAAAATCGCTGATGCTCACATCCATAGGAGGCAGGGACGGGAAAATATAACTGCCGCCTTCCGTCTTACGCACCTTGCAGCCGGGAACAGCTCTGACGGCCTTTACTAAATCATCGCGGATGGCCTGATGCTGTGCCACCCTATTGGCCATGAATCCTTCCGGTTCATTGAACCAGGTCTTGAACACATACTGACAATAACCGGGACAACGCAAGGTAACGATAGCCTGCAGCTTCTCCATCCGCTCAATGATACTGGCGGTACCAAAAGCTGTGCCCAGACGGAACCCGCTGAGAGACTCGGTCTTGGATGGTCCCATGATGGTTAAGAGATTAGCTGGTTTCTCAGCCAGAGCCCGCAGATGAGTATAGGGATGGTTATCAAAAATCTGCCGGGAGTAAAGTTCGTCAACAATTAAAGATACGTTATATTTTTTCGCTAATGCGGCAATGGTTTCAATCTCGTGCTGAGAATAAATCACGCCGGTCGGATTATTGGGATTAGAGAACAGGAAAAGCTTTACCCCCTGCTTAAAGGACTCTTCCAGTGCGGGCAGATTCACCCCGGCGCAACTGTCCTGACTCAAGTAATCAAGCTTCACAGGAATCAGCTCGCCATCAAAAAACTCCACCAATTTACGGTTATCAAAATAATCCGGCTCCACGATGGCTACCTTGTCACCCCGGCCTACCATACATCCCAGTGCCAGGAACAAGGCACCTTGCGTACCCGGGGTAAGAATCAGCTCGCTGTCGGCCTCAATAGGTGCACCGGTAAATTTAGCCAATTTGGCCGCTACTTCGTGGCGAATTTCCTTACCACCACGATATTCCGTATAAGCCACGTGACTGCCGATTTTGAAACCTTCCACAAAAGTTTCCAGACTGCCGGGCGTGGGAATGTGCGCATCCACATCGCCGTGTGAAAAATCTACCACCGGCCCGGGAATCTTTTCGCCCCGGATATCCAGCTTAATCTGCTTCTGCAAGCTTTCCTGACCAGGTGCATTATCGATACCTAAACGTTTAAATTTCTCGGTTAAATAATCCATCGTGAGACCCTCCTTAAAATATAGTTCTAAAAACAAACAGCCTCTTACCCAACACGAAACCGAAAGGTCCTTGGTTCATCCAAGGACTAAATTCCTTCCTATTTATATTATAGTTAATAAACCGTTAAAAAGCCAATTTAAATATTAGTATCTCAACATATAAATTAACTTATTCTATAAAAATCCTTCTAACTCTTTAATCATCCTGGTCTTCCTTGTAAAACAAGCAAATTTATATTATACTTAAGATACATTTTAAATAATATTTTTAAGTTAGAACTGAAAGCAGCATATTTTTTTGCCGCCACCGGTATCAGGCTTCCGATTATACCGGAAACTTACCCCTAACCCTTTCTTATCCGCTATCTGCTTGAAAGGAGCTTAAGATGGAACGAGCCATGGAATACATCCTTACCGTTTATAAAGAACAAAGTTTCACCAAAGCTGCCAGCCGCCTTTACATCACCCAGCCGGCCTTAAGCGCCATCGTCAAAAAGGAAGAAGACAGTCTGGGTGTGAAACTGTTCAACCGCAACGTGAAACCTTTTGTCCTGACCTCCGCGGGAACCAAGTACATTCAGGCAGCGCTTAAGATTAAACGTATTGAGAGCGCGATGATAAATGAGCTCAAGGCCTTAAGCAATATTAAAGTGGACAGCCTGACTATCGGCAGCAGTTCCTATTTTTGTGCCAACGTGCTCCCCACCTTCACCGAAAGGTTCCGGGAACTTTACCCTGAGGCCCATATTATCAACCTGATGGAAGGCAATACTTACGACCTGGTAGAACAGCTGCAGGACGGTACGGTAGATTTTGTTCTCAGCGTAGATACCCATTACGGCGAAAACTGTAATAGTCTGGTCTTAAAAAAAGAAACCCTCATCTTAGCCGTACCAGCCTCCTATCTAATCAACCGGGCCCTGGTTAAGCAGATTCTGCCAGTAGAAGATATCAAGTCCGGCACTTACCTGCGACCGGATTATCCGGCCATTTCCCTAAAACCTTTAGGCAAAGAACCCTTCATCGTCCTGAAGAAAGGCAATGATATGTACCAACGGGCTCAAAAGATGTTTAAGAACGCTGGTATCTCACCCAAGATTGTCATGTCCATGGACCAGCTGCAATCAGCATATTTTGTTGCCAGGGACGGTAAAGGCTGCACTTTTATCCGGGCGGATATGGTCAACTATGTAGAGACCTCCGGTAAACTGGTTTACTACAAGCTGCAGGATGAACTTTCTCAGCGAGATATTAATCTATTTTATAAAAAGAAAAAGGAATATCCGCCGGTAGCAGAAGATTTTTTGAGCTACTGTAAAAACTATGCCAAAGAATTAAAATAAATTCATAACTTACAGAACAAAACCCAGGCTATTTAACCCTTTTGAAGCGTTAAGTCCTGGGTTTTATCATTTTAAGTTTAAGCTTGTTCTATCTATCAACCAACCGGGTTACCCTGGGAACAACAGCTCCAGGGCAGCTAGTTTTCATTTAAAACGCCTTTACCATACCGCCGTCGCAGAGCACGGTCTGACCAGTGATAAAAGTATTGGTAGCTGAGAGCAGGAAAGCAGCCAGCTTGCCGTATTCTTCCGGACGCCCGTAGCGGCCCAAAGGAATATTGGCGAAGGCCTTCTTCTGGATATCTTCCACCGTGGTGTGAGCCTTCTCCGCCCTAACCTTATCCAGATACTCAATGCGGGCGGTACCGATGCGGCCCGGTCCGATGACGTTGACCAGGATATGGTCCTTGCCCAGCTCCTGAGACAAAGTCTTGCACAGGCCAACTACGCCCATACGGAAGGTGTTGGACAGGATCAAATTCGGCAGAACCGCTTTCACGGAGGAAGAAGTGCTGTTGACGATCCGCCCGCCGCCGTTCTGACGCATGTAGGGCAAGACCTCACGAATGGTACGGATGTAGGACAACAAACACAGCTCATAGGCATCCTGCCAGTCCTTATCGCTGAAAGTCTCAAACTCACCGGGCTTAGGCCCGCCTGTATTATTCAGCAGGGCATAGATGGGGCCGTAAAGTTCCACGGTTTTTTTAACCACTGCTTTGATATCTTCATAGTTGGTACTGCTGCCGCAGAAATAGGCTGGTTTTTTGCCAGTTTCTTTTTCAATATCGGCCTGAGCCTGCTTCAAGCCTTCCAAATCCGGGCTGAAAAGCATCACATTGGCCCCTTCCCGGGCCAGTTCCGTGGCGATAGCCTTACCTAAACCGGAACTGGAAGCCATCACTAAAGCACATTTATCCTTTAATCCTAAATCCATAGTTTATTCCTCCTTTAACAGTTAAGTTTTCTATTACTTATTAGCAAATTTTATCTTCTTTCTTATTCTAATTATGGCTCTTCCTTCCGAACCTTCAAATCAATAACCGGATTGGTCAGTACCGGAAACCCGTCGATACGGCACTCCATCACGTCGCCGTCTTTAATTTCGTGGGCCCTGGGTGTACCGGTAGAAATTACGTCGCCCGGGAACATGGTGGCAATCTGTGTATGGTATGAAACCAAAAAAGCCGGCGGGAAAGTCATGTGGTCAATGGAATTAGTAGCATGTACTACCCCGTTATGCACGGTAGAAACATGCAGCTTCAAAACGTCCGGCACCTCGTCGGGTGTAATCAGCTCCGGTCCAAAGGAGAAGAAGGTGTCAAAATTTTTTACCTGCGTCAGATAGCGGGGATTAATCCGTAGAATATCCTCAGCAGTCATATCGATAGCGCAGGTATAACCGGCTACCACGCTTTCCCAATCCTCTATTTTGACATCTTTGCACTTTTTGCCGTAAATCACCGCCAGCTCACTCTCACCCGTAGTCTTTTGAGACATGGTGGGAATCTTGATAGTATCGCCGGGACCGATAATAGTGTTCTCCCATTTGGGGAAACTGCCGGGACGACCGGTTGGCGTCTTCTCAGCCAAATCACCCGCATGATCGGCGTAGTTAAGGCCGATGCCCCAAATCTTATGGGGATGGCGGTAGAGCGGACCGAACTTAGCCTCATTCTTAGGAATGGCCGGCATCGCTTCTACGATTTCTTTGCCGCCGGCTTTATACCAAGCTTTTAAGTCCTCCAGCCCGTCCTCAATAAGAGGCAGCATCTCGGTGGCCCATTTCTTACCAGCCCTGGCATTAACCTGAGCCAGAGGTACCACACCCTGAGCCGTAACAACGGCCACCACTTCCTGATTATCCAACTTAATTGTAGCTAATCTCATGATATCCTCCCTTTCTTATCCTTCTACGAAATGCAATGCTTTTTGAATCTTCCCGGCCAAACCAGGCATCTGCTTTAAGGGAATGGCGCAAACCGCCACCCTGATTCCGGCCGCCAGCGGCACGATGAAAATATTGTCCTCGTGGAGCTTATCACAAACCGCATCCGGCTGTTTGCAGGGAATAGAAAGGAAGAAACCGGCTTTATACGGGATAAAAGGCAGGCCGCAGGCTTTAGCTTCCTTCATAAACACATCTGCCCTGGCCTTACTCATCTTATAGTAATAATCCCGTTCTTTTTCAATCTGAGTTAAAAGCTCCGGATGACTGTAAATCTCCACCAAAGTACGCATACAGGGCCGGTTGATGTTGGACCAGGTAGCCCGGCTGGTGTAGGTGTTGATGTTTTTAAATTCGTTTACCACCTCTTCATTATCAGAAACACAAATCATGGCACCGGTACGCTGGCCGTACAAGGTAAAACTCTTAGACATACTGTAGTCGATGATGGGCAGCACCCCGTCAGGCACATGTTCAAAAGCGGTGAAAACTTTACGAATCTCATTCTTGTCACCGGCGTAATCCAGATAAGCGGCGTCGATGAAAAGAATGATGTTCTTACCGGTATCTCCAGCCACCTTCCCCGCCATGGCCACCACGTCCTGCATCTCCTTCAGAGATAAAGTATAGCCGGTAGGATTATGAGCCGGAGTATTGATGATAACCAGCGCATTTTTCTGTTTTTGCAGCAGGCCCCGCAAGGCAACTTCCAGCGCCGCCGTATTAAAAGTCTCTGCCGGGGTCAGCATCTGGTACGTAGCCAGCTGCCGGTTCAAATCTTCTACCAGGACCTTGTAGGCCGACCAGTACCACTCGGCGGTGAGAACCGTATCCCCGGTCTCGGTATAGTTCCAGATGGAATGGTGTATACCACCGGTGCCTCCGGCCGTAGCTACCGCTGCTAAATGACCTGCGGGACGATAAGGTCCGAAGGCGGCTTCCAAGACTTTATCCAAATAGTCTGGCAGACCGGCAATAGGAGCATAAGCAATCAGCTCCTGGGTAGGAAGGCTGCGATAAACTTTCTCTACCGTAGGCAGGCAGACCATGGTGCCATCCTCGTCCAAAAGCACGCCCTGGGTACCGTTGATTACTTTCTCCCGGCCATACTTGGCGATGTCAGCCCTGGCTAGAGCCGCCGCCCCAAATATCTTGTCCTTAGCTACCTTGCCCGCCGCATGAGAAGCGGCATAACTGTTGCGCATAAGTATTCCTCCTTTTACCAAATCTTTCTTTAAATTATATCACAATAAATTAAACTTCTAGAAGTTAATCCTGATATTTATAGTTTTAGATAAATGTCTAACTATATCTAACTATCATAGAAATGAAAAACAGGACTGCAACACTAATTAGTTTCTTAGTGTAACAGCCCTGTATCCTCTAATCAAGAGTTGAACAAATCCTCATCCAACATCTTCATAGAATCAGCTACCACGATCGTACCAGCAAGATCGCCGCTGACATTAGCGGTCGTATGCGGGATATCGATGATCGGCCAGATAGCTGCCAGGATAGGAACCAGAGTTAAGGGCATACCCAAAGTCTGCAAAAGCACAGAGGACATTACGATGCCAGCGCCTTTAACTCCTGCTGCACCAATAGACAGCACCAGGCCCAGGAACACGAACTGAACACAGGAGCCGATAGTAATAGGCATGCCGAACAGATTAGAAGCGAAAACGGAAATAACACCTATAGCCACCGCCATACCGTTCATGTTACAAGTGTTACCCAGAGGCAGGCAGAACCCGTAAATATTCTCCGGCACACCCAGTTTTTCATGGGCAATCTTCAACTCCAAAGGCAGCGTAGCAGCCGAAGAGGTAGTAGATGCAGCTACGACCATACAAGGAGCAATGTTCTGCAAGTACTTCATGGGACTCTGGTGTCCCAGAATCTTGACTAAAGCCGGCTGCATGATGAAGATTACAAACAGGCAGACCACCCAGTCGGTGACGATGAAGTTTAAAACCGAGGTCAGCATCTTGCTGCTGATGGTCGTCATCATCTCCGCAATCAAGGCAAAAATACCAATAGGAGAATATTTCATAACTAAGTCCGTCATTTTTAACATAACTCCGGCAGCCTTATCTACCATCTTAACAAAATCGGCATATTCATCACCAAGCGCCAGCAGTACTATGCCGGTGATCAAAGCAAACACGATAATCTGTAAGGTATCGCCCTTATCCAGAGATTCAAAAATATTAGTAGGAATCCAGTTAATAGCATTGTCCAGGAAACTATAAGATACCTGTTTGCCTGCTTCCTTAGTCAATAAATCTTTAACACCCTGACCAGGTTGAGTAATTAAAGCCAGACCCATACCTAAAGCTGCCGAAACCGTAGATGTAATTACATAAATCTTAACTTTGCATAAAAGTTACACTAAAGTCAATTTTGCCATTTCTTAGTAGCAAAATTAGCTAAGCTCAGACATCCAAAAATGTCATTAATTCTTGCAGGCTTTTGCCACTTTTCCGAAACGC
>Ga0268357_101771_pt1 | contig 12246 bp, 12 predicted proteins | sample BioMet10_FD_192466 | JGI IMG/M metagenome (GOLD analysis project Ga0268357, IMG submission 192466) | Sewage microbial communities from Oakland, California, United States - Biofuel 10 (Illumina Assembly) | ecosystem: Engineered > Wastewater > Sewage > Unclassified | place: USA: California... | reverse complement strand
CGTACATTTTTCAGCATGGCCCAAACCATCTTTCGTTAATCTTTTCAGTCGTCTTCCGGTAGCATCAGCGTCAGTACGGGAATGACACCATCGTCACCTGGTCCGATGTGGGCAATGACTTCGACAGTTTCTTTCCTATTGGGATTCATGAGAAAATCGACTTTGAAGGTGACGCGATCCGTCCCTTTGCTGATCCGGGCCGCGATCATCGCCAGTGTCAAGAGATCATGGAGTCGGCCAGCGGTGCTTTGCCCCTCGGATTCCAAACCTGGTGGCACGAAAGCGACATAACCATTATAGAGATGATCGGTGACAGCGACCGGAACCCGGAACCCGAGTGCCTTGGCGTGGTCAGTGACATCGATGAGGACACCGTCAGCGAGTGCCTGTGCGCGGGTGTAGCTGTAGATGACGTTCCAGTCGTTATTCGTGGCCATGGGTGTCACCTTCTTTCTTTTGCGCTAAAATAGCATCGAGTTTTCGACGGAAGTTTTGGCACAATTCCTTTCCAATTTCCGAGAATGAGTGCGTTAGTTCTCCATATATCTCTGTTGACGACGTATCCATGATTCCAAGTAGCAGTTCAATCGGACGAAATGCATTGATGATTTCGTCGTTGATGTTGAAACTGTCCAACTGATTTTTCTCCATTTCAAATCCTCCTGTATAAATTTTACAGCTTTGGGAGGAGGATATCCTGGGTCAGTGGGGTGGTCACGGGATGGGAGTGGAGCTCGTTCTATCCCTTGGGTTTTCGGACATTGGGCCGGAGCGGGAATCTCCTGGAGTTTTGTACCAGTGGGGACCCAATGGGGGTGGCCCAGGGAAAAGGCCCAGGAGGGGGCAGGGGAGAGAGCAGGAGAGGGGTGTCCAAGGGAAAAGTCCAAGCCCAAATTTTCCCCAGGGGCGGGGCTTCGACTGTTTTTTTAGATAAATACTGATATTTTAGATAGTTGAAAGTTTGCAGGTTCCTTCATTTTTTGATTTGCAGTAGATGCGCCAGTAAAATCAGTCTGTGGGGATGGAATCAGCGTCATCGTGAATATCTGGTGAACAAGCTGTGTTCCGAGAATCTGGGCAGAAATTGACGTTTCCGCTGGCAGGATACTGCGAATTTTCTGTCCCTGTTCCAGTAAAATCGGTAGATATCGCTATATTTCAAGTAGATAGATGTATGGTGTCAGACTAGGGACTCAACAGCCTAGCATATAACGCTTTTTCGAATACGAAAATTTGTTCGTTTTTGATAGGAGCAGATTCCTCCAGTTACAAGAAAAAGCTATTTTTGCCGTTAAATTTGATTAATGGTAACTTTCGATGTAAATTACGTTGACTTTTTCCATTTACAAGCTACTATTTCGAAATCACATTTGAAATCAAAACGAAGGAGTGTTTTACCCATGCCTATCGCATCGAAATTTGACGCGATGAAACTTCGCACCATGATCACCGAAGGAAAAACCGCTCAGCAGATTATGGATGCCTTCGATATTCCCAAAACCACCCTGAAAAACCATCTCCTAAAGTTAATGCAGATGGATGAAAAGTTTTATAAGATTGGAGGGATGGAAACTCGGGCGGTTTCTGGAAATGCCAAGTTTTCGAAAAACGGACTTCGCCTGTCCCCGTCACTCCTGTCCAACTACGGGTTCAACCAGAGCGATGAGTTCAAGGTGTCGTGCTTGGAAGAAGGGAAGATTGTGCTGGAGAAGAAGTAGCTGCTTTAGGTAGAAAAAAGTAAAAGCCCACGTGGTCCAAGTTGGGGCGTGGGCTTTTATCGCTTGTACGTTTTGTAAATCTTAAAAACTTGTGTCGTGGCTGAATATTTTGTCGATGGTGTTCTTTAAGTCTTCAAGTATAATGGGTTTTGATAAGTAGCCATTCATGCCGTGAGCCAAAAATTTTTCTCGGTCTCCAGCCATAGCATGAGCAGTTAAAGCTATAATAGGTATTTTCGAGAAATTTTCGTTGGAATTTCTTATCGCTATGGTCGTTTCCACTCCATCTAGGTTTGGCATCTGGATGTCCATAAGAATTAAGTCGAATTTTTCTGATTGCAATAGCTTTAACGTTTCTATTCCGTCATTTGCACATAATGCAGTATGACCGATTTTTTTGACAAAGCTAGAAATGGCCAGTTGGTTGACTTTGTCATCCTCAGCAATAAGTATTTTTAGAACCGAAATATTTTCACGACCGATGTCGTTGGTTCTCTCTGTATCCTCTAGAATCGGAGGTTCAGTGGTTTTGAGAGGAATCGCAATACTAGTCGTAATACCACCGCCATCATTGTTGTTGACAGTGATACTTCCCCCCATAACCAGGAGTAGCTTTTTCACAATTGAAAGTCCTAGTCCAACTCCTCCGTATTTACGCGTCAAAGATCCATCGACCTGTGTGAAAGGGACAAAAATTTCGTCTAACTTGTCTTCTGGTATTCCTATGCCAGTGTCTGAAATTTCAATGAAAATATTAATAATGTTGTTATTTATGAGCGAGGTGATCGTTAGACTTATGCAGCCCCGAGATGTGAATTTGACCGAATTACCAAATATATTGAAAATAATTTGTCTTATCCGGCCAGAGTCGCCATAAACCAAATCGGGAATTGACTTGTCGATAGAAGTTTTGATTTCTAGATTTTTTGAAGTTAGTTCTGTAATGAAAGTATTGATAACGTCTTCAACAAGGTGATTGAGGTTGAACCCATGATTCTCTAAGGCTACGTAACCTTGTTCGATACGAGACAAGTCTAAAATATCAGTAATTAAATTGGTTAGGTTCCTTCCAGAGTTTAAAGCTATATCGATATACTCGCTTTGTTCGTTGTCCGTATTTGTTGATTCGAGTAGTTGAAGCATGCCCATGATGCCGTTTAGAGGAGTTCGTATTTCATGACTCATGTTGGCTAAAAATTCAGATTTTGCTTTATTTGCTGCGTCTGCTGTTGTCTTTGAAAAGATCAATTCTGATTCGAATTTTTTCTTTTCAGTGATATTTTTGCGATCCATATGACACCTTCAGATAAATCGTAGGGATTTATTGCAGAACCGCTCACTTCACAGGTTATTATTGAGCCGTCTTTCTTTTTTAGTTGCCATTCGCAATTGACAACTTTAATTGTTGATGCCTTTGGCCAATAACTTTCTCCATATTTCAAAAAAAGTTCATTGTTAACGTGGATTATTCTGACAGGATGCCCTATGACTTCTTCTCTAGAGTATCCAAACATTTCTTCAAAGCCGATATTTACATCTGCTATAATGCGATCCTTCTTGACAACAAGAATTGCCACTGCAGGAGTTTTTAAAATATTTTCTTTCCATAAAAGATGCTTCTCTAGAATCGATTGGTTTTTTTTGAGAGATATTTCAATAAATTTTTTTTCAGTAATATCTCGATTGCATCCTCGGCGTCCTAGGCAAATCCCTTCGGAGTTGTAAATAGCCTTGCATTTATGACTAATCCATACGATTTCCCCTTTGATATTAATTATGCGGAATTCGATTTCTATGTGTGGAGACTGGAAGTTGCTGCAATTCATTTCTTCGATATGATTTTTCCATGATATCACGTCATCCGGGTGGATTAGTTTTTGAGTGGATATTCTGCCGGTTAAAAAATCGTTCGGCGTGTATCCAGTAATGCGTTCGCACGAAGGTGATACCCAAATATATTTACCGTCTAACCCTCTCCAGTACTCCCAGTCGTAGCAATTATCTGCAATTATATGAAGATTCTGATCTAAGTCATTAGCGGCGTCAAGAGAATTATATAAGAAGTTAGAATTTGATTCAGTCGAAGATCTGATATTATCCTCAAGTTCTGTTATCCGTTGTAGGGCTGAGGCCAATTTTTTATTGCAGTTATTATTGCTGCACTTTGAATGGGTTATATTACATCCATGTCGTTTAGATTTCATGCCCGCAGCTTTGTGTGTAAGGGTTTTTTTGACCAAAAACGATGATTTCCGATAAAATAATTCTGACATTTTCAGGCCCTGGTTACCGCTACAACCCTTACAAATGCTGTGTCCCTAACCCAGGAGTAATGTGTAGTGCGGCAGCATAGCGTTATCACTTCGTAATACAAGATATTTCCCAAATACGAAATTTTTCTCGTTTTTGACTGGACTGAAAAGCAATTATTGGGCGAGTCCCAAAGTTTTACAAGATTTAAGCATTTCTCTCTGGTGGAGTAGTTCTTGGATCTTTATGAGCCTATCGAAAATTTTAGGCAATATGGTGTCTATCCCTGAGTTTACAAACTCAGTGTAAATATGTTCAACAAAGTTTATGTCTAAATAAAAAATCTTGAGCAGCTTTTCCCTGCTATACATATTCAGGAAACTTTCGATCTCTTCAAAGTTGATTGCTAACAATTCAGAATAATACATGACGAGTAGAACCTTTCGTTCAAAAGAGGACGGATATGTTTCGCCGAGAATGCCGTTTGATATAAATCTAAGATCTTTGTAGGGCATATTTTTTCTGAGGGTTGGGGGGTGAGCTCACATAAATTTCATGTAATATGAACTCACCCCAGTTAATCTTAGAAGACGCTTCTGCTGACGATGTGCACTAACGGATTGGACCGTAGCTTGGCATGATTGAGGAATATTTATAATTACCCTCTCCCCAGCGCCAGCGTTTTTTTGCTAGCGGGGAGGGCAGTTGTGCTAGACTCGCCATTTGATTTCATCTCGTCAATCAACCGCTTAAGCACCTGGGCCTGATTAGCCAACTCGACCATAGCTTGTGCCGATTGTTTCATTGCATCAGCGGTTTCCGAAGAAATCTGACTTACGGCCTCGATACTGCGGTTGATTTCTTCGCTTGTAGCCGATTGCTGCTCCGAAGCAGTTGCAATTGATCGCACTTGATCCGTCGTTTTTTCAGCCAAAGAAACGATTTCTCGCAAAGATTCCCCAGAACTATTGGCCAACCTAGTGACGTCTTCGATGGTTTTACTAGACCGCTCAACATTTTCGATGTTTTTCTTAGTCCCATCCTGGATGCCACGAATTGCGTCCCCGACTTCCTTGGTGGCGGTCATAGTTTTTTCCGCCAGTTTCCTGACCTCGTCAGCGACAACAGCGAAACCGCGACCTGCATCACCAGCACGAGCAGCTTCAATGGCGGCATTGAGGGCGAGGAGGTTGGTCTGGTCAGCAATGTCAGAGATGACATTGAGAATTTGGCCAATACCTTCTGCTTGCCGACCAAGAATACCCATGTCGTTTTTCATTTCGTTTGATTGATACTGTACTTCTCCAATCCCTGTGACGACTTTAGTTACGACATTGGCTCCTTCCTCAGCCTTTATTTTTGCTTGATCAGCTGTGGATGCAGCGCTCGAGGCACTTTTGGCAACTTCAAGAACAGTCGCGTTCATTTCTTCCATGGCGCTTGCGGTTTCGCCTGCACGACTAGCTTGTTCCTCAGCCCCATGACTTGATTGCTCAATTTGAGCAGAAAGTTCTTCGGAAGCTGCGGTTACGATTTCAACAATAGATTCCAGATGCTGTGCTGCTTGGAACATCCCTTCTTTTGCTTTTTCAGCTCGTTCTTTGGCTTCTATTGTTTCAGTTTGGTCTAGCCAAATAGAAACTGTTCCTAATATGTGGCCTTGATTGTTTTTGAAAGGAGATGATGATACGTAAACATGTTTATTTTTTCCATTTCTTGTTGTAACGTTAGATTCGGCCTCGAGCAGCTTATCTTCGTTAATTGATCGAGTAGACAAAGTTTCTTTTCCGGGAATGCCGAAAATATACTCGCCAGACTGTTTGTTGGTGTAGTCGTTCGGGTTCCCTGGTATCTCCATGAGATCCATCATCGCTCTGTTAGTATATATTACTTTGTCCTGAGGGGAGAATATAGAACATGGCAGGCCAATGCCTTGCATGACTCCTTTAGAGAAAGAGAGCTCGTCTCGAAGGTTCCCTACCATCGTTCTTAATGCATCTGCCAAGACCCCAATCTCATCCTTCTGATTGATGTCGAGAGTTTGGTCTAAATCGCCAGCTGCAACGGCTTTTGCAAACGATACGCCCTTGATGATTGGTTTGCTGATAATCGATGCTAAGATGAACGCAATCGAAAGCCCCAGGATGATAGAGATAGCAATTGTTGATACAATAATGGTGTTTGCCTCTGAACTTAATGAAAGTGCATTGTTTTTTGCTGATTCAAGTTGTTTGTAACCTGCTTCTTCTGCTGTTTGAGCTTGCTTGATAACGGTTTGACCAAGAGTAGCCATGGACGCTAAAATCGATTTCAGGTTGTCATCATTTTTTATCCAGGAAGCTGCCGATTTTTCATAAGTCTGAGTGGCGGTGCGAGCGTCCTTGATGAGCTGCAACTCGTTGGAATCCGTGGTTATCTTCTCGAGCTTATTGTAATTGTCCATTAGCTCTGGCAACATCTTTTGCATCGATGCGTACGCTTTTCTGTCTTTGTAGTTTACTTCTTCTTTTTCGGCGCGCATGATTTTAAGGGCAAGTTCGTAAATTCGAGTTGTTACAATGTAGCGCTGGACGTACTTGTCAAGTGTAGCAGCTTCAACACCATCTTTTTGTGCTTTAGTGTATGCGGCAACTTGCATTGATAGAAATTTATCGGCAGCGTCGCCTACTATGTTGCCAGTGCGAACCATCTCTTTGACAGCGTCTTGGTTGTCTTTAATGGACTTCACTCCTTCTCGGTACTTGTCTGCATATTTAGATGTTTCCTCTCTTGCGGTTTGAGATTGTTTTAAAAGCGAGTCTAAGTTGTATTGGCGAGCAATTGCATCAACTTTGTCGAGGTAAGTATTCAACTCTTTGACATTTTTCTCTGCCCGTTGATGGGCATCGTCAGATTTTGTGATGAGGTAATTCTTCTCGTCCATTATCGTGTTAAGCACCATGCGCTCGACCCCGGTAGCATACTCCACGGCTTTAGCATCGCGGTCCGTTATGCCAAAAAGAGCATGTGACACTTTCTCCATGTAAATATAGGCGAGTCCTCCAAATATAACAGTTATTAGAACAAGTGCTAATGCCCCTGCCATGATCTTCGTTTTGATTTTCAGGTCGCTGAAGCGCATAGAAGCTCTCCTGTCGTAGTGGGGTGGAATTTTAAATGGCGTTTTGATGAGTCGTCTTCCATGGCTACTCTATTACATGTCTCTATCGAATTGTCATCAATTCCGGGGAAAATATAATACTTGCCAGGATTCACATTGGCATTTATATTCCTATGATTGGTAAAATCTCTATTTCTCTGGTATGAATAATTTCCATGCTAACCATCTGAATCAGCGTGTCTTTTTGTTTTCTCAGATCGGAAATTTTTACGGTTTGGGGTGAGTGGTTTGGGAGTTTTTTCACGAGTGCAGGTTTCTGCATGAAGGATGTCTGCGAATATTATTGCGTAAACCATTGAAATAATTAGCAATTATTTTTTTATTTCCCCAATGACATTTTCTCTGTCATCCCCACGAAACTTTTCCCTTGACCTCCCCGGCCAGAAACCGTACTTACCCACCTCGCCTACACGGTGCCAACAAGCGCCAACGGGTTGGTCCCCGAAAAAATCTGGGAAACGGAAAATTCGGGGTTGACTTGGGGAAGAGTTCTGAGTAGATAAACCCTTCCCTGATTTTGAATCTAGGACCGTAGCTCAGGGGGAGAGCGCTTGCTTGACACACCACAAGCGTGATTTAACCCCCTAAAATCCTTCCAAAAGCCCCTATCACAAAGTGATCCTGTTGGCGAGTAGCCAACGGGATTTTTTGTTTTTATTAGGTCTGTTTTCGATCTTGTTGGCGCAACAGTGGTTGACCCGCCAACTTGTGCTATTTCCTGTTGATTTTACAGGGAAATTCACTCCATTTGGGTTCATTTTGGGTGAAAATCACAAAAAACTACCCCAAACAGCCCAAAACCACGTTAAAATCAACAATTTTCCAAAAAATTCCGCAGAATTGCGTTAAAATCATGCTCATTATGGGGAATTGTCCAGGGACCTGGAAATTTCGCACCATGATCGAGAAGATTTCCCGTCAATGCTGTTCATCTGCCCATAGTATCCGAAGTTTGCCAAAGTTCTGACATTTTTTTCTGACGCTCTCTTTTGGACAGGGAAGTTTTGTCCTCCCGGACAGATTTGCCTGTTTCATCTGCTTTAGTTTATTCTTTTAAAATCAGTATATTAGTCTGCCTAGCACTAGAAAAGTACGCAGCTTGGTGATGGGTATGGATTTTGAAATTTAGTTATGACCATACCGATTTTTCCCTATTGGGTGCACAATTTTATTTAATGCACTAAATTAATTGATAAAATTGAATATTGACACACAATGATCGGGATCAACCACAATCTCATGGCACTTAACGTGTCGAGGACTCTGGGAAATCACTATCAGGATCTCAGTGTTTCGACGCAGCGCTTGTCATCCGGTCTGAGGATCAGTACAGCAGCTGATGACGCAGCAGGCTTAGCTGTTCGGGAGATGATGCGCTCCGATGTGACAACCCTAAATCAGGGAATTAGAAATGCTAATGATGCTATTTCTATGATACAAACAGCAGATGGAGCGTTGCAAATCATTGATGAAAAATTAATTCGCATGAAAGAGTTAGCTGAACAGGCAGCCACAGGTACTTATACAAGTGATCAAAGGATAATTATCGATTCAGAATTCCAAGCTATGGCAAGTGAAATTCAAAGGATAGCTGTAGCAACGGACTTCAATGGGATTAAATTGCTTGATGGACATTTTGATAAAAGTATAACAAGTATTAATCAAATAAATACCAATGGATTCGGATACGGAGCATCTAACGATATCTCAAGAGAAGTAGTAGAGGTGAACGGAAAATTATATTCTGGTGATAGAGAAGGGCATGTTTGGGAATATACAGGAGGAACATCATGGAACATGATATATCCAGGACCTGGACTTTCCTTCGTGTATAACTATGACAATACGTTGATAGCTTCCCATCCATCGGCAAGTGGCGTAAAGATAATGCAATATAATAATGATGGATCATGGACTCAGATTAACTCAGATGGGTTTGGTGATTCAAATAATTTTGGTAATGATGGTTGTGCCATTGTAAATAATAAAATGTTTGTAAGTACACACAATGGCACAAATGGGACACAGGTTTATGGGTACAATGATGATGGAACTTGGACGCAAGTTAATGATGATGGGTTTGGCGATTCTGAAAATAACAATTGTTACTTGATAAATTATGATAATAATCTTATCGCGACAACATGGAATCCTTCTGGAGCAAAAATATATTATAACAACGGTGGAGAAAAATGGTCAGAAATGAGTGAAGATGGATTTGTTGATAAATATGACACAATTAGATTGGCAAGTATGAATAATAAACTTTATGCTATTGGTTCATGCTCTTTGGGAACACGTGTTTATCGCTATGATAATGATTCTGGATGGACACCTATAAGTGAAAGTGGATTGGGCGATGCATCAAATACAGATGGTTTTTTGACAGTTTTTAATAACACTTTGTATGCAAGTACAGGAGGGACAGCTGTAGGATCAGTAGCTAAATTTTATAAATATGATGGAAATGGCCAGTGGACAACTATTAATGATAATGGTTTGGGTGATACTACAAACAATTATTGTATGCTTTCAGCTACTGACGACACCCTGTATGCTACAACCTATGATACAACAGATGGGTGCAAAATATATACTTTAGAAACAAAAAATAACGAATTAATGGAGGTGCAATTTGGAGGAAGTGATACTAAAAATATTGACAATTATACAATAAATTTAAAAGATGCTGGTATATCTTCACGAGGTCTCGATTTAATCGATTGTAGTTTGAAAACTCAAAATAATGCAGAGTCTGCGCTATTAGGAATAAATTATGCTATTAATCAAAAAGATAAGATGCGCGCTAATCTTGGAGCTACACAGAATAGATTGGAAAACACAATTTCTAATCTCGAAATTCAAGCAGAAAATTTACAAAAAGCTGAATCACAAATATCAGATGTTGATGTTGCAGATGAAATGACAAGTTTCGTTAAAGAACAGATTTTAACTCAAGCAGCTACCGCTATGTTGTCACAAGCGAATTCAATGCCTAAGATGGCCCTTCAATTAATAACGGGCAACCAATAGGTCATAATGTAAATTTACATAAATTTTATCATTTGCTATTACTTAAAAAAAGGTGAACCTCCAGGTCAGGGACGTTCACCTTATGTAAACTAACCGTACATTTTTTCAAATAAATCCATTTTAACCAAGATATCGACACCAAGCATCTTACAAATTGATTGTTCTGCTTCTGACAAATTCTTATTTAAAAATATTTCTCTTTGTTGTTTTATAAAATCAATATTTTTTTCAAATTCATTAAGTGTGTATAGTAATGCATAGTTTAAATATATTTCAAAGTAGCATTTTTTGCAAAGAAAGTTGCAATAATGTTTTTCACTAGGATCGAACCAGTGGCTACTATCCCATTTGCATTGAACAAGCATAATAATCTCCTATAGTTAAAAGATCTTTGACAAATGAAAGAGGAGAAGTCGTTAAAAGATTTCTCCTCTTTCCATACTAATTCAACATTTAATGTTGATTAAGTTTTTCTTTGTTGTTCTGTAAAAATGTGTTCAACGCAGCAACCATGTCTCCACCATCGTTCTTTATAGTTGTAAGAATAACTTCTATTTCTTTAACACTAAAATAATCCTTCAATGGCAAGTAAAATTTCTTGTAGCATGCCTTACAAAGATATCTAAAGTCTTCATCTTTTCCTGTATGGAAAGTTTTTCCACACATGCGACATTTTTTCTCTACACTTTGAATCTGCTTATTTATGAAATCATAATTAACATTAAAGTCTGAATTGTCGTCGATTAATTCACTTAATGCATGAAGCTTTTTAAAAAGATTAATGTTTCTTATAAAATCATACCATACGTATCTTTCACCGTAAGTGTTTATGTATATATTGTAGTAGCATTTTGGACAAAGAACTTTATACTCTTCACCGTCTTTTACTTCGAATTCATGGGTATCATCCCATAAACATTTTTTTGTAATCATAATAAATCCTTTTTTATAGTTGATAAAATAATAAAAGACGAGGAATCTTCTGCAAGGTTCCTCGTCCTTCAAACCTATGCCACTTCCAACACGGGTAACATGTTTACAGCTCTTTCCTTTTCTCCCTCCATGTAATGGTAATAGGTGTCAGCGGTGAGTTTGACAGTGCTATGTCCCATAAGCTTTGACACTGCTGCTAAATCAGCACCTTTGTTAAGTAATGTAGTTGCAAATAAGTGTCGAAGATCATACATCCGTGTAGGATAAGTTATGCCAGCACGTTTGCATGCGTTCTTAAATGATTTACGAATAGTTGTAAGTTTACGTCCTTGGTATTCAACGACATAGCCAGAGATAGAAAGTTTTTGTTCCTCCTTCAATCGATTTAAGAATTCATTGTTGATGGGGATAATCCTGTATGTTTTTGTTTTACTAGCATAAATCTTAATAGTGCTAGTATTAAAATCGATGTGCTCAAATTTTAATGACAAAAGTTCAGATTCACCAGGACGAGTTCCAAGATTGAAACAAACCTCCATTGCCCAGCGTAAATGAGGTTCAGCACAGAACATGATTTTTTTAGCATCGTCTAAGGTTAACCGTAAGTCCCACGGTTGAACTTTTGGTTTTTTCCAGTTCTTTAAAGGGTTGACACTAGTGAAACCATTAGCGATGCCAAAGTTGAAGATGAAACTCAAATAATCACAGTACTTATTGACCGTATACTGCGACCTTGATTTCCCTGTACTATCACTAACTCCTTTAAAGTGCAGAATGAACAGCACCATATTTTGTTGATAGGTTAAAGTGTCGACTGGTTTATCACCAATGACAGGGATAAACTGGTTCTCCAGTAATCGCTCGATATTGCGAATGTGCTTTTCCGTTCGTCCAGATGCTCGCATGTGATCCAGGTACTTCTTCCCGAGATCGGACAAAGTGATCCTACCATCGACCTGATCGACAACTTGTGACGTAACTGATGGAAGTGTTCCTGCTGCCACAGGTGCCACCACCGTTGACGTAACAGTTTCAGGATCAGGAATCGGTAACCCAAGTTGAATCGCATCTTGAACAGCTTTATCGAATGCCAGTGCTTTTGCTTGAGCAAGATCACCTCTGCCAAAGGACTTGTCGTGACGCTTGCCGTAG
>Ga0268357_101763_pt1 | contig 12310 bp, 9 predicted proteins | sample BioMet10_FD_192466 | JGI IMG/M metagenome (GOLD analysis project Ga0268357, IMG submission 192466) | Sewage microbial communities from Oakland, California, United States - Biofuel 10 (Illumina Assembly) | ecosystem: Engineered > Wastewater > Sewage > Unclassified | place: USA: California... | reverse complement strand
GTATCTTTCCGTTTGCCGGGATGCTCTCTACAATGCTGCGTCTCTCAGGCTGTTGCACATTAACAGATATTTCACCGCTGCCTCCGCATTTCTTAACAACCACCAGAATTACAATCAGCAGAACTGCTGCAAGAATCCAATACCATTTCTTCTTGTTACCGCCTTCCGCCTTCTTAATATTATTGCCTTTGTTATCCATACTTAAAAATTTTTTCAATTTTAATAATCCCGATATTTATAGGGTAATTGGGATGCCTTTGTAAAAGTCAAGAATCTTAGATTCAAATAAATACTGATACTTAGCCTGCAAAAAATCAGATTGAGCCTTAAATAAATTTGCTTTTGCCACTCTATAATCCGTTCCGCTCAAAGCTCCTACATTAAACTTATTCTCGGTATATGTGAAAGATTCTTTAGTAGACTCTAATGTAACTTTAGCCGCCTTAACTTTCTGCAACGCAGAATATTCTTCATTATAAGCAGTTTGCACATCTTTATAAAGATTCTGTTTCTGTATTTCCAAATCCAGTCTGGAATTTTCCACGGCAAGCTTTGCATTCTTAACATTTGTACGATAGCCCAATCCATTGAAAACAGGGATATTAAGAGAGAAGCCTAAAGAGTGCTGCCTGTTTTTGTCCAGCTGCGGAAAAAACGCTCCGCCCTGACCGTCAGTAAAGAAAGTCCCGTATCCGGCAGATGCAGAGATACTTGGATATAACCTTGCCTGCTGCACCTTCAAATCCAGCCTGCTTTTATCCAGAGTAAGTTCTGCCGCCTTTATCTGAGGAAGCTCAAGGGCTTTTGCATACACAAGATTCATCTCTTCACCTTTATACAGGGTATCGGCATTCTCCGCCGGTTTAACCACCGCAAGATTAGCAGCATCGGCCGGATGCAAATCAAGCAATTGTGTAAGTGTCAACAAATTAGTCCGGACATTATTTTGGGCATCCACCAATGTAGAGGCCTCATTTGCATACTGCGCCTTCATTTCCAGAAGAGTGCTATATGCCTGACTGCCTGCATCTACCAGTTGCCTGCTCTTTTCCATCTGCTGGGCAATGCTCTCCAAATTTTCTCTTGCAGTTTTCTCCAGTTCCTGCGAAAGCAAAACCTGCAAATAGGCGCGGGTTATTTGAATTGTTATGTCATTCTTAAGTTTTTCAACTTGCTGCTCTGATATTTGAAGCTGCATCTTGTTGCTCTTAAGAGTATTGACTTTTGCAAACCCGTTGAAGATTGTCTCGGAAGCACTTGCACTAAAAGAAGAGCTCTGGCTCAATTTGTTTTGAATAATCTCCAGCGTCTGCATATTAACAGAACGCCCCCAACTCATGTTATGAGATGAGGATGCGTCAACAGAGGGAAGAAAATCCATTTTACTTTGCAGAATATTATTCTGCGCCTGCTGCACCGATAACTGATTCTGCTTGATTTGCAGGTTATGCTCTTTTGCGTACTCAATACACCTTTCCAGGCTCCATGGAACTGCATTAGATAAGGTAGCGGTATCCGCATTTTGTGCTTTAGCATAAACAGCAATAAAGCAGCATATTACAGTGACAGATATAATCTTTGTCATTTTCATAGATGCAAATGTAACTATTTTAATAAAATGGGCGAGCTGCCGCCCGCCCGTAAATGGCTCAATTATCAGGCCATAAGTATCAAAAAATATGAATGGAGCTATTTCATTGTATATGGAATCCTTGCAATGGCCACCATTACGGTTACCGTTGGATTCTTGTTTTTCAAAGTCTTTAAATATTTCATAAGCGCTCCCACGCCATATCCGATTAACTCTATCAGTTTGGCGATATTAGGATCTCTTCCTCCCGCAACCGCAATTGCCTCGTATTCTGTTATTTCCGTAAAACCTTTCATGATTTTTCTCTTGATTAATAAATTCTGTCACAGTTAAACTCATTCATAGACAACAAACGGCCGACGCTAAATAACCTTCAGAAACGGTTTGCCGCTATATCCGTTTTTATACCCCTTCCTAAAATCGTCAGCATAGTCCTGGGCAAAATGTATAATAAGCCCGATAATAGCTGCAATTTTCTTTAGAGTAGAGAAGGAAATTCCTCCTCTGATTTGCATCTCCTCACAGTTTAAACTAATAAAACCACACTGTCGTAATCTCTTATCTTCCATATTATTAGTAAATTTTTGCAGACAGTAAATGCGCGTCCGCACCCGCACGGGTTGCCCCAATTATATAACCGGTTATTTTTTCTATTTCTCTTCACATTAATTCAACATTAAATTTCAGCGGCAGAGGACATGTCAATTGCAGCAGCCGCAATTTACTTGCTTACAACTTTATAACGTTATCGGCAATCTTAAGGTTAGAGCTCTTATGTGTTATCATTATAACACTCCGTCCTAAGGCACTTAATTCTTTCATCTTTGCAAGTACGTAATTTTCAGAGTCTTCATCCATAAAAGATGTAGATTCATCAAAGATATAAACTGCAGGAGAACGGTATAACAGTCTGGCAATAGAGATTTTCTGCATTTCTCCTCCCGACAGAGTCTTGCCCCTTTCTCCTACGTACGTCATTAGCCCTGCGGGCAGAGATCTCACAAAACTCTCCATTCCAAGATCATTGCATATTGCAGCAACCTTGTTAACATCAGGATTTTCTTCTCCGCATGTTATGTTCTCAAAAATTGTAGCATTAAACAGATGGCAGCGTTGAGGAGATATTGAAACATATCTGCGCCACTCGCTCAATTTTATGCTCCCTATATCTATGGGAATTGCACTGCACGGATGTATAAATATTTTCCCGCCATCCTGCTTTAAATCTCTCATTAGCAAGGCACCAAGAGTGCTTTTGCCGCATCCGTTCTCACCGGTTATTGCAGTAATTGAGCCGGCCGGAATTCTGCAGCTGAAGTTATCAAAAACATTTTCTCTTCCGGGGTATCTGAATTTTATTCCGCTTAATTCTATCTCTTCGGCCTTTGAGGTAGAATATTTTTTAAGAAAATCAATTCCTTTAAAGCCGGGTTCTTCTTCATCTTCTAAATCCGTTATATCCAGCAATCTTCCAGATGACACAATGGCCTGGTTTACAAGAGAATTTATATTTACCAAACTATTCATTGGAGTTGTAAAAAAAGCGCTTAAGGTGTAAAATGAAACAAGTTCTCCAACAGACATCTGCTGTTTAAACACAGCAAATCCTCCTATTATAATAATTGTGGCAAGAAGCATTTTTGATATTCCCTCTCCGGCCTCTGAGAAAATAGAAACGGCACGTCCTGCACCATAGACGTTCTCAGTCATAACACAGTAGCTTTCCTCCGTTTTTACCGTGGAGAGAGAGGCTGCACCATAGTGTCTTACGCTCTCCGCACCTTCAACGCTATCAATAAAATCAGATTCAAATTGCGCTCCCTTTATTGCCAAATCATGAGTATACTTATGATTAATACGGTCGGAAATAAAATAAAGCCCGGCATACAACGGGATGAACAGCAAAGTAAAAAGGGCCAGTTTCCAATAAAAAGTAAACATTAGAACTAACACCGCTACAAGTGTTAGAATACTTACAAATATGGATACCAGCCCCTCGGAAATAAATGTTCTGATATTAAAAGCATCTGATATTCTGGAATTTAAATCGCCGCTGGTATGCTCTGAGAAAAACTCCGCCGGCAATTTGAATATCTTTCTTAAAAAAGAAAAAATTAAGCGCGTGTCTATCTGTATGCCATTTCTCAAAAGATACAATGTTCTGCAGTATCCAATGTACAGCGCAAGCGGAATGAGAATAAAAAGTGCGGCGGCAATTATAATAACGAGTAATTTATCTCCTTTTGGAATAGCTTCATCTATAATTTGTTGCAAAAACAGGGAGTTGCATACGCCAATACACGTAAGAGCAATTGAACCGGCCAACGCAAATGCCACTTCTTTTTTGTGAAATTTTAAAATCCTGAACAGGCGCAGATATTTATTCTCATTTTGGTCAATTTTTTCAAAGTTATCTCCCGGCACAATATAAATTACATAGCCGGTCCACTCAGCCATAAAATCCTTAAGCCGAAATCTTTTAAATTCTCCCTCCGCAGGGTCCATCACAGTTATCCTATCCCCCGCAACATGGTAAATTACAACAAAATGGAACATTTCATCCTTTCTCTGCAGATGAGCAATAACGGGTGAATTTATTTTTTCCAAATAGCTTAAAGCACTCTCCTTGCTTCCGCTGCACTTAAAGGCCCTGCCGCTTAAACCTAAAGTTTTTGCCCCGTCAATTATCCCCTTGATTGTGATTCCCTCCTTTGTGCATCCGCATGCCCTTCTCACTTTTGATAGGGGTACGCTTACCCCATACCAAGCCGCAACAGAACTTAAACTTGCAGCACCGCAATCATACTCATCTTGCTGCCTTATCTTTAACATTCCCCTCATAAACACTCCTTCGTTTAATCTCCTTTCTCAAATCTCACTCTCAAAACTCCATCTCAAAACTCTATAGCAACACTTTTCAAAAACCGCCTCGCAAAAATTTTCTTGAAAAAAAGTGCCGGATTTTTACAAAACCCTCATTAACAAAGACTCCGGCACTTTGCACAAAACATTATGATAACACTATTAAAAGCCCGTCCCTTAACGCAAATGAAGAAAAACTGCAGCACATATAAGCAGAGCCAGACATATTGCCGTCAAATAAAAAAAGTTGGTTTTTCTATGCATTGCCAACATCATTCCCTCTGCCGATTTTTTCATTCTTTTTATCTCATCTGTATTTTCCATATTCATTTAATTTCCTTTTAATGCCCTTTTGACGCCATTTTAATGCCCCTTTAATGCCCTTTTGATGCCCTTTTGAATTTTCTTTTTTCATTTGTCACTATTACCATTGGCTGCATCAAAAAATCTGACGCAAATATGTGACGGAAAAAAAATAATAAGATGTCAAATGATATATTTATCACTCAAAAAAAATCAGAATTGTCAAAACCCGCATAATCAAAAAAAGCAAAATCGTCAATTGACGATTTTGCTTTTTTTGATCCGGCATCTCCTGCCACCTGACAACGCGCCGCAAATCGGCACATTGCACTGTAATCTAACTTATTATAAGATTATTATAATTTGCTGATTGCTATATCCAAATTCTTCATGTTAAAAATATCCCTTCCCGCAATAGTTCCATCCTTATCAAAAAGAAACATTGAAGGGACATTGGAAACATTATACGTAGAAAGGGCAACTGAAGATGCGCCCATTCCATCACATACATTGATCCAAGGAAGGTTCTTTACAATAGACGCCCAGTTTGTCTTATCCGTATCCACGCAAACCTCATAAATCTGAAATCCTTTTCCCTTGTACCTGTTATATAGCTGCAACAACTCTGCGTTAAGCATTTTTTGAGCATTATCCGTAGCGCTCCAGAACAGAAGCATAAAAGGTCTGCCTAACAGCGTGTTAAGATGACGCGTATTTGAACTGATATCCGGAAGTGCAATATCAGGGAATGCCGTTTCACCGGCATTTTGCATCTTGTTGTTAAGCTCCATATAGTTGTTAAACCTTGTAACCTCGCCTTCCAATACCTTGATGTACGGAGAATTAGGATATAAGGGTTTTAATGAATCACAAACCTGCTTATAATAAATGCCGTCCGTAAGTTGAGCAAAAAGAGGAAGATTCTCATTAAACTGCCTATAAAGCTGAGTAACATTTGTGAAAGAATGCGGATGTCTCAATATGCTCTTGATAGAGTATTGCTTCTGCTTAACATACAGATGACCAAGTTCATACCTAAGTTTTAAAGCACCCTCCTTATCTCCTATCTTGTCGCATGCAAGCAGCTGAACAGTAAGAGAATCAAACATTTTCTGCGCGCGCGCAATAGAATCATTAACCTGACCGAGCAATATCGATTCCTCCGAACCGCTTATTTTCAGCAGTTTGCCAAGAGTATCAACGGTAATTGAAGCCCTGTCTCCTGGAACAAGCAACAATGATGCAACCGTTGTTCCGTGATATGTCATGTAATAAAAATTCGGAGATGCATAAGGAAGCTTTACTTTATACTTCACAAACCCCTTCTTGTCCGTTTTAAGTGTATCTATTGGAACAAGTTTATTAATATTCAGCATATTCAGAATAACCTCTTTTTCAGAGGCTCCCTGAATTACGGCCTTTATTACTGCAGAATCTTTGTGCCCGCAAGAGGCTAAAAGCAAAGAAGTTGCACCAATCGCAAAGATTGAGGCAACCCTTAGAATTGAAAATTTTTTCATCAGAAATTTCTCTTTAATCCAGACTGTGTGTCTTTTATTTCTCTTTCCCGTATTCTTTTGCAATGCTCTCCGCAATTGCTTTCATCTCATCATCAGGAAGATGCATCTTTTCCTTCTGAAAGTTCAAGTCCTTCTCGCTCTGAAGAGGAATAAGATGAATATGCGCATGAGGGACCTCCAGTCCAAGCACTCCGACACCAATTCTTAAGCAGGGGATTGCGCGTCTTTGAGCTCTTGCAACTTTTTGCGCAAACTTCCATAAACCCGCATAATATTCAGGTTCATAATCAAATATGTAAGGCTTCTCGTCCTTTGGAACAACCAAAGTATGCCCTTTGGCTATTGGAGCAACATCCAAAAAGGCAATGTAATCTTTTGTCTCCGCAACTTTGAAACAAGGAATCTCCCCATTAATAATTCTTGTAAAAATTGATGCCATAGTTATTTGATTTTAAAACAGTTGCAAACTATCGTGAATTATATGGATATATCCAGTATTTGGAATTTGATAAGACCCGCGGGGGCGTTTACCTCCACCGTCTCCCCTTTCTTGCGTCCCATAAGAGCCTTGCCTATAGGGGTTGATGCAGCCAGCTTGCCCTCTGCAAGGTTGGCTTCGCTCTCTCCCACAAGGGTGAATTCCATATCTTTTCCTGTCTTTAAATTCTTAACTTTCACCTTGTTAAGCATACCGACTTTGCTGGTATCCAGCTTAGATTCATCTATGATTTTTGCCGTAGCTATCAAAGCCTGTATCTGAGAAATTTTAAGTTCAAGCATACCCTGAGCTTCTCTTGCCGCATCATACTCTGCATTCTCAGAAAGATCTCCCTTATCCCTGGCCTCTCCTATGGCCTTGGATATTGCAGGCCTTTGAACTGTAATCATATCATTCAGTTCTTTTTTCAATTTATCAAGGCCTTCTGCCGTTACGTAATGTCCCTGTCCCATAATAGAAAAAATTAAGAAGAACCCCGTCTGCCGGAATTCCTCGTCTTTGCTTATGCAAATATAGAAATTATTTTTAAAACTTGGATTTCATAAGCTCCGAGAGGATTATCATATCCTCAGGATGCTCCTTAATCCGTTTTTTCAGCTGCTCCAGTTTGCCCTCCCCGTCAATCTCACCCGCTGCTTCTGCCCGTTTAGCCTCCTCCGTCCACTTATCTTCAATCTGTTTTATATTGCTGCGGATTTGAGGATACCCCTGCTTATCACCCTTAAGTTTTACGGCAAGCATGTCATCACTCAAGCCCAGTGCGCGCAACTGGTCAAGTAATTCATCAACTCTCTTATTTTCCGGATTCTCAATCATTGTGTGCAAATATAAACAATTACCTCAAAACAATATGCGGCAAGGCGGCACAAAGAAAACTGCGCGCCTGCTGCTTATCCAGGCAAAGTTGCTCTTTTAATTTCTCTAAAGAATCAAATTTACTCTCTTGACGCATTCTGTCCACAAATTCTATCTTTAAATCCAAGCCGTAAATATCCTCATCAAAATCTAAAATATGTGTCTCTATTGTCTTCTCATTATTGTCCCCGACAGTTGGCCTTACGCCAATATTGCAGACCCCCATGTACGTTTTGCCGTTTACCTCCACATACACGGAATAGACACCGTTCTCCGGCACCAGCTTAAGCGGATTATAGAGTTTCAGATTTGCAGTTGGGAATCCGATTGTTCTGCCAATATGTTTTCCGGATACTATAACTCCCTTTAAACCATAACGATACCCAAGGAACGAATTTGCTTTTGCAATATTTCCGCCCTCCAGGATATGGCGGATTTTTGTGCTGCTTATAATCTCTCCGGAAGATGATACTCCCTTATTGTCAGAACTTTCCCCGTCCACGTACTCATTAACTCTGACTACCTCTATGCCTACCTTACGCGCAATTTCTATCATCTCCGCCTGCGTCTCATTAACATCATGTCCTATTTTATGGTCATACCCTATAACCAGAGTATCAACATCATACTTCTTTTTAAGATATACGCTTAAAAATTCTTCAGTTGTAAGAAGGCTGAATTCTTTTGTAAACTTTAATATGATTGTCCGGTTAATTCCTATCTCTTTGAATAGATCCCTTTTCTCCTCCAGTGTTGTCAGAAGCCTAAGATTGTAAGCCTGTTGCTGCAACACACTGCGCGGATGCGGCCAAAAAGTTACAACGACGCTTTTCTCTCCTCTTGCCTTTGCAATTTCACAAAGGCGCGTCAAAACCTTTCTGTGCCCTAAATGTACTCCGTCAAAAAATCCAGTAGCTGCTGCAATCATATTCTTTCTCTAATTAATTTCTCTATAATTAAAATATACAATTTGTTTAAATGCCGCAATTTGCGGTATGCAAATTTACAACCATTTAACTAATTCAAAATCCTGCCTGTGGGGCATAAGTTTATTATATGCATATAATCTGCTGGCCATAAGATAAGTACCCGTTTCCTCCGGTATTAAATTGCAAACATAAGTAGCCCTGCCGGCATCAAAATTTTCCAATTTATACGGGAATACTCCTTTGATTGCAAGTTCTCCGCCGCTTTTTGGTCCGTCAGGAACATCGCTTGTACTCTTCTCCGTAAGTAGCAATTCCAGACCCAAATCATCCGGGCTTACCTCTCCAAGCTGCAGCACAATCTTGGCCTTATACTCTTTCCCGAGCAGAAGAACACCGCTTGAAGTATCAATCCTTGCTTGTGAAACAAGCTCTATATCCGGCCATTCCCTGCGCATCCTTCTCTTCCAACTGGCAATCTCCTTGGCAATGGCAAAATCTTTTTCAATTAACATGTGTTTACGTGTACAAAGAGGGATATAGTATTGCCTCAGGTAATCTTCCACCATTCTGTTTGTTGTAAAATTGCACGCAACTTCGGCAACGCAGTTCTTGATAGTATCAATCCATGCTGTTGATATACCTCTCTTGTCAACATCATAATATCTTGGTACAATATCGGTTTCAAGAATATTATATAGAGTTGCGGCATCCAGCTCATCCTGGAATCCCCGGTCATTATAAGAACGTTCCATCTTTAAGGCCCAACCGGCTCCCTCTTTGTATCCCTCTACCCACCATCCGTCGAGAACTGAAAAATGCATTACCCCGTTCATCACGGCCTTCTCTCCGCTAGTGCCTGATGCCTCTAATGGTCTGGTTGGCGTATTCATCCAAATATCAACACCTTGCACAAGATACTTTGCAAGTGAAATATCATAATTGGGAATGAAAATAATCTTGCCAATAAACTGCGGCATCTTGGAAACCTCTACAATTCTCTTGATTAAATCTTGTCCCTCCTTGTCAGCCGGATGCGCCTTTCCTGCAAATAAAAATTGTACAGGTCTCGACGGATTATTTATAATCTGGTCCAGCCTCTTTAAATCTGTAAAAAGCAGATGAGCGCGCTTGTAAGTTGCAAACCTGCGAGCGAATCCTATGGTTAGAATTTTATCATTTAATGTACTGTTAATCTTAACAATATCATGAGGTGCATAAGGGTTTGCAGTACCGGACTCGGATAAAATTTCTTTAACTTTTTCTAAAAGTTTTTTCTTCAGCTTTTTCCGCACAGACCATATTGTATCATCAGGAACATTGCGGAATCCCTGGAAACAACTGCGGTCATAATGATGAGAAGAGAAATCTTTTCCAAAAACTTTTGCATGAATTTCTTTCCATTCCGGAGCAGTCCATGTTGAATAATGCACTCCGTTTGTAACATAGCCGATATGCAACTCTTCCGGAAGATATCCGGGCCAAAGCTTAGAGAATATTTCTCTGCTGACTTTTCCGTGAAGCCGGCTAACTCCGTTAACCTCCTGAGAAAGATTAGCTGCCAAATTGCTCATGGAAAATTTTTCATCATGATTATTAACGTCCAACTTTCCAAGCCGCATAATGTCATTCCATGAAATCTTCAAATGTTCAGGGTCATGAGACAAGTATGTTCTCATCATATCTTCAGAGAACGCATCATGTCCCGCAGGAACGGGTGTGTGCGTAGTGAACAAAGAAGAACTGCGTACAACCTCCAGCGCCTCGGAAAATGAGAGGTTATCATTTTGAATATACTCTCTTAATCTCTCCAGTCCGGTAAATGCGGCATGTCCCTCATTACAATGGTAAACATCTGCGTAAATACCTAATAATCTGAGAGCTCTAATGCCTCCTATTCCAAGTAGCAGTTCCTGTTTTAATCTATTTTCCCAATCTCCCCCATACAACTGTCCGGTTACTCCGCGGTCTTCCGGTAAATTGTCTTCTATGTCGGAGTCCAAAAGAAACAAATTGATTCTTCCTACCCTCACCTGCCAGATGCGGGCATATATATTTCTTCCCGGAAAAGCCACTGAAATTTTTTGCCACTTTCCGTTATTGTCCATTACGGGCTGCGCGGGCGTCATACTAAAATCCTGCGGATCATAGAGCGCAATCTGGTCTCCGCCTGCAGAAATTTTCTGAGTAAAATATCCGTACTTGTAAAGGAAGCCTATTGCGTTCATATTCACATTCATATCAGAGGTCTCCTTCAAATAATCCCCCGCCAGAATTCCAAGACCTCCGCTGTATATTTTTAATGAAGTATCCAATCCGTACTCCATGCAGAAGTATGCAATGCGCGGCGCACTCTCATCTTTTTTGAGAGACATGTATTGATGAAAATGCTCTACAACGCTATCCAGCTTTCCCGTAAATTCCTCGTTGGCAACTAGTTCTCTGTATTTCTTCAAATCCATCATATCCAACATTGCTATTGGATTTTCCTCCGATTTTTTCCAAAGCGCGGGGTCTGCAATTTGAAACAGTTCTATTGCCTCCTGATTCCAGCACCACCATAAATTCTTGGAAAGTTCATCAAGCCCCTTTAATCTGTCGGGAAGAGACTTCTTAATCATGAGTTGCTTCCACTGGGGAGGTTCCACCTGGAACTTCTTTACCTCCTGTTCAGGCTCCTCCGCAAGTTCCGGGAAAGCACCGTTGCGTTTAACCACTTCTTCTAAGGCTTTAACATACGCCTGCTTATAGTAAACTATTACGTTATCCCATAAAGATACGGATGATACATCCTTTGCATTTGCCTTATAATCTTTCTCTTGCGCGGCATTGAGATTTGCAATTTCTTTTATCTTTGCAACAGTACCGTCCACTACCTGATTATAGTTAGAATCACTGCGCTGCAAAATTGCAATTCCGGGATGCTCTTTTTTATAGTTATCACTAACCCAAGCGCCAAATCCTGACAGCGATGTGGTTATTGTAGGAACTCTAAATGCAAGGCTCTCCAGAGGAGTATAACCCCATGGTTCATAGTATGACGGGAACACGGTTAAATCCATTCCGGGAAGAATGTCATAGTACGATTTGTTAAAGATTCCGTCATTCCCGTTCAGATAGGTTGGAACGTATGCTACGCTGACATCATCCTTTGAAGGATCAAAATTAAAGGACCTTATTCTGTTAAGAATAGCATCATGCCCTCCGTTGGACAGATAGTGGGTTATGTATGTTTTATAGTCCCTGCTTCCTTTTCCTTCAAGCTTGGCTGCCAGATCTTTATCAGGACCGTTATTGCCGGCGGGTATCATTACGAATGCTAAAATTTTTCTCCCTTTCCATCCCTCGTTTTTAATTTTATCCACAGCATCCAGAAAAACATCTATGCCTTTGTTCTTGTACTCATACCTTCCGCTTATCCCAACAATAACAGTATCTTCCTTATAATCAATATTATACATATTGGATGCAACATGTAGCATAAGCCGTCTTGCCTCTGAACGCGCTTTATCATATTCTCCCTCCGCAGGAGCAATAATGCCGTCAAATCCGTTAGGGGTAATGAAATCGGGCTTACGCTTTAAAAACAGCCAGCACTCATTGGCGGTAATGTTACTTACCGTAGTAAACACATCTGCGTTTTGTGCCGCCGTCTTTTCCAAAGAATGCTTTGCAACAACGTTAAACTGCCTTGCCTTCTCATCTGCATCATACAGATTTATAGAGTCATACAGCGGCATATTATTGCATGCAA
>Ga0268357_101755_pt1 | contig 12394 bp, 8 predicted proteins | sample BioMet10_FD_192466 | JGI IMG/M metagenome (GOLD analysis project Ga0268357, IMG submission 192466) | Sewage microbial communities from Oakland, California, United States - Biofuel 10 (Illumina Assembly) | ecosystem: Engineered > Wastewater > Sewage > Unclassified | place: USA: California... | reverse complement strand
TGCCTGCACAATGAGCATGGATGTAATGGGAGTAGCCAAAGAGGAACTGCTGGATAATGTTGTACTTGGCGGAGTTGCAAGCTATATGGAACGCGCAGAACAGGCGAGTATGAATTTGTTTATCTAATGTCCTCAAGGCCGAAAGCCTGCGACCAGAGCGAGCATGCGGCTTACTAAGGTTGGATTATTCTGAATATGTTTCTTCATACTTTTTAATGCTTATGAAAATGATTAAAAAAATCTTTTATACTCCTTTTAAGTTTTATCTTCCTTGCTGTCTTTTTATCCAAAACAGGGTACGCTACCCTGATAAAATCTGCTGAGATGGAATCCTGAAATTCATAATCGTGCTCATTGTAATAGTTTGCGGTATCCTCTGGCCCTATGATAGTGCCCTTGGGAATGGGAAGATAGGTTATTCTCTCTTTCTGGTACGCTATTACATACCTCATCGGTTTATATGGAAGCTGATAGACAATGAAATGATCGTATGACTTGATTGCGTGCAGGGAACTGGAATCCCTAGGAAGTATATAAATTATCTCATAAGCATTAATAAAATCTTCTTTGATTTTATTGTTTGCAAAGCGAAAGCCAGAACAAGTTGGCTCTTGGTTATAATAAAACACGTCATCTCTTTTAAGAAAATTGCTTACACTTCCTTTGAAGTAATTGATGCTGGTATCAGGAAATACATAATATTCTTCCGATATCGTATTATACCCAAGCACTGCGTCCTTAATATTTATCTCCTTGACAAAGAAATTGTTAATAGTATCTTCTTTCTCGTCTTCTTCAACCATCTCTTTAGCGTCTTTGTAACTATAATGCACTATATGTTTTGAACAATTCGACAGAAGCGGGATAAGAAATAATATCGTTATTATGACATAGCGTTTCATGGTTTTGTTTATAAATTAAGTCCTTGTTTTCTCAAAGCGTCATTAACAATTTCATCAATAGTTTTTTGGGATGGAACGCTTCTTCTATTTGGATCCGTAAGATCTTTTGTCATTATCCCTTGATTGGTGTGTCCCGCTCCAAGCGTGTGCCCCATTTCATGAGCCCCCGTTTGACCATTTTGTGAATATTTCTCCCTGACAATTATATCTTCTCTACCGGTCGTAGATCCCGAAGTTTCTCCATGGCTGTCTTTGTCCTTACTATCTTTGGGAACCCCGATGATATATGAATTACCAATAGGATCTCTACTTGCCTTTATTTTGGCCCTAGATAAACTACCTGATGGAATAATATTAATCTTGAATTTGACGGAATATGACTTGCCTGTTTGAGATTCATACCGGAATACTCGACTTGTCCACACTTGTGCCGATTTCTCTGCAGATTCTTCTGCGGCATTTCCGCCTGTATAATAATTCGATCTTACCGTGATTTTATTTTTCTTTACAACTATGGAATCGCGCTTGCCGTCAGGATCAATGTTAATGATAGGATTATCCACACAATAAGCATAACCGCTTGTCCCATAGTACTTCTCGCTCATCGGATCCGGCCGCGTCCATCTGCCTATCACCTCATCGTACTCCCTCGCTCCGTAATCCAGCCAGTTGACATTGCCCGTAGTTTGAACCTCCTTCCCGTTGTATTTCCATCTGTTTGAGGTCATTACAGGATATGTACTGCCCGTTGTCATTCTCTTGCCAAACGGGTAGTAATCATTGCGCTCTACTACATTTCCTGAAGCATCAGTTATAACTCTCACACTCCCAAGATGATCAGTGGTGTAGTAATATGGTGACAGTGTGCCGTTTACATTGATGATTCTTCCGCCCCCAAAGTCAGTGCTCTCAAACGCATAGCTTGTTCCCGTCTTTCTGAACACCATTGAGCCAAGGTACAGATAACCGTTGGACGATGAGCTGTTTGCATCGTCCTGCACCATCACCTTTGTCCCGTCTGAAAGATAGGTGTAGGCGCATTTTAAGGTTCCATTGAATTGGTCATATTCTAGTTCCCGACAGGACATTACTTTGTTTAATGATTTAATCTTACGTTATTCCCCGCGTGCAATTTAGGCAATATTCAATTACTCATAAACAGCATTATTCCCTTCCATTGTGTTTATTCTTTTTGTTATGTTTTGTTTGCGACTACGGTTTCTCTGCGGCTTATTACCTGGGCTGTACTCGGTTTCGGAGGGAACTCGAATGCCACTTGGGTTGAGCAATGTTAAGCAACTATGCGGGGCATCCTCAAACAACCCTCCTCAACCTTCGTTCAGCGCGGCAATCACGTCTGAAACCTCATGTCTGCAAGCAAGGCATAACAAAAAAATTCACAGATATCAGTAAATTCATATTTCTCTACTTTTGAACGATCCAAATTTATTGGGTTGAGAATAATTCGCACATTTTAATGCTGTTATTGAGTGTCTTTATTATTTAATTGTATTGATTGATATGCTTTTTGACTTGTTTTATTTTTCCATTTTCGTCGAAAACAAATAACAACGCAAGAGTTTTGTTAAAGGTTGTTAAGTCTTTAATGCTTTTAACTTCAACGTTTGGATTTAAATTATATGCTATTTCTGCAAAAAGCATGTTTCCTATTGGCTTAGAAAATGCAACATATAATTGCGATTTAGGATTATCTGAGAATAACTTTTCAAACATTTCATTATCAACCGGTTCAAATTGATTCTCCTTATCAAATTCAATCACAAAATCACTGATTTTATTATTCTTTGCACCTACTTCTGACATAATATCATTTTCTATTATTTCGTTGCCAAATATTAATACAGATAGTGGGTATACTTCTTTTATAACATTTACAGGAAATTGCATAGAGCTTTTCTTATTGCAAATCTTTTTGTCAAGCTCCTTCAAATTTTCGCAATTATTAATGTAAGAGTAGGCTTCTTTGTATTGCTGCTTTTCCATTTCTGGATAAACCAACGATAATACTAATGTTAAAAACAATAAAATCTTCATAATTCTCTATTGTTTTATATAACTGTTTGCAGGCACTATTCCTCTTTCTAAATCGGATTTTGCCTCTGTACTAAAGGGCAAATAAGTATTTCCACCTATTGGCATTGAACCATATGAGGTCCTTTGCCCGTAACTACTGCCTAATTGACTTCTAATACGATTCATTTTAGGTACATTAGTCCCTAATTCCCCAAAAATTACAGCTTTAGTTCCTCCGGGTGTCGTAAATGTTTGTGGATCAACCTCAGAGCCCCCCAAATCAGTATGCCCTAATTCATGTAAAAAGGTCATTCCGAATCCCATTGTTTTAGAATCTAAGTCGCTGGAGGTTCCTGATACTAACTGATTTATTTGAGTGCTATTGATGTTAATTTGCAAGCCTCCTCCCACAGACCCCATTTTATTTGTTGCATAAACATTTACGGTATTTTTGTTATCAATTGCTTTGGTAATCATTTTTCTTGCAGTTCTACTTCCAACTTTCTTACCATTTGCATCTGTTGCAACTACTGCAGCCGTTTCTCCTCTTTTATTTGTTGTAGTTGCATAAGTCATTTGCCCACTTATAGGGTCTACTGTCAAAGTCAAACCCGTTTGGCTTTGTAAATCATTTGTGATATTTTTAACAACAGTTGGGTCAGTAACCTTTGTACTTGAAAAATTTAGACTGTCCCCATTAAAATCAATAAACATAACTGGGTTTCCGGCTGCGTATTGATATGGAGAGAGCGTCAAATATTTTGAAGCGTATGTATCTGGCTTTACAAACCGTCCTATAACCTCATCGTACTCCCTTGCTCCGTAGTCAAGCCAGTTCACGTCGCCTGTGGTCTGAACCTCCTTGCCGTTGTATTTCCATCTGTTTGAGGTCATTACAGGATATGTACTGCCCATTGTCATCCTCTTTCCGAACGGGTAGTAATCATTTCTTTCAGTGACATTTCCGCTGGCATCAGTTATAACTCTCACGCTCCCAAGATGGTCAGTGGTGTAGTAATATGGTGACAGCGTGCCGTTTACATTGATGATTCTTCCGCCTCCAAAGTCAGTGCTCTCAAACGCATAGCTTGTTCCCGTCTTTCTGAACACCATGGAGCCAAGATACAGATAACCATTGGATGATGCGCTGTTTGCATTGTCCTGCACCATTACCTTTGTCCCGTCTGCAAGATAGGTGTAGGCGCATTTTAAGGTTCCATTTTGTTGAACAGAAATTTTCATCGTGTCAGGCCAGATTAAGATTGCAATGCAATTTAATCAAAATAAAATCCCGTTGAAAAGTGAATGAAAATTAATGTTTTTGTTTTCAATAAAATAAACTATAACTTTCCTAAACTTAAAATTAAAATTATGAAAACGCAGACAGGACGTGCAAAGCTTGCTCTTCTGTTTCTGGCTCTAGCACTTGTATTATACGCACATTCAAAAGTATACGGGCAAATTGGTGTCGGCAGAGAATTTCAGATACCTACGGCTCAGACATGGGGTTTCATTAAGTATGGCGTTAATCAGCCTTCACTGTACACGGGCAGCGTTAATGTTTCAATTCCTTTCTATAATTACAGCGATTCGGATTTTCAACTGCCCATATCATTTTGTTACTCTTCCAACGGCATGCGGCCCAATGTGGGGACAGGCCCTCTTGGTCATGATTGGGTACTAAATGTTGGAGGCTGCATAACAAGAGAAATAAGGGGAGTCCCTGATGATGAAGGCGGGGAGTGTGAGATACCGCGTCTTGCGCTTGGCATTGCCTATCCAACCAGTCCAATGACAACGGCACATGTGAATGGCTTCTCTTCTACTCGTATGCTAGACAGGTCGGTAGATGATGATAGTTATTTATGGGCTCCGCTGTGGTACGGTAAGGATGTGCTTTCAAGGTACATATATTCTTCATACAATATCGGTCCAGAAGGATATTATGAAATTGAACCTGATATCTTTCATTACAATTTCATGGGTCACAGTGGCACCTTTCACATGTGGTTCAACAATACGATAGTGCTAAATAACACAAGTGATCCGACGGGAACGATAAAAGTGGATTTAAGTGATGATCAGTTACGTTGGATAAAGATTACGTTTGGTGACGGATACCAGTATGTGTTTGGCTATATTCCTGGAGAGAGCTATGACTTTTCAACAGAATCGACCGGATATGGTTACATAGATGAGGTCACGTCAGAAGTTGAACCAATAGTATCATGGTATCTTTACAAAGTTATTGCTCCTAGCGGAAGAGTAATGTATTTTGACTACGAGTGCAACAGCAACAGCTTTTTCAGGGTGCTAACATATGCCCCGGCCTCCATATATTCAAGCATACAGTCCTTGCTGACGTACAGTGGGTGGCCGGTTTACAGAAGCATAAGCCAGGGTGCCGAGATCATACCCAACGTAAAGAGAGTATCCCTTCCCAGCAGCATTCATTTTTCTGACAGCACTGCAAAAATTATTTTTACCTACTATCCTCATTCAGAGATACAGCGGGAGCTTAACAATTCCGGAGATGAGATAGAGCGTTATATCCATAAGCTAAAAAAAATATCTGTCGTAAACAAACTTTCAGATACCATCAAGACTTGCTCCTTCAAATATAAATGTTCACAAGCAGGCAACCACATAACTTTTCTTGATACACTGAGCATATCGGGGGAGGGCAAGTACTCATTTGATTACATAGGTCTTGAGGAAGGTTCTTCGGCAATCTTCCCCAAATTTGGTACGTTCAGCGTCGACCACTGGGGATATTACAACGGCCGGCTTAATGGACAGACAGAGCCGTCATTTGAATTTGCCAATCCATCTATGTTCACTATTGATTCGCTGTATGATGAACATATTAACGGTACGACAAGGAATGCCTCGTACTATATGGCCAATCTTGGGTTGCTAAGCAGGATAAGGTACCCTGCTGGCGGATGTACAACTTTCTCTTATGAGCCCAATACTTATTCGAAGGATGTAAGGAGAGATCACACAACTGGTTTCTATCCTTATCTAAAGAATGGCAGCACCAATGCTCAAACAGGCGGCTTGAGAATTAAAAGCATCACAAATTATAATTCCGATAACGTATTAACTGATTCAAAGAGGTACTCATACACCCTGGAGAACAGTACATTAAGTTCCGGAATACAATTGTATTTTCCCCGTTATCATATATTTTATGACGGAAACACCGAGAGAGGTCCAGAGTCAGTAGAATTCATTTCTGGTAATGACGTCAATTCATACGGAACAGGTAACATTGAGTATTCCAGAGTGGTGGAAACGAATTCCGACAGCAGTAAAATAGTTTATGAATACTCAAATTACAATGAAATTCATGATTACCTTGCAACAACATTGAAACCAATCATGTACAAAGGATTTGCACTAATTCAGACAGGTGCGGAAGCTCTGCTTGCCCCACATTGTTCCGAAGAGTCGGCTCGTGGTAAGCTCCTAAGAAGAGATGTTTATGACGAAAATGGCAACCTATTATCCAGAGATGATAATTTCTATGATTACGGGACGGTTGATGTTAACCAATACCTGAATATCAAAGGAGGTGAGATCGCTCACAGGGTACCCGAGTTCATTTGTCATAATCAGCTACGTTCATCTGAAAGAATCCTTTATGCAGCATCAGGTAACATCACTAGCTCCATATCAAATGATTACGACAATCTGGGACGAGTGACATATACCGGCTTGCATACTTCCGATAACCGTGTAAAAAGCATGACATTAAAATTTGCTGACAACATGGGAACGGCAAGCATATATAAGTCTCTCACACACCGCAACATGCTCACGATTCCAATAGAGCAAACAACCACATACGCATCCGATACAGCATCTTCAATAATCTACCAATATGACTCTCTGCGTCAGAACAGCGGAGATTATATGCTTGTACCGACAGCATTAAAGAAATATAATCCAGACATCCACGCATATGAAACTCTAGCCACTTACAGTTATGACCTTCAGGGGCACATCATAGAGGTTACTGACCGCAACGGTCTTCATACGAGTTATATATGGGGATACGGCGGACTGTGCATAGTGGCAAAGGTAGACAATGTTACCACGGCTCAGCTGAAACTCATCTCCGGCCTGTCAAATATTGACTCATCGCCCCTGGCGAAAGGCATTGAAAACTACGAGTCATCCCTGCGTGCCGTTGCCGGGGTGGAGGTTTCTTCATTCTCCTACAAGCCGCTGATTGGTCTGACTATGATCAAGGACCCGTCCGGGAAGAGCGTCCGCTATGACTACAATAAGCATGGCAAGCTCTACAAGATAGTTGACCACTTTGGCCATCTTGTAAACAAGTACCATTACTCAACCGATAAAAAATAAAGATATGAAAAGAAGATTGCTCACTATATTTGCTTTTTTGGTATCCTGTCTTTGTTTCTCGTATAATGCTGTATCACAGACAGTAACCACAATGCGTTTCACGCAGTTCAATATCTCCCATGCACAATCTGCAGAACTGGATTCCACCGGCGGCACCATAGGGCCATACGCTATGGAACTGGATGAGAGCTATGAGGGAGATTACATGCAGGCCGTCAATGACGCAAGAGAATATGCACAAGAGCAAGGCTTTTATGTTTATATGAGAGTTGACCACATGACAAGCAATACAATAACGTTCGGAATAAAAGCTGATACGACATTCTATTACCGGACGCTGATAATTACAGGTGGCAACGGCGTAGGCGTATCCGTAGGGCAGAGCGGTCGGCACATTCCCGGTCCTCCAGCACCCTATGACGGCCCTACGGACGTATCTGCCGGCAACTGGATTCAGACAACAACATATACTGATTCCAGCGCTACGCATTTTGTTAGGAACATATCATACTATGACGGACTGGGAGGCCTATCCCAGGCAATAAGCGTAAAAGGCTCCCCGTCAGGAGGGAACGTTATAACTCCTACGTACTATGACAATATGAGAAGAGCGGATGCAAGAGTCTATCTGCCTTATGCGAGGACAGACACAACTGCCGCCTGTGATGTATCGCCTTTTGTCTCACAGACAACCTATTATCAAAGCTCCGTCTATGGAGAGGGAACGTATACGTATCTTGAGAACGTGTATGAGCAGTCGGCTCTCAATAGAGTGCTGCAGAGCTTTAATGTGGGGAACGCATTCAGAACCCCTGGAAGCGTGAAGCATGCAACAAAGACATACGGTGCCAACGCAGATGGGGAAGTGCTTCTGCTTTCTGTAAGCAAATCGGGAACTCTCACATCCGGAGGGTATTACGGAGATCATAAGCTGTACAAGAACACCACCACCGACGAGGATGGCAAGATAACCGTCGCATACATGGATTATGAAGGGCATACCGTTCTCTCAAGAGCATACGGAAACGGGAACATCTTCTTTGACACATACTACGTATATGACAATTTTCAGAGGCTGCGCTGGGTCATCCCTCCTGAGGGCAGCAGGACAGTCTCATCTGTAACCGTATGGGAGATAGATAATGCTGCGGCTGCAAGGTACTGCTACAGATATCAGTATGACGGCAGAGGAAACATTGTGGAGAGGAGACTGCCGGGCAGAGATATTGAGTACCTTGTGTATGACCCTGCCGGAAGGGTTGTCGCCGTGCAGGATGGAGCAACAAGAAGCAGCGGCAAATGGCTGATGACTAGATATGACAATTTCGGACGGCAGACGAATGTCTATCTTAGTGCTGCAATAACAAGGACGGAGCTTGAATCACAGTTTGCATCAAACCCATACCCCGCCATATACTCCAATCCAGGCAACACGCTTGTAGCTGAGTATCAGTACGGCAAGCCGGTGAGCGCAATGTTCTCTTTCGTCCCAGAAAGCGGCTACGTATCATCAAGCGATAGATACAGAGACTCCACTGGCATGAAGACCTATGAAAAGATGCTTGACAACACCACTATAGACGGTACGCTAGTATACGTTGAGCGAGCCTTCTACTATGACTACAAGGGCCGTATTATCCAGACGGTGGAGAAAAACCTCAACGGCGGCATTGACCGCACCTCATTTAAGTATAACTTTGTGGGGAACATCCTTGCAAGGCAGGAGAGAGTCACTCCAACAAGCGGGGGCACGGAGACGGTGAAAAACACCCTTTACACATACGACCAGAGAGGACGGCTCCTTACGGAGACTACAACCTTGGACGGAACAGCCCAGGGGACAGCGAGCTACGCTTATGATGACCTTGGGAAGCTGATAACAAGGACGGGCGGCAACGGAATGGTGGAGCACACAACGTACAACCTTCAGGGGTGGACCACGGGCATGTCAGTTTGTACAGGCCAGACGAACATCTACTCGCAGCAATTGCGATATTACAATCCGCAGAAAGGGACGCCGCCACTGTATACGGGCAACATCAGCGAATGGTCCGTCACTCAGGGCGGCAACCCTCAGAGCACCTTCGGCTTCAGCTACGACAACCTTAACAGACTGACGGGAACAAACAGATACGTTGATGCCGGCACAACAGATGTAACCACGTACACGGAGAAGAACCTGACTTACGATAACAACGGCAACATTCTCACCCTTGGCAGGTACGGAGCAGACGCGGGAACGCCGGAGGACAATTTCACGTACACCTACAACGGCAACAAGCTAATGAACCTTGCGGGGAGAAACGGCGGAACTGCCTTGAGCGGAGCAAATTACACGTATGACGGGAACGGTAACATGACTCACGACGGAAGGATGAATCTTGATGTCACCTATGATCTATTTGGCATGCCGCAGAGTGTTCAACAAAATGGAACGTTAAAATGCGCCTACACCTATCTTGCAGACGGGACCAAGGTGATGGTGCAGGACAATGCAAACAGCTCATCGTCCAACGGCTATCTGTACCTTGGATCAATGGTGTTTAGGAAGACGGGAACAAGCTATGCGTTTGAGAGCACTGACTTTGGAGGCGGAAGAATCATCAATGTAAACTGCACGCTGTCACCATATTACTACACCACTGACCATCTTGGGAGTGTGAGAGTGATAGCTGATGCTTCAGGAAATGTCACTGAAAGAAATGACTACTACCCGTTCGGCAAGAGAATGACAACAGGGAATACATACCCAACAACATCCTCAAACAGATGGAAATACAACGGCAAGGAGGTTCAGACAACAGGCAATGTCAACTGGCTGGATTACGGAGCAAGGGAGTATGATGAGGTGATAGGCAGGTGGACGCGGCCGGATCCGATGAGCGAGAAGTACTATGGAACAAGCTCCTATACGTACTGTGTGGATAATCCGATAAATTTCTGTGATCCTACGGGCAAAACTATCTGGATATACTACAATGACAATGAGGGTAAAAAGCAGAAGATACAATATGCAGCAGGGATGAAATACTCCGGAAACAACAAATTTGTCTCAAGCTCTATAAACTCCTTAAATGCAATGAACAGTGTTAAGGCTGGAGCCGAGGTACTGTCAGACTTAACCTCATCAAAATATAACTATGATTTTACAAACACCCTATCTGCTGCGGGCAGTGAGTCCATGTCCTTTGACTATAAGCATGACGACAAGTACGAGGAAGGCGGTGGAGAAATACATGCTGCAAGTCTGTTAAATAGTTGGCTTGATGATGAAACTAAAGTAGAATTATCATCTCATGAATTATTTCATGGTTATCAGAGAGAAAAAGGCAGGAACCCTGCCACGGTTAACGGCGAGGTAGAGGCTTACCTTTTTGGTAGAAGTATTGCATATAAAGCCTTTAATAATCAAATGTATTCATCATTTGGTACAAATGCTGCAGCAGGTCAGGAATATGAAAGAGCAATGGAAAATATGTCTATGCGTGGTGAAGATATAAAAACAAATTATGAAACGGCAATTCACAATTTTATTAACGGAGCTATTGCAAACCAAACTCATGTCTATGATAAAATTAAGATAGACCCCAATTACAAACCTCTAATTTTTAGGTTTTTACCTTTTGGTTATAATGATATAAAATATTGATATATGAAAAAACGCATATTGTTTTTATGTTTGTTTACTTTGGCAGTACTGGGAATTGCTTTTCCTCAGGAACAAAACGAGATTTGTGTAATACAACCGATGCCTTTTACGCTTGAAAAAAGGCCAGACAGTTTATACTTGGGAAACGACGGACGTGTCACTTTACGTTTACAAGTGTTAAAAGATGGTACAATAGCAAAATTTGAGATATTAAGCTTGATGCTTACAAGTGATAATGATACGCTCGTAAACTTCGTTATTAATCGTGCAAATACTGTGAGACAGACGGACTATCCGCAAAATGTTCAACCTTATTATCCGGCAATTAAAAATTTTGTTGATCATATTATTTTGCGACCGACTAAATATGCCACTTATTATTACAATAAAAGAAAAAGGCCATTTTTGATAACTATGCCAATACGTATTAAAAATGATAAACTGATATAAATGGTAAGCCCAAAATAATATTTAGTAATCAGAATAAGTGAGAATAAAATGACGGAGAAAAAACAAATAGTAATATGTCATTTGGAGAAGAATGTTATTTTGGCTTCAAATTTTGTTATGTCTTGCTTGCAGCCATGAGGTTTTAGGCGCGATTGCAGCGCTGAGCGCAGGTTGAAGAGGGTTGTTTGAGGAGGCCTGGCTCTGCGGTTGAAAAAAGCTCACTGACAAAGGCATCCGAGTTCCCTCTTCAACCAAGTTCAGCCCAGGCAATAAGCCGTGAAAAAAACGTAGGCAAGAGCAAGAGCATAACAAAATTTAAGACAGGATAACGGAAAGACAAAACAGAAAAACAGCAATGTACTGTCGTGAAGAAAAATATGATCAACTAAACGGCGCCCTGGAGATGATCCTCTCGGACAAGGGATACATAACCATGACCGGAACAACCCCGGCGTACCACTACTACATAAAGGACCATCTCGGCAGCAACCGACTTGTAATAACCCAGTCCGGAACGGTGGAGCAGACAAACGACTACTACCCCTTCGGGGGTCAGACGGCATATGCGCAGCAGCCGGTCAACCAACCATACAAATACAACGGCAAAGAGCAGCAAACGCTCTCCTACATGACCACGCTCGACTACGGAGCAAGACAATACGACCCCTCCCTTGCCAGATGGACCTCCCAGGATCCCATGTGGGAAAAATACTATGGAACAAGCTCCTATGCTTACTGTGTGGATAATCCGGTAATTCATGTAGACCCAACCGGAATGTATATCGAAGAAAGTAGCCAGCAAGAGTGGGAAAGACAAAAAGGTGATGTTACAAGTCGAAAAGATTATTTACAAAATAGCACTGCTGTCCCGTTTAAATTAATTGAAATTGAACAAGTTAGGAGAATTATCAAATGGGACGATGGTTGATATTCTGCTAAACAGTTCATTTAGAGGCATTTTTTCAAAAGGAGTTATGCCGCAAAC
>Ga0268357_101754_pt1 | contig 12400 bp, 6 predicted proteins | sample BioMet10_FD_192466 | JGI IMG/M metagenome (GOLD analysis project Ga0268357, IMG submission 192466) | Sewage microbial communities from Oakland, California, United States - Biofuel 10 (Illumina Assembly) | ecosystem: Engineered > Wastewater > Sewage > Unclassified | place: USA: California... | reverse complement strand
CCGAGTTCCGCTTTGTATCTGGCTTCGTTCGTTATTCCGTAATGCCAGGCGCTTATATCCGCGCTGCTGGAGACGCCGTCTTCTTTGCGCGTGTAGTCTCCGTTGCTGTATCCCGCGGTGGGCGTTAAGAGCAGGCTCGTTTCTCCGAGTTCGAACATGAACGGTTTGTGCAGGAAGAAGTAGGTGACGTCGCGCTCAGAGTCATCGTCGTAACTGCTAGACAGTTTAGCTACGGACAGTCCGAATACTCCCGGATTGCCTTTATCGAACATTGCGTATACGTCGTAGAAGCTGTCGCTGTATCCTTCTATTCCTGAACGCGCGTTCCTGCTGTCGTAGCCGCTTACGAAACCGACCGTGTTCTTTTCCCCGTTGAACATTTCGTCGTGGAATGTCCTGTTTATCCTTTTGGCCGTATTGAAGTTCTGTCTGGTGAAATTAGGCAGTATGACTGAATCGGTTATATTACCTAGAGATTCCGTGAAGCCCTCCAAAGTGTCGGCTGATTTGAGTTCGTCGAAACTGCTTACTATATTTCCTGCTTCGTAATTCTTTTCGAGGAACGAGGCCAGTGATGAATTATTTGTCAGCGAACTGAAGCTGCGGCGCGTCAGACTGGCATTCCCTATCTCGTTATATTCTCCGGAAGAATCGGAGGTCACGTCCAGAGAAGCGTCGAACATCACCGACTCGGAATAGACGTCCACGTCTATGTCTTCGCCGGCCTTTACGGCTCCTTCCACTGTGTAACTGTCGTCATTGCTGCCCTGGGTCACTGAAGCCGCCACACCGAGACTTCCGTAGACGCTTTGGTCCGAGGTGTAACTTCCGCCCTGCATGACGTATACGGCCGCTCCGATGGAGTCGAGATCCAGACCGCTCAGGGACGAAGACAACGCTGAAGAAAAGCCGCTGCCTGAAGAAGAAGCGTAAGGATTACTGTCAAGCCCGCTTACCGATGTGTTATTTCCTTCGGGCACCACATAATTATTCGTGCTCGCCGCTATATCGCTGCCTGTGCCGTCGGCATTTATCGTGACGCCGTCGTCGGTCAATGTAAAAGTGCCGCTGTTATACAGGGACAGACTCGTTTTTTCACCGGAACTGTCACCGTCCTCGAGATATATGCCGTATGCCGTTCCGTTAGTCGCCGTTACGCTTATAGTTCCCGTATTATACAGACTTACTGTAGCCCCGGCCGTCACATATACCCCGTAAGCGTCGCCGTTTGTGTTGGTGACGTTGATATCACCGTCGTTAACTATAGTGGTGTCGCCGGAATCAATTACCGCTATACCTGCCGCCATACCGCTGTCTGCGGTAACGTTAATCGTACCGTAATTGTTTAGCACATTACTTCCCGCAAGTCCGGCTGTTATTCCCGTTGAACCGCTACTGAAAGAAGAGTTCACAGTAATATTGCCGTAATTACTTAGCCCTGACGTATATATCTCGTCATCATCTAAAGAAGCTTCCATACCAATGATATAGAAACCATTGTCATCGCCCACATCTCCGGCAGCCGCATATATATTAGCGGAAACCGTTACGGAGCCTTGGTTGACCAGATAACCTCCGGAAGAATTCATTCCTTCTATAGAAGCGCCGTTCGTGGAATAAGAAGAGTTCAAAGCTACATTCACAAGTCCGCTGTTTACAGCAAACCCGCCTCCTTTAACTTTCATTCCGATGAAATTATCTCCGGCGCCTTCCGCGGCCGAAGCCGTAAGACTGCCGGAAACAGTAACGGTACCGCTGTTTATCAGATATCCGCCGTAAGTGCGCATACCTCTGTAAAAACCGTCGCTTCCGGTCACGCTTATAGTTCCTATATTCACGGCGGAGGCCCCGGCGGAAGAGAACATAACGGCGCTGCCGCTTTCGTTAACGTCAGGAGACTCGGCGTCGATCTCTATAGTGTTCGTTACAGTGGAAACACTGAGACCGAAAGCGGAGAGCAGAGCCTGAAAATTTTCTCCGGTATTGGAAGCTGAATACCCGACTTTGTCGGCCCTGTTAGAAGTAGCTTCAGATAAAGTAAACGTGGCTTCGTCCTGTTTATAACCGAAATAATATACTCCGGTATTGTCTTCGGTCTGGTATTCAGTCCCCATATCGGACATGGTCTTGCATTCGCCGTTCACGTATATCTGTCCCTCGGCGCATTCCGCGTCGTAATCACCGGATATCTCAGCTGAATTTCCTCCGGCGCTGACATTTATCGTGCCGCTGTTATACAGCGTGCCGCCGCTGCCGGTAAAATAAATACCGTAAGCGTTTCCGTTCGTTGAAACGGCGTTTATCGTACCGGTATTACGCACATTCACAGCATTAACAGCGTATATCCCGTAAGCGTCCCCGTCGACTGAAGTCACATTTATCGTTCCGTTATTACTAACATAAGCCTTAGAAGTGGCGCTCCCTTCTGCGGAAATACCTACAACGTTTCCGTCATCGGCATTTACATTTATAGTCCCGTCGTTTACTACAGTATCGGCAAGATCCGTTCCGCTGTCATAGCCGGCCAGTATTCCGGTAGCACTGCCCGCGGAAGCGAAGACATTAACGGTGCCGGAACTATTTACCACACTGTTTTCCGTAACAGAAATCCCTATAGCTCCGCCGGTTCCGGTATTGCTGGATACTATGACTCCATCCGCGACATTATTTATAACCACGTTATTCCCGGATATAGTCGTAGGATTCATAGAACTGTCCGCAAAAGCCCCTATCCTTCCGCTGTTAGTAAGAGTACTGTTATTTATTTCAAAAGCCTCGGCTAAGATTGTGGATGAACTTCCGGAAGATATAACGACGCCGGAATTATTTATACTGGAATCATCCGCCTTTACTCCGATTGTACCTCTGCCACCGAAAGAATTTATTGTGCCGGAATTATTTATTACGGAAGACCCGGCGTATAGTCCGTAATTAATTATGCCGCCGGAAGAAACTATAACTCCGGAATCTGAATTAGAAATTGTCGAAGCGCTTACGGCGTAAACGCCGTAAACATCACTGTCGGAACCGAAAGATTCGGAATAGACGTTACCGGAATTATTTATCACCGATTTGTTCGCGTATATTCCGTAAGCGTCCCACCGGGAATAAGAAGCTATTGAGCCTCCCGCTTTATTAGTTAAAGTCGAGTTCTCGCCGCTGAGTCCGAAAGAAGTTTCCGTAGCCGAAGAAATTATACTGCCGGAATTTTCGGCCCAGGAGCCTTTTTCCGCGCTTATTCCGTAAGTGTAATCCCCGGTCACGTTTATAGTTCCGGAGTTTACGGACGAAGAATAATAAACAGAAAGCATACCTGCGACATTATCGCCGGCGAGAGAAATTTCACCTATGTTTTCCGATATTCCGCCTAAAGCGGCGTACATACCTGCTAAATCATTACCTGAAGTATTGGATATAAAGACATTATTAGTAACCGTAGCACCGGCACCGACAGAAACCGCTATATCGACTTCGTCTTCGTAAGAACTTAAATCCCCCCTGCTTATGTTTGTACTGACGGTTATATTTTCATTATTATAAGCTATAGTCGAAATCAGACTGGCATATGTTTCGGGGAGAATATTATTTATTTCTTCACTGTCGATTGGAGACGGTTCGACATTTCCCCCTATATAATCCCCGCTTAAAAAATTCTCGCTGTACGGATCCCCTCCGTTGACAGTAATAGAGCCGCTGTTATAAAGTCTATTACCTCCACCGTCGTAAAAAAATATTCCGCGAGCTCTACCGCCGCTCGAAGTCACGTTTATGCTGCCGGTATTGTATACGGTATTGTTATTCCCCTCGGCATAAATACCGTATGCGTCCCCTGACGCTCTTACCGTTATAGTTCCCGTATTTACGACATCGGAATTGCCTTCGACTGAAATCCCGTATCCTTTACCGCTTGAATAAACGTCTATATTCCCCTCATTTTTTATATAAACGGATTCCCCGCTGATACCGGTAGCGTCGGAATCAGCGTCGCAACTTTCAACTGTGATATTCCCGGAATTCTCTATAATACCGTGATCCCCTTCTATCCCTGACGCGTCGTCTGAATAAGAATAGGAAGTTATTGTGCTGCTGGCATTATTGATCACGGTACCGTAAGACATATTCATACCGGTGGAAGAACCGCTGTACAGATTTATACTCCCGTAATTGTTCACCGTTGAACCGTAAACGGCGTACATTCCGGTGACATTGGCGTCATCCTGGGAAAAAGAAGAAGAAACGCCGACGGAAGAAAGCGAACTCACACCGCTTACAGACTCCGAGCCGTAACTGATAGTACCGTTGTTCACCGCGGATCCGCTGCCGACAGCCGCCACCCCTACCGCATACGGATGGCTTTCCGACGCCGTTATATTTACCGTACCGTCATTTACATAAGTTGTTCCCGGGCCTGTCTGTATCCCGGTCTCGTCTGAAGCTGAGGAAGAGGAACTACCTGAAGATCCGCCGCCGGAAGCTGCGGCAACCGCAGCGCCCGCGGCCACTGCTCCTCCTATATACCACCACTTTTTATTCGAATGAACTTTTTACGCTGCTGCTGCTCTCGGCAACCGCCGGAGCGGTAGAAACAGCTGCTGTAGACAAAACCGGAGGCGTTTCAACCGGAGCCGGCTCCACAGTCCCGAGTCCGTTCAGCAACTCCGCGGCTTTTTTATTTCCGTTATCCGCGGAAGCCGTAAGATATTTTATTGATCTTGCAAAATCTCCCTTATCGTTATAATAGACCCCGAGATAATACTGAGCCTGCGCGTCGTTAGCCTCATCGGCGGCTTTCACATACCATTTCACGGCTTCCTTGATATTCTTAGCCGTCCCCTGAGCTTTGTCATAACACTGGGCAAGTTTCAAATAAGCCGGAGAATAATCTTTAACCGCCGCGAAACCGTACCATTTAAAAGCATACTTTCTATTTTTCTTAACGCCGGCACCGTTATAATAACATTCCCCGACCTCGAATTCAGCTTCCGGCAATCCCTGTCCCGCGGCTTTTTTGAACCACTTAAAAGAAACTGCCGATTTAACCGAATCATTAGCTTTATAACACTCGGCGAGTTTATACTCAGCCACCGGGTCCCCTTTTTCAGCCTTACTTATATAATCGTCGCAAAGCCCGAAAACACCGCCCGGGACACTAATAAAGAAAGTCAGGGCGAGACAAAACACATTAATCGACAAATTATTTCTAAATATATTTCTATATTCCAAACCGGATTCCATATAAACTTCCCCCGTTACAAATTATAATAAGCAGCCGGACTGATGATAAAGAATAAAGCGTGACGGGCACAGACAATAAAATAACAAATAAGTATAATGCTTATCATCTTAATATTCAATGGAGAAAACTCCTTTTAATATAAAAAGATAAGATACTCGATACCAAACCAACATAACGAAAAAAATCCTATGTTGTCTGTCCTGAGCAAAATATACTACTTTTGTTTAAGGTATTTTACAACTAATAAACAAGAAATGTCAATAGTAAATAAATAAGACAAAACAATAAACTATCTATTAAAAAAAAATAAATTTAGACAATAACCTGAGTTCGGCACGGATTTTTAACACCTAAAAGAGGTGTATAGATTTTGAAGATATCCGCAGCCCGACAGCGCTAAATTAAGTAAATTTTCTTATTGTGCTTACACACGGGCGGGAGCTATTGTTATTTCGAGGATATCCGGAGCGCGGCGGCGCGAGGCTAAGCGAATTTTCAGCAGAAAATTACGCGGCCTGAAAATAATTATAACTCCTGACCATGCTGCCTGAAACCGGCAAGAAAACCGCCCCACTTATAAAGGCTTACGATATCATCTTCTGTACTAAATTGTATTCTGATAAAAAAGGAAAGACCCCGGTGAATAAAATAATCAACGGGGTCTTCAGTTAAAAAAGTGTAAGCTTTAATTCTGAGCAGCAGCTTCTTGTTTAGCCTCAGGCTGTTTCTGCTCACTCTCGAGTTTGCTCTTGAGGGCGTCGAGCACGTAACGAATCTGCGCTATGGTTGTGTACAGCGTACCGGCGAGCTGTGTGAGCTGTTCTTTTTTGGAACCTATCTTAGACAGTTTCTGTATATCCTCAGGCGTCAGCCAGTTCTTATCGAAGAAACCGCCTTTCCACTGGATCTGGGGATTATCTTTAGTAAAGTTAACAAGCTCTCTAGCGACTCTGGTTATCTCTTCCGCGTCCTCTAAGGTGACGACGGCCGTAGGTCCTTTGGCGATGGTCTTATCCTTGGGCTCGAGGCCGGCGTTGCCGACCGCGTGAGCGACGACGCTGTTTCTAACGACCTGGAATTTAGCTTTGGCGGGTCTCAGATTGTCCCTGAGGCCGTTAGCCTGCTGAAACTTCATGCCGTTGAAGGAAGCGAAGAAGGAATTCTTGGCGGCGAGTTCGGCGCCTAGATCCTGAGCCAGCGATTTCTTGTTCTCTTTAGTTATTCTCATAGATAAAACCTTTATAGTAATATTATACAAAAAAAAAACTTAATGCGCTGTATTCCGGTAGCACTTTTTAGGATTAATAAGACTGGCACCGACTTACTCTGCCGACACCGGATTGGGTGTCAGTACCATCAGCCCTGGAGCCCTTAACTTCCGTGTTCGGAATGGGAACGGGTGTAACCTCTCCGGAATAAGCACCAGTCTAATAAATCCCAAAAAGCGCTGAAACTTAGAAAGCCAGAACACAAAGACCACACACTAACGGTTAGATAATCTGATGTTTCCATCAGGATTAGAAAATAAGGCCAAGCCTCACGGCCGATTAGTATCGGTTAGCTCAACACGTTACCGTGCTTACACCTCCGACCTATCAACCCGGTAGTCTTCCGGGGGCCTTCAGTCCCATTGCTGGGAAGGGAAACCTTATCTTGGGACGGGTTTCACACTTAGATGCTTTCAGCGTTTATCCCTACCGAACACCGCTAACCGGCTTATGCAGTTGGCACTACAACCGGGATACGGGCGGTTCGTCCACCCAGGTCCTCTCGTACTGTGGGCAGCTTCCCTCAAGTTTCCTACGCGCATAGCAGATAGAGACCGTACTGTCTCACGACGTACTGAACCCAGCTCACGTACCGCTTTAATGGGCGAACAGCCCAACCCTTCCCACCTGCTTCAGCGGGAGGATGCGATGAGCCGACATCGAGGTGCCAAACCTGGTCGTCGATGTGGACTCTTGGACCAGATCAGCCTGTTATCCCCGGGGTAGCTTTTATCCGTTGAGCGATGGCCCTCCCACGAGGTACCACCGGATCACTATGACCGACTTTCGTCCCTGTTCGGCCTGTCGGCCTCACAGTCAAGCTCTCTTCTACCATTGCGCTCGGCGAGCGATTTCTATTCGCTCTGAGAGAACCTTTGTACGCCTCCGTTACTCTTTGGGAGGCGACCGCCCCAGTCAAACTGCCCGCCTGCCAATGTTCTCCGGCCGGTTAACGGCTTCGGAGTTAGAATCACAATTCCCCAAGGGCGGTATTTCACCATTGCCTCAACAAGGGCCAAAACCCTTATCTCACAGGCTCCCGCCTATCCTACGCATGACAAATCATAATTCAATGACAAGTTACAGTAAAGCTCCACGAGGTCTTTTCGTCTAGCTACGCGCAGCAAGCGTCTTCACTTGCACCACAATTTCGCCGAGCCCATCGTTGAGACAGCGGGATCTTCGTTATGCCATTCGTGCAGGTCGGAACTTACCCGACAAGGAATTTCGCTACCTTAGGACGGTTATAGTTACCGCCGCCGTTTACCGGGGCTTAAGTTCGAAGCTTCGCCTTGCGGCTAACCCCTCCCCTTGACCTTCCGGCACCGGGCAGGCATCAGGCCCTATACGTCATCTTGTGATTTCAGCAGAGCCCTAAGTTTTTGTTAAACAGTCACGATCCCCATTTCACTGCGACCTTTTCACGCATACAGGCTGTTACCCCTATACGGCTACTCAGGCACTCCTTATTCCGAAGTTACGGAGCCAGTTTGCCTAGTTCCTTAACGATGGTTATCTCGCGCACCTTAGTATATTCAACTCGCCCACCTGTGTCGGTTTACGGTACGGTTATCGTGTAAACTCCCTGCGAAGCTTTTCTAGGCAGTGTGATTGGGCTACTTCGGACTGTTACCAGCCCTCGTCTCAGTTTCCGGATCTGACAGCACTGCGGATTTGCCTACAATGCCTTTCCTTCCACTTTTCCCCGGGACAACCTTTACCCGGTAAGCTTACTCTCCTGCGTCCCTCCTCAGGTTATGACGCTTACACAATAGTTCAGGAATATTAACCTGATGCCCTTCGGCTACGCCTTTCGGCCTCGTCTTAGGACCGACTAACCCTGAGTCGACGAACGTTGCTCAAGGAATCCTTAGGCTTTCGGTGACAAGGATTCTCACCTTGTTTATCGCTACTTATTCCAGCATCCTCACTTCTTAACGCTCCAGCACTCCTTACGGTATACCTTCGACGCATTAAGAACGCTCCCCTACCACTGTTAAGATACTTCTACCTTAACAATCCGCGACTGCGGTGGTATGCTTAGCCCCGTGTCATTTTCGGCGCGGATTCGCTAGACTAGTGAGCTGTTACGCACTCTTCAAAGGATGGCTGCTTCTGAGCCAACCTCCTAGCTGTTTGTGTAAATCCACATCCTTTGCCACTTAGCATACACTTTGGGACCTAGATCGGCGGTCTGAGCTGTTTCTCTCTTGCACGTGAAGCTTTTCCCTCACGAACTGACTGCTGTGTAATTCGCCGCGGTATTCGGAGTTTGATTGAGTTCGGACCAAGGGTCGCTCAGCCTACATCATTCAGTGCTCTACCCCCGCGGGTTAACACACAACGCTATCCCTATAGATATTTCGGGGAGAACTAGCTATCACCAAGTTCGATTGGCCTTTCACCCCTAACCCCAGCTCATGTAGAAACTTTTCAACGTTTAACACTTCGGACCTCCATCACCGGTTAAGGTGACTTCATCCTGGCCAGGGTTAGATCACTTGGCTTCGAGTATGCTGATACGAACTTTCGCCCTATTCAGACTTGCTTTCGCTACGGCTCCGGAGTTTACTGCCTCCTTAACCTCGCTCGCACCACGCAACTCGCTGGATCATTCTTCAACAGGCACGCTGTCGCGCATTGCCCAATTGCTTGGGCCATAGCGCTTCAACAGTTTATAGATATACGGTTTCAGGTTCTATTTCACTCCCGGTCTCGGGTTCTTTTCGCCTTTCCCTCGCGGTACTAGTTCACTATCGGTCACTAGAGAGTATTTAGTCTTGGAGAGTGGTCTCCCCGAATTCCCACCGGATTGCACGTGACCGGTGGTACTTAGGTACTCGTCGGAAGCCTATGGGATTTCGCATACGGGGCTTTCACCCTGTTCCGCCACGCTTTCCAGCGTGTTCCGCTATCCCGCGGTTTTCACTTCCCGGTTCTTAACCGGACGAGCCCTGTAACCCCTAAGGAATAAATTCCTACGGTTTGGACTGTTCCCTGTTCGCTCGCCACTACTTGGGGAATCTCGTTGATTTCTTCTCCTCCTGGTACTATGATGTTTCACTTCCCAGGGTTGTCTTCAAAGCGCTATCTGCCAGCCTGTCGGCCAGCCCTTTACGCAGTGATCTGCAGGTCATCCCTGCAGCGGTTTCCCGATTCGGATATCCGCGGGTCAAAAGATATTTGCTCCTCTCCGCGGCTTTTCGCAGCTTATCACGTCCTTCATCGACTTCTAGTGCCAAGGCATCCACCATATACCCTTGTAGCTTGGCCTTATTTTTTAATCCTGATCTAACTATTTCTCTTACTAACTGACTTAATTTCTTAAGTCGCGATCATTTTTTCACTTTCAACCTTTACTATTGTTGTTTTTTACTTCTTTAGTATTTTACTACTAAGGTGTGATATATTGTGTTGTTTGTGTCTTGATTATTCATCAAGACGCTTGGCTTTTTAAGTTCCTTCGGCTAACACTACGCTCACTTACTGAGTCTAATAAGTATTGCCTTGGAATTCAGCGCATTAAGTTTTCAAAGATCTTACTTCAAATCTGTACTACATCTCTTTCTTCGGAGCTTCTCTCTTCTCTTCCGGACTGCTTCCTTTATGGAGCAGACCGGGGTCGAACCGGCGACCTCCTGCTTGCAAAGCAGGCGCTCTCCCAGCTGAGCTACTGCCCCGAAGTCATTTGGGCCCAGATGGATTTGAACCATCGACCCCACGCTTATCAAGCGTGTGCTCTGACCAACTGAGCTATAGGCCCAACAAAACATGTATGAATGGCCACCCTGAACCGTCTAGTTGACGGACCGACCTTTATTCCCCCGTGAAAAGGAATAATAAAGGAGGTGATCCAGCCGCACGTTCTCGTACGGCTACCTTGTTACGACTTCACCCCAATTACCAGACACAACTTGGAACCGGGCGTCTCCCCGGCGCTTCTGTTGCAGCCGATTTTCGTGGTGTGACGGGCGGTGTGTACAAGGCCCGGGAACGTATTCACCGCAGCCTGCTGATCTGCGATTACTAGCGATTCCAGCTTCATGCAGGCGAATTGCAGCCTGCAATCTGAACTAGGGCACAGTTTTAGGATTTGCTCCACCTCGCGGTCTCGCTCCCCTCTGTCTGTACCATTGTATCACGTGTGTAGCCCTGGACATAAAGGCCATGATGACTTGACGTCGTCCCCACCTTCCTCCGTGTTATCCACGGCAGTCTCCTGAGAGTCCTTAACCCTAAGGTTAAGCAACACAGGACAAGGGTTGCGCTCGTTGCGGGACTTAACCCAACATCTCACGACACGAGCTGACGACAGCCATGCAGCACCTCGGCTGACTCCCTTGCGGGTCCCAGAGACTTTCATCCCCAGTACCATCAGTCGTTCGAGCCCAGGTAAGGTTCTTCGCGTAGCGTCGAATTAAACCACATGATCCACCGCTTGTGCGGGCCCCCGTCAATTCCTTTGAGTTTTAGCCTTGCGGCCGTACTCCCCAGGCGGTAGACTTAATGCGTTTGCGTCGGCACGGAAGGGGTCGATACCTCCCACACCTGGTCTACATCGTTTACGGCTAGGACTACCAGGGTATCTAATCCTGTTCGCTCCCCTAGCTTTCGTGTCTCAGCGTCAATTAAGGCCCAGAAATCTGCTTTCGCCTTTGGCGTTCTTCCGAATATCTACGCATTCCACCGCTACACTCGGAATTCCAATTTCCTCTACCCAATTCAAGAAACCCAGTATCAGCCGTCCCGCCGTGGTTGAGCCACGGGATTTCACAACTGACTTAAGCTCCCGCCTACACACGCTTTACGCCTAGTAATTCCGAGTAACGCTCGCCACCTACGTATTACCGCGGCTGCTGGCACGTAGTTAGCCGTGGCTTATTCGCAGAGTACTGTCAAACCATTGCTGGCTTTCGCCCCCTGCAAAAGAAGTTTACAATCCGAAAACCTTCGTCCTTCACGCGGCGTCGCTGGATCAGACTTGCGTCCATTGTCCAAAATTCCCCACTGCTGCCTCCCGTAGGAGTAGGGCCCGTATCTCAGTGCCCTTGTGGCCGTTCATCCTTTTAGATCGGCTACCCGTCATCGCCTTGGTGGTCCGTTACATCACCAACTAGCTGATAGGCCGCAAACCCCTCCTTAATCGCCTTTCGGCTTTCATCACCAAAAGATGCCTTCCAGTGATTTTATGGGATATTAGCCAGACTTTCGCCCGGTTGTCTCCCCTTTAAGGGTAGGTTGTTTACGTGTTACTCACCCGTCTGCCGCTAAGCAGCCCAATACTCCGGTACTGCTCCGCTCGACTTGCATGTGTTAGGCACGCCGCCAGCGTTAACTCTGAGCCAGGATCAAACTCTCCATATAAATCTTTATAAAATTTAACGTTATTCACGCTAACTCTAAGTTTTATAGGATTCTCGTTTGTTTAGCTCTTAATTACTTTCTTTCGTCGTTACGTTTTACCGTAACCACACCTAAAGAATTGCTTCGTGTTATTACTTATTACACCATCAACAAAAACTATCAAGCTCCATGGGAGGCTTACCTTCCGGCTCCTCCGCTTTCACTCAACAGCTCCCGTTCAGGGTGCCCATTCATACATCTTCTTTCTAAAGATCTTCCGGCTTAGCTCGTCGCGCTCTCCGCGCCGCTTCCCCGGGTCCCCGCTTAAGGGACAACTTCTATAGTTTAGCTCTTTCTGCCCGGCTTTGTCAACTCTTTCTTCCTTCTTTACTTCAGACGACAAAAAAAGTTTCCCACCGCTTCTTTTTCTTCCAAAAGAGCAATGTTGTTTTGCGTTTTGACCGCTTATTTCACTTCAGCGTCTCTGTTTCGGACAACAAGTATAGTCTATCAAACTTCCCGCGCTTCTGTCAAACCTTTTCTTCCTTGGCTT
>Ga0268357_101752_pt1 | contig 12432 bp, 9 predicted proteins | sample BioMet10_FD_192466 | JGI IMG/M metagenome (GOLD analysis project Ga0268357, IMG submission 192466) | Sewage microbial communities from Oakland, California, United States - Biofuel 10 (Illumina Assembly) | ecosystem: Engineered > Wastewater > Sewage > Unclassified | place: USA: California... | reverse complement strand
TCCATGCAACAATTTATGCCGATGGTAAAGATGCTCATTGGATTAATAATCCACAGAGTTATACAATAAAAACTATAACTGTGACAAGCACAACTAAGTTGAAGCAAAGATTGGCTCCAAGTGGAGGAGTCGCTATTAGTATTAAATAGTCGATCGTTTGATAAAACAAATCGATGAACCAATACGCAAATTCTTAGCAAAACACCTTTTGCACACAAAATAAGAGTCATTATAAAGCCTCCGGCAGGGTTTCCTGCTGGGGGCTTTTTGCATTTACACATTTACATATTGAAAGCGAAATTCGGACGGCTTCATAATATTCCTTTCTTCTATATTTCCACAAAAAAGAAAAAGGCGAGTCGCCCCGCCTAAAATGTTTTCACAACGGAATAATCCTTATTGTGAATTGCTTCGAAATTGTGTTGCAAATATAAACAATAAATTTGTAAATGCAATTCTTTTATGTTTTTATTTCTTTTTGCAATAATTTATTTTTATCTTTAACTCTTAAATGTAAAACTACTATGAAAATGAAGAAAATATTAGGATTAGACTTGGGTAGTGCTTCTATTGGTTGGTCTTTAATTGATTATCCTCTTATTGATGGAGAAAATGCAGAGATTATTGCAATGGGAGTAAGAATTATACCATTAACATCCAATGATGCTGATGAGTTTTCAAAAGGGAATGCCATTTCTAAAAATGCAACTCGAACTCAGGCGAGAGGAGCTAGAAGATGTTTACATCGTTTTAAACTTAGACGTAAAGAGTTAAAGTTGGCGTTGATTAAGTTAGGTATGTTGCCAACCAAAGAATATTTTGAACTTTCGGCACTGAATCTGTATGCACTAAGAGATAAAGCGCTAAGAGAGAAAATCTCTTTGCAAGAGCTAGGGCGCATTTTTCTTCATATGAATCAAAAAAGAGGCTATAAGAGTAATCGGAAGACTCAAGATGATACTGATAAAGAAAAAAAAGAGAAGGATGCTGAATCTTCTAAAAAGACTAAAAAAGGCTATTTAGATTTAATAGCTGATCGTGAACAGATTTTGTTTAAAAAGGAATTAACTATTGGACAGTATCTCTATATGCAGTTATGTGCAGATCCTCTTTTTCGTGTGAAAGAGAATATTTTTATGCGTTCTAGTTATGTAGATGAATTTAATAAGATTTGGGATGTTCAGAGTAAATATTATCCGGTTGAACTAAATGAGATAAACAAAGTACAGATAAGAGATAAAATTATTTATTACCAACGTCCTTTAAAATCTCAGAAAGGTTTAGTGTCTGTATGTACATTTGAAGGTAGACAGTATAAAGATAAGCGTAGCGGATATAAAAGTGATGTGTTTAGTGGACCTAAAGTGGCTCCAAAAAGTTCACCATTGTTCCAGGTCTCAAAAATATGGCAAGAACTTAATAATATTGTGATAACGAGCTTTCAGTCTATCAAAAATCCTGTTATTTTTGAAACCGAAGGTAAACTAGGCTTTGATATATATGGTAATCGTCCCCTTACGCAAAATGAAAAGGTCAAATTATTTAATAAGTTAAATTGGGGTGAAAAATTATCTCCAAAAGACATTCTTAAAGAACTAGGATATAAATCTGGATTCAATGAATACAAAATAAATCTTCGCAATGAAAAATTCATGGAAGGTAATCGCACATTAACAGCTATTCGTAAAATATTTGAAAAATATAAGATTGAAAGAGACGATTTACTACAATTTAAATTGTTAATTTCCAATGGTAGACTTAATTCTGAAACAGGAGAATTACTAAGCCAAGTAGATGCTTCTTTTGAAAAAGAACCTCTTTATGGGTTATGGCATTTAATATATTCTGTTGATTCTCCAGATGAACTAGTGAGAACTCTTATAAATAAATATGGGTTCTCTGAACCCGTAGCTAAAGACTTATCAAGAATAGATTTCTTGAAGCAAGGGTATGGTAATATGAGTGCAAAAGCATTACGAAATATTCTTCCACATCTAATGACTGGCGAACAGTTTTCTGATGCTTGTGAGAGTGCAGGATATAATCATTCAAATAGTATTAATAAAGCAGAAAATGAATTGAGACCTTTATTAGATAAATTAGAAATTTATCCCAAGAACTCACTTCGTCAACCCGTTGTTGAGAAAATAATAAATCAAGTTGTGAATTTGCTAAATGATATAATTGATCCTCTAAATGGATTGATCACTAAAGAAGAACGGTTAGCTAAAGATCAGTTTGAAATAAGAGTTGAGTTGGCAAGAGATCTTAGACAAAGTGCAGAGGAAAGGAATAAGGCTTATCTAAATAATTCAAAGACAGATAAATATAACAAAGAAATTGTCGATATTTTAAAAAGAGAATTAGAGTTTAAACGCGTAAGCCAGAATGATGTAATTAGGTATAAACTTTGGCGGGAATTTGGTCAGGTTTCACCTTATGAACCCAACAAAGTTATCTCTTTAAAAGCTGCTTTTAACTTAGAAGAGGGAGTATTGTATGAAATTGAACATATTATTCCTAAATCTAGGATCTTTGATGATTCTTATTCAAATAAAACGCTTTGCCCAAGATCTCTTAATTCAGGGATTAATGGCAAAAACCAAGATACTGCATATGATTTTATGAAAAGGCAGGGTGGGGATAAGTTTCAGCAGTATATTGAATTTTTAAAGATTCAATTAAATAGAAAAGAAGGAATTAGCAAAAGTAAATATAATAAGCTATTAATGTCAGGGGATAAGATTCCTGAAGATTTTATAGAACGTCAGATGCAGGAGACTAGATATATTTCTCGTGAGGTTCATAGTCTTTTGCAGAAAGTATGTAGGAACGTTTATTCTACCACAGGAACCGTAACTTCTAAATTGCGTAAACTTTGGGGATGGGATGAAATTTTAATGAATCTTCATATTGATGAATATAGGGCTCAAGAACAAACAGAAATTATTGAGATTAATCGTTGTGGGCAAATTTCTCATAAAGAACGAATTAAAGATTGGACAAAACGTTTAGATCACAGACATCATGCTATTGATGCTCTCTGTATAGCTTGTACAACTCAATCAATGATACAGCGAATTAATACATTGAATGCTGAGTATACTCGAAAAGAGACAGATGATAATGTAAATAAATACAATGATAGATTAAACTCTTTGGAGAGATATTTGATACAAAATAAACCTTTTAAGACTCATCAGGTTGAAGATGCTGCTTCGAAAATCATTGTTTCTTTTAAGAAAGGAAAAAAGGTTGGCGTATTAAGCTCAAATAATGTTAATGGAAAGATTGTAAAGACCTTAATACCAAGAGGGGAATTGCATAAATCACAGATTTATGGTACAATAAATCAATATGAAAAAGTTAGATTAAACCCAATGTTTAATCGTTTTGATGATATAGTTGATGAAACATTGAAAAAGAAGTTGAGAATGTATATATCAACATTTTCTATTGATAAGAATGTCTTTTCTGAGCAAGAAAAATTTATGTCTCAAGTGAAAATTGCATTTAGCAAAAAAGAACTTGATAGATTTGTCTTAAACGGAGGCTTTTCTGAATTGTCTGTTTATAAAAGAGATTTTGTATATAGTTATAGTCTGGATTCAAATTTTAAAGCAAAAGATGTAGAGTATATTGTTGATAGAAAAGTCCGTATGATTATAAGAAATCGTTTGATAGAGTTTGAAAATGATCCTAAAAAGGCATTTAAGGACTTAGTTGAAAATCCAATTTATTTAAATAGAACAAAGGGAATTAAAATAAATAACGTACGATGCTTTACTGGATTGTCAGATTTAGTTCCTCTTCATAAAAATGAATTTGGGAGCTTTATTGACTATGTTTCAACAAGGAATAATCATCATATTGCTATATATAAGGATAAGAATGGAAATTTGAAAGAGAATGTAGTTACTTTCTGGGAAGCATTTGAAAGAAAGAAAATGGGGTTACCGGTGGTTGTGAAATCTCCATCTGATTTGTGGTCTCATATTATTGATTCAGATATTGAAACTAATTCTGTGATTGAAAATTTGCCTCAGGATGGATGGGAATATGTCACTTCAATGCAACAGAATGAAATGTTTGTTTTTGGAATATCTTTAGATGAACTGAAAGATAATATAGATAAGAATAATTATTGTTTAATTAGTAAACATCTTTATAGAGTTCAAAAGATTGCAACTAAAAATTATTTTTTTCGTTTGCATACTGAAACTAAGGTTGACGATGTATATAATGGAGAGAAAAATGAAATGCTTTCTAAGAAACTAGGAAATATAATTATCGTTCAAAGTCTTAATAATATGTCTGGGATAAAGGTTGTTGTTAATAAACTAGGTCGAATTAGATTAGATGCAGACTATGATAAAGAAAACATTATACTTTGGCAACCCAGTGTATTTGAGCTTAAACAATGAGCAGCTGGTAATAAAGCTTCCGGAAGTTGAAAATAGTAACTTAGATACAGAGTTCAAAAAGTCGGCAGTGAAAACAATTCCGATTGAAGATATTGGAATTATTCTTTTTGATAATCAGCAGATAACTATTACGCATGGTGTGATAGCAAAGCTGCTTGAAAATAATAGTGCCTTAATTACTTGTGATAGTAGCAGAATGCCAATCGGATTAATGCTTCCACTTTGCGGAAACACTGTGCAATGCGAACGATTCAATGATCAGATTAATGCGTCGCAACCTTTAAAGAAACAATTATGGCAACAAACTATTCAGGTGAAAATAGAGAATCAGGCTCATGTATTACATAAAAAGCATAATGTAGTGGTTAAGAATATGCTTGTTTGGGCAAATGATGTAAAAAGTGGCGATCCGGATAATTATGAAGCCAGGGCTGCAGCCTATTATTGGGCAGGAATGTTCCCTTCCATTCCTGAGTTTACTCGTTGGCGGGAAGGAGTTGCACCTAATAATTTATTGAATTATGGGTATGCAATTCTTCGGGCTGTTGTGGCTCGTGCATTAGTTGCTAGTGGCTTACTTCCTACATTTGGAATTCATCATCATAATAAGTATAATGCATATTGTTTAGCTGATGATATAATGGAGCCTTACAGACCTTTTGTCGACATGCTGGTTGCAGATATTGTAGATAGCGGAGCACCAATAGAGCAATTAACAAAAGAACTAAAAACTCAACTTCTTGGCATTCCTGTTATTGATGTAGTTATATCAGGAAAAAGAAGCCCATTGATGGTAGCCGTAGGACAAACAACAGCTTCCTTATATAAATGTTTTAGTGGCGAACTAAGAAAGATTGCTTATCCGGAGTTTCCTTAAATAAAAATGTCGTGGAACGGTTTAGTGAATATAGAGTTATGTGGATACTTGTATTTTTCGACTTACCGACAGAAACAAAGAAAGATCGCAAAGTCTATACCGACTTTCGGAAACGTTTGATGGCGGATGGTTTCACTATGTTCCAATTTTCTATCTATGTTCGCCATTGTGCAAGTCGGGAAAATGCAGACGTTCATGTAAAACGCATAAAAAATATTCTCCCAGAGAAAGGGCAAATTGGAATTCTATGTATCACAGACAAGCAATTTGGAGATATTGAGCTTTTCTATGGCAAGAAAGAAGAGAAAGTAACAACCCCTTATCAACAACTAGAACTATTTTGAAAAAGAAAATCCCACAATGCTGTAGGATTTTTTTTTCAGACTCTCCATTTTTATAATTCTAAATTACTTTGTATTTATTTAATTATCAGACAAATGCAGAGGTCCTGGTGTTGCTTATACAGCAAAGATACAATTTCGAAAGCAATTCACAACAGAAGGTTCATTCTTACCTCCGATCTTATAGGTGTTGCTTATACAGCAAAGATACAATTTCGAAAGCAATTCACAACCTCATTAACAGCTTTGCCATTACCTCTTAAGGTGTTGCTTATACAGCAAAGATACAATTTCGAAAGCAATTCACAACTACCGGGTCATCCTTGATGAATTCCTTTGTGGTGTTGCTTATACAGCAAAGATACAATTTCGAAAGCAATTCACAACACAATACAAGGTAATTATTAAAAATACACCGGTGTTGCTTATACAGCAAAGATACAATTTCGAAAGCAATTCACAACCGAAATTAGGAACAGTACAATCAAATTTTGGGTGTTGCTTATACAGCAAAGATACAATTTCGAAAGCAATTCACAACAATGATGAAGCGGATGTTCTTCAGCCCGTTGGTGTTGCTTATACAGCAAAGATACAATTTCGAAAGCAATTCACAACTTGTTAACACTTATTCTTCTGTAAATGATGGTGTTGCTTATACAGCAAAGATACAATTTCGAAAGCAATTCACAACCGTTTTTGCGGATGTAATAGGAAACGTTCGGGTGTTGCTTATACAGCAAAGATACAATTTCGAAAGCAATTCACAACTCTGTATTTTACGGAGTCACAGAGAATCTGGGTGTTGCTTATACAGCAAAGATACAATTTCGAAAGCAATTCACAACCTATTATCTTCATATCCAAGCGAGATCTTAGGTGTTGCTTATACAGCAAAGATACAATTTCGAAAGCAATTCACAACTCAAGGAATGATTATTACATGCCCGAATACGGTGTTGCTTATACAGCAAAGATACAATTTCGAAAGCAATTCACAACAATTGGAAAATGCGGCACAAGAATCTATGAGGTGTTGCTTATACAGCAAAGATACAATTTCGAAAGCAATTCACAACAGGCGAATTTCTGAGAAGCGTTTTTATGAGGTGTTGCTTATACAGCAAAGATACAATTTCGAAAGCAATTCACAACCTGTCAGCTTGAGAACGTTTGCGCTTCGTTGGTGTTGCTTATACAGCAAAGATACAATTTCGAAAGCAATTCACAACAGAAAATCCTAGTGATAGAAAAATTGGGAGGGTGTTGCTTATACAGCAAAGATACAATTTCGAAAGCAATTCACAACTAGAAAAGTCTAATCCTAAAAGTGAATTAGGGTGTTGCTTATACAGCAAAGATACAATTTCGAAAGCAATTCACAACATAGAAAAAGGAACGGTCGCTACGTCTTCTGGTGTTGCTTATACAGCAAAGATACAATTTCGAAAGCAATTCACAACAAATGGATCTCTTTGAATCTCAAGCTGCTTGGTGTTGCTTATACAGCAAAGATACAATTTCGAAAGCAATTCACAACGGTTTTTGGTTAGGTTAAACATTGATCATAGGTGTTGCTTATACAGCAAAGATACAATTTCGAAAGCAATTCACAACCTAAGATTGGATTTGCCGACACCGTGCAGGGGTGTTGCTTATACAGCAAAGATACAATTTCGAAAGCAATTCACAACTTACGGTGAAGCATTTAAGTACGACGATGTGGTGTTGCTTATACAGCAAAGATACAATTTCGAAAGCAATTCACAACATATCACCTAGATTAACCAAAGCCTCCGTAGGTGTTGCTTATACAGCAAAGATACAATTTCGAAAGCAATTCACAACACTACCTTGCGAAGTACATAAATACACATTGGTGTTGCTTATACAGCAAAGATACAATTTCGAAAGCAATTCACAACAATCCGTGATTAAGCGCAAATTTACCTTTAGGTGTTGCTTATACAGCAAAGATACAATTTCGAAAGCAATTCACAACCTACTACTAATAAATCTGGTATTACGGCAAGGTGTTGCTTATACAGCAAAGATACAATTTCGAAAGCAATTCACAACCAGTTCCTTCTTCCCAGCCTCATTCTCGTGGTGTTGCTTATACAGCAAAGATACAATTTCGAAAGCAATTCACAACCGTTACTTCCATTTATGAAGTCTTTTTGATGGTGTTGCTTATACAGCAAAGATACAATTTCGAAAGCAATTCACAACGGCACATTACCGTATATATTCTCGCCTACTGGTGTTGCTTATACAGCAAAGATACAATTTCGAAAGCAATTCACAACAGGGGAGACACAAGGGCTAATTGGCTTGCAGGTGTTGCTTATACAGCAAAGATACAATTTCGAAAGCAATTCACAACAGCATCCTCTAGACATTGCCTTAAAGCTAGGTGTTGCTTATACAGCAAAGATACAATTTCGAAAGCAATTCACAACAAGTTCCTTCTTCCCCGCCTCATTCTCGTTGGTGTTGCTTATACAGCAAAGATACAATTTCGAAAGCAATTCACAACTTATGTTATATTCTCCATCTGTTGATATGTGGTGTTGCTTATACAGCAAAGATACAATTTCGAAAGCAATTCACAACGTATTTTGCCGTTTCCATGTTCTTGGTAGCGGTGTTGCTTATACAGCAAAGATACAATTTCGAAAGCAATTCACAACTGCCAAATGCAACTTTCCTTATGTACATTGGTGTTGCTTATACAGCAAAGATACAATTTCGAAAGCAATTCACAACAGTACAAAGTAGCGAAACTCAATTTACATCGGTGTTGCTTATACAGCAAAGATACAATTTCGAAAGCAATTCACAACATTTGTGATGGAAATGATTTAATGTAATTAGGTGTTGCTTATACAGCAAAGATACAATTTCGAAAGCAATTCACAACAAGGTCAAATTGCTAAAGAACGTTTTCGTTGGTGTTGCTTATACAGCAAAGATACAATTTCGAAAGCAATTCACAACCTAATATGTATGGTTTTGAAGTTTACGAATGGTGTTGCTTATACAGCAAAGATACAATTTCGAAAGCAATTCACAACCTTGATAAAGATGCAAAGTCAATGGATAAAGGTGTTGCTTATACAGCAAAGATACAATTTCGAAAGCAATTCACAACAGAAAGCGGTGACTGGGCGCACACTATCCGGGTGTTGCTTATACAGCAAAGATACAATTTCGAAAGCAATTCACAACGAAGCAATCCTCATTAACAAACTCACTCTTGGTGTTGCTTATACAGCAAAGATACAATTTCGAAAGCAATTCACAACGTAAACGCTAAAACTTAATAACGTTAAGCCGGTGTTGCTTATACAGCAAAGATACAATTTCGAAAGCAATTCACAACTCACCCATAGTGGTTAAAGCTAAAGCACCGGTGTTGCTTATACAGCAAAGATACAATTTCGAAAGCAATTCACAACGAGCGCGAAGCGTACGCGAATGAGACAAACGGTGTTGCTTATACAGCAAAGATACAATTTCGAAAGCAATTCACAACCCAAAGATGAAACGGACAAAGCAGATTACGGGTGTTGCTTATACAGCAAAGATACAATTTCGAAAGCAATTCACAACAATAGTACAGAATGCAGCAAAAACGGAGTTGGTGTTGCTTATACAGCAAAGATACAATTTCGAAAGCAATTCACAACTTAAGAGAGGTTATTGTAAGTCAAAAGAAGGGTGTTGCTTATACAGCAAAGATACAATTTCGAAAGCAATTCACAACGATGCTACTACTGGTAAGGTGTCTACATCTGGTGTTGCTTATACAGCAAAGATACAATTTCGAAAGCAATTCACAACATAAGGCTACAGTAGAAGAATTGATAAAGGGTGTTGCTTATACAGCAAAGATACAATTTCGAAAGCAATTCACAACATACACCTGCTTTGCCAACTCCGGCTGTTCGGTGTTGCTTATACAGCAAAGATACAATTTCGAAAGCAATTCACAACCACCGATCAATTGCGAACCAGCACCAATAAGGTGTTGCTTATACAGCAAAGATACAATTTCGAAAGCAATTCACAACTCTCAGATACGCTTAAAATGCTATCAGAATGGTGTTGCTTATACAGCAAAGATACAATTTCGAAAGCAATTCACAACAGATCCTGTAAGTGTAGCTAAAGTAATGAGGTGTTGCTTATACAGCAAAGATACAATTTCGAAAGCAATTCACAACCACGTGAAAACAGTGAGTACAAGGGAAAATGGTGTTGCTTATACAGCAAAGATACAATTTCGAAAGCAATTCACAACACAATTGCAGGATTCTACTAATCAATGGAAGGTGTTGCTTATACAGCAAAGATACAATTTCGAAAGCAATTCACAACGCTTCATCGGAAGGTCTTTCTAACATTGCTGGTGTTGCTTATACAGCAAAGATACAATTTCGAAAGCAATTCACAATTAACAGCGTACGAACGTGATGTTAACGAAGCTGTAAATATAGATTCTCGTGAATGGATGACAGATATCCTGCTAAAACTACCAGTATATAAAAATCAATAAAGGATATCTGTGAATTACTTCCAAGATACTGGGAGAAGAATTCAAATACGACAAAACTCGTAACAACTTGAACAAACTTTGAACAAGTTCCGCCAACTTTAGACTACTTTGTTAAAGTTGGCGGAATTTGTATTATATGATGCGTACTTTACCGGAGGCTTACAATTATTTCAACTTTTCCTTCAAGAACTCTTCCAATTCTTCCATCGAAATGTTTTTGGAAATAATCTTCCCCGTGTTGTCTAACAGAAAATTGGTTGGGGAAACGAAGATCGATAAACGATGTGCTTCTGTTCCGTTCTTGTCCCAGTATTGTTTCCAAACAAGTTTGTTTTCGGCAATCACTCTTTCCCAATCCGGCTTGTTCTCTATTTTATCTACTGATATGCCTACTATTTCGAATCCGTTATTGCCATATTGTTTGTACAAATCCAGCATATTTGGAAACTGTCGTCGGCAAGGGTTACACCCGCTGTACCAGAAATCAACTAGTGTGTATTTATTGCGGAGGAATAATGATGAGGATAATTTCTCGTTGTTTTTGTTTTGGCAATTGATGATTGGAAATGGTTGGCCAGCAGAAAGTAGCTTGCCAATTTTTAGTCTTTCGTCTAAAACCTTACCGGCATAACTCTCCCGGAGTGTATTCGAAAATGAGCTGTAGATGGAATCGAAGATGGGCTCGTAACCCCAGCTCATTAAACTAATAAGGTTCCAGAATGCAATCTTCGAGTCGGGATTCATTTTGGCGTATGCCAATAATGTGCTGTCGCTTTCCCTATACATTGCTTTTATTTCTTTATTCATTATATAGCTTATCTCTTTAGGTATTTGATAATTGTATTGCTTAAGTAGGCTATCGTATTTTTGATCAAACAATTTATCCTTTGCTATTATCTTCCGATAAAAAGCAACATTCTTTGGATATTCCTCCAGCATGGTCTTATTATTCACCTTTGGCACTGTTCGGAAAGAATCGATATTGACAGAAACAGTTTGCACTCCTTTTTCTAAGATGAAATCGGACGTGTAACCATTGTCGAAATGCAAAGATACTCCTTGCGCCTCCGGGATGTATCCCGAAATGGAAAATTTATTATCCTTTATCTGAGCTACCAATTCTTTTGTTTTATTGGGGAGGTAATCAGAGTAAAAGCAGAGATAAACCTTTCCGGAATCTGCCTTGATGGTGCCATCTATTCTGAAATTCGATGGCTGTTTGTTTTGAGCAGTTAAACTGGCTATCGATAAGAACAAAGATAGAGAGAATATAAAATACTTTTTCATTTCATAGATATTTTAAGTATAACTTCATGCTGTTATCTATCTGGAAGAAAACTAATATTCCCAGATAAGTTGCTTATCAATCAAAGATACAATTATGAAAACAATTCACAATCTAATTATCGCTATTTTTAACAAAATAAATGTTATTACTTACCAAACACAGATATAAGTTTATAGAAGCAAAAAACAGCATCAACAATTCCTTTTATTATAATCCTTGATGTTGATATGGTGGATGAGGCTGTTTTTATATATTTATTTGATTGAAATTAAAGGCTTTTCTATCGTAAAACTTAAATGTGGATATCTTTTAAAACTGTATTCTATTCATTATCAGTACGATAAAAATAACTAGGTGGTAGAGGTGGCAGTAAAATAATACTTTTTTCCCTTCTGGAAAATTAATTTTGAAAAATCCGCAAATTGCGGATTTTTCAAAAAATGATTTCTGGAATCGAAATATATTGTTTTTTACTGCCACCTCTGCCACCTGTAATTTTGTATAGTCAACATTATCAGATAGTTGTATTTTTTTGTTAGAAGGAAATAATACTATTGATGGTGTACATGGTGTACATAAAAAGACTATTTTACCTTTTCACAAATTTAATTTAAAGAATTCCGCAAAATGCAGAATTCTCATTTTTCTATTTATCAGGACCAAAAAGGACAATTTATCTACACCATGTACACCACTTAATAATGTATGCTGTTGAAAATCAGATGCTTTTAAAATGTATTTGTATGTTGTTTTAGGGAAAAGTGTGACATTCTAACATCACTAAGGAGCAATTACCAAACTTCCCGGCAAGTATTAACCTGAGTTCGACGAGAATTCTTCTACTCAATCCTTTGAGGTCTCTTCATAACTGCCCTCATTCGATTTATAAATCGAATGTCATTAAGTCTTGTTAAGAAGAATTCTATAATTAAAAGAACAAA
>Ga0268357_101744_pt1 | contig 12501 bp, 7 predicted proteins | sample BioMet10_FD_192466 | JGI IMG/M metagenome (GOLD analysis project Ga0268357, IMG submission 192466) | Sewage microbial communities from Oakland, California, United States - Biofuel 10 (Illumina Assembly) | ecosystem: Engineered > Wastewater > Sewage > Unclassified | place: USA: California... | reverse complement strand
GCATCAGTGGAGCCAAGGTCATACTCGAAAACCTCATGCCCGCCGTTTTTTAAGGTCAGGCATAAGTTTTTGCCAATAAAGCCTTTAGCTCCGGTGACGAGAATTCTCATGAGAGGCAGGATCCTCCGAATAAGGAGAGCTTCTGGAGTAGTTTCTTCATCTCGGGGACGTTAAGCCTGGCCGTGTTGTGGGAAGTGTACGGCTCGACTTCCTCGACCTCATGACCACCTTTAACAATGTACTTGTCATAGTTCAAGTCGCGGTTGTCCGCCGGGACCTTGAAGAACCCGCCCATGTCCTGAGCACGGACCATCTCCTCAGCGGTGACGAGAGTCTCATAAAGTTTTTCGCCATGCCGAGTCCCAATGTTCTGAATGCCGGTCTTGGAACCAGTGAGTTCAATGACGGCTTCCGCCAAAGTCTGAATGGTCGCGGAAGGAGCTTTCTGGACGAACAGGTCGCCCTGCTCGCCATGCTCAAAAGCGAAGATTACGAGGTCCACAGCGTCATCCAGGGTCATCATGAAACGAGTCATGTTGCCATTGGTAATCGTGATAGGACGGCCGGCTTCAATTTGTTCAAGAAAGAGTGGGATAACAGAACCACGAGAAGCCATGACGTTGCCGTAGCGGGTCAGGCACAGGACGGTATCCCCGGCGAGCATCTGACGCGAGCGGGCGATGACGTTCTTCTCCATCAAGGCTTTGGTGATGCCCATGGCGTTGATCGGGTAGGCGGCCTTGTCGGTCGAGAGGAAGATGGCCTTCTTCACGTGGTTGGCGACGCAGGCGGAGATGACGTTGTTCGAGCCGAGGACGTTGGTCTTGGTGGCCTCGAGCGGGTAGAACTCGCAGGACGGGACCTGCTTGAGCGCCGCGGCGGAGAAGACGTAGTCCACCCCTTTGAACGCGTCGGCGATGGAGCTGTAGTCACGAACATCGCCGATGTAGAACTTCAGCTTGTCGCTGTCGTACTCCTTGCGCATGTCGTCCTGCTTCTTCTCGTCGCGGGAGAGGATGCGGATCTCCTTGATCTTGGTCTTCAGGAAGCGGTTCACGACCGCGTGCCCGAAGGAGCCGGTGCCCCCTGTCACCATCAATACCTTCCCATCGAAGATGTCCATATGAAAAACCTCTTTCCTGTTAATTAAGAGAATTATCTCACAAAGAAGGGAGAAAGCCTAATATTCATTAGGCTCCCAAAAATCAACCTTATTTTTTGTAGAGCCGCCAGTAAAGGTTAAAGTAAGAGGAATACCACTTTATTTTAAGCAAAAGTAATTGGAATCTTTTCTTTCGATTGAGGCAGCAGGAGAAACGACAAGTCTTAATTGCGGCACGGAAAGTAGGCGACCGAAGCGTTTGAATGAAGAGGTTACGTAAAGTTTTCTTATTCCGTGTTTCTTGGGGGGAACAAAAATAATAATTCATCATTCGCGGGATATAAAAACCAACCACGTTATACGCCCAGTCTAACCGACGAATTCTCGAGGGCCGTTCTTCTTCGAAAAAGGCTTGCCATGCTTCCAAGATTTTACTAACACGTTCTGGTGAATTAGTCGAAGCTTTTGGTGACATTGAAAAGGGCGAAATGTCGAAATGATAGAGGCGATACTTCTCAGCAATCACGGCCCTCTCACAATGGTTCAAATAGTGCATGACGAAGAAATGGTCTTGATTACTTGGCAAGGACAAATCAAACTTCAGGGAAAACTGGTCCACGATGGATTTTTTAAAAATCTTGCCCCAAACAGACCTTCCTTGAAAATCAGGTCCTTGGTGTTTAAAGCACCCAAACCATTTTTCAAGTTCCAAATGGTCAGGGGTGTAAACGAAATCAGATGAGGAAAAACGCCCTTGATAAAAGTCCATTCCGGAAGTGTGATTAAAAACAATTAAGTCGGCATTTGGAAAAGAGAGCAGAGACTGATCGGCGAAGGAAAAGAAATCAGGTGAAATAAAGTCATCCGAATCTACAAAAACAAGGTACTTACCTCGGGCTTTTTCTAAAGTAAGGTTTCGCTGAAAAGGAGCACTGGCTTTATCTGAAACGACATAAGAAATATGAGGGTCGTGCAAGAAAACTGTTTGCCGAAAGGAAGACTCTCCGTTGAAAAGAGCCTCAACCAAAACGATTTCAACATCATCGCGTTTCTGATCTAAGATGGATTTGAGACATCTTGAAAGTAAAGACGGATCTGTTTGATAAGAGGGGATTAGAACCGAATATTTAGGACTATTCATGGGGGAACACTTTATGCGCTTTATGATAACGAATTGCTCTTATTGGATGAAAAAATCTCATCCTGCAAGTAAAGAGGCGCTCATCAAGTGGACGTCCTTTCCGAGCTGCTAAAATTTTGGAGCGGTAGCGAGCGACCCATCGATCAATTTCGGTTTGGCCTCGTCCAGTGTAAGCATGAATCGATCTAGTATTATTGGTAAGAGCAACGACACGGGTGTGCATATCCATCGGGCAGAAAAAGTCGGAGGGATAAAAGGTGATTCCTTGAATTACCTGAAGTTCATTGTTGGGTTTCACACCAAATTTAGCGAAAACAGGCCAGTTAACAACGGGACAAGGTTGAAGAGCTGGAAAGCCCCTCTCATCAATAAACGAACTTCCATTCCAGTCTTCATAAGACTTCATTAAAGACTTAAGGAGTGGATTTCCAGCTTCACAGGCAAATCCAGATCCCGTATTGATAGAACATTTTCCAACTTCAGTTCCTTCAATTCCAAAGAAAGGCCCGCGATCAACAATATCTCTCATGTCTTTAATCACTTCAACATCCAAATCGAAGTAGATGCCCCCGTGGTCGTAAATCCATTTGAGTCGGATGTAGTCGCAAGCATAAGAGAAGCGTTTTTGTTCATAAGCCAAGCGAACCACTTTAACGGAATTGATATCAAAATTTGTCGAATCAATTTCGCGGATAAGATAATCAGGAAAGAACTTGTGCCAAGAAGCTATGTTTTTCTTGGCAAAATCCGGCAAAACCTTGCCACGGTCCCAAAAGAAATAAATGACATGAGGAATTGGACTATTCATCGGATTGATTATACCGACTTTTTGTTTTTCTTGTAGACGAAGCGACCAATCCAAGCGAAAAATGCGTAGTAGATCAAGGCAATGGGAATGCATATGACCAAAGCGAAAGTGAGAATGATAATGCCGATTCTTGGCGACATCACCAAAGAGTAGAGAGGGATAAAGTCATTAACATAGTCGGCGAAAAAGACGTAGTGAATAAACCAAATAGGCATGCTGAGTTTTCCTAGCCAACTTAGAGGGAACAAAACCCAAGAAGGCAACGGCCGTTCAAAAAGACAAACACAAGCAAAGAGAATGGGCAAAATCGCGAACGGAAACAAAAGGACATTTCTAACCAATGAGACAGCCGCCATGCTTAGCAAGGATAGAGGGATGTAGAACCACCAGTGATCAAGTTTAACTTTGTTAAGGCCAGAGCGAACCGCTTCAAAAAGGCCATATTTCGCAAAGGAAAATCCGCCCAAAACGCAGACATAATAAACGATAAGTTCACGATATAGAGTAAACTGATCGGTTTTATCAAGCCAGCCCCAAACGAAGGCCAGCGCGGTAAGAGGAATATAGGCTAGCAGAACGCCAAGGAGACGTCCCTTCGGGAATAGGTATCGAACCACGGGAAGAGTGAGCAAGACCCCGAGATAGAAGTACACGTACCAAGAAAAGGGTATGAGAACCCCCCCCCCAACCGATCAGGCTACGTAAAATCATCATCCAGTCCACTGCCCCGGCAACCGTGCAAGCATAAAACGGAAAGAATAAGGAAAAAAGAATCACCCAATATTCCAAAAGAAACACGACGATTTTCTTCAGCGAATAAAGATAAACGCCCCCAATGGATTTGCCTTCAAATGATTTTTGTAAACCGAAACCAGTAAGAAAGGCGAAAAGTGCGACGCAAAGTCCGCAAGCGTAACCAATATAGGAACTAAATAGCCTTCCATTAGGCAAAGTGATCGAAATAATAGACGAAGAAGCATACAAGCCAAAAAGATGAGTGGCAACCATCATAATGATTGCAATAGCTTTAATACAAAGGCTTGTTTGTTTATTCATGCTTGGCTCTTTTAATAGTATAGGCTTGGCTTCTCCGTTCAAGAGCTTGTTCCCATTTCATGTTGAGATGCAGCCATTTCTCTTCATTGCAAAGCCAAACGTTTCCCAAGGGGTAGATCAAAAATTGACCAAGTGGAGAGGCCACAGTAATTAAAAGATAGCCAATAATCGCAATCGCGGCAGCACAAATAATCGTGTACCTCGTAATCAAATTTCCGAATAAAAGAAGAGAAAGACTGACCACCGCTAATCCCAATAAGATAGTCAGATAGGGCAGATAGGCGAAACGAAGATAGCTTCCGAAAGAGTCCTCCCTCCCGTGCCGCGAAAGCAAAAGCAGGATTATAAGGAGCAAGCCAATAGAAAAAGCACTAGTTAAGAAACCGATGAGTCCATTCACTAAAAGAGGCAAGAAGAGGCAAGCAACCATTAAAACAACCGAAAGAGCCCGAATTCCGATGCACGCCCCCTTCATTTGTACTCGAGAAAGGCCATTTAAAGCCCCGCCAATCAAAGGGCAAAGCAAATAAAGAACGATGGCACTAACTAAAAACCAGATGTTGTTCAAAAGCGGTATAAATGGATAAAGCACCATCGTCAAAAGTAAAACCGGGGTGGCGAAAGCTAACCATAAGCAAGCCGCTTGAACATCGCTAAGCGGATAAATAACTTTGCTGGGCGGGTAAGCAGCAAAAGCGGAGCTTTGCTCAGTTTGAATTTCCTTGTGACAGTCTTGATAGTGATCGATAAGAACGGGCAGATAAATCATGATTAAAAGACTCAGACTCTTCGAATCTGCGCCCATGTAAGAGGTAGTTTCAACGAAACTATGAATGAAGAACAGGAGGAAGGAGAGCAAGCAAACGAATGTATTTAGGTGCTTTTTTCTAAAGTTCTTGATCACAAGAACCAAAAAGTAACCCAGCATGGCGAAATAGACGATAAGTCGGACGATTCCTCCATAATCAAGCATGGCCAAAACACCATTATGGGTATAACCTAGCCGAACATCACCATCGTTCATCATCGGTCCTAATAGCCACATGAAGTTTCCATCGCCCAAACCAAAAATGATTCGGAGGGGGCTGTTCAACTCTTGAACGCACAATTTCCAAATATTGATGCGTGAGGAAATGGTGTCTTCCGAGGTGTCGGTAAAGGCATCGATAAAATTGGTTAATATTTTATTCAAAGTTGGGGTTTGTTGGATAGTTCCCGAGACAACGAACCAGGACCAAAATCCGGCAATGGTCAAAATTACGCCAAAGATTATGTTGTTTTTAACGGGATGAGCTTTAACCGTAATAACATAGCGATAGATGAGAAAAGCAACCCAGAAGATTGCCACAAGCAGCATTGAAGTTTTAGAAAGAACGAAGAAAAGTTCGGCGGAAAAAAGACTCATGATGAGGTAATACCACCAATGATGTGACTGGCATTGCAAATAACCGCAAGCACAGATACCTATGACGATCATTGTGCCGAAGGTATTGCGGTTGTTATAGAACGATTCCGCAACCGTGTTAATGGTGGGGGTCATTGAAGGATCGAAGTAAGCTCGGTAAACATTTGACTCATAAATGAAACTCCAGATGATCGAAACAAAGACAACGACGATTCCACCGACGAAATAAATCGTTAATTGCTTAGAGTTACGAAAAACTTTCGGAATAACGGCAAATACCAAATAGAGGTACAAACAGGTAACCGCAAAAGTGATGATGAAGCGAAGTCGCTCTGAATCCGTTAAAAAATAGACAACAGGGATATGGTCTCCTGTCACTTGATCCATTCCGGTGGTTTCGTACATGGACGGAAAGGCCAAAACCGCAACGGCATTGCATACCACCAGTACCACTGCTATCGAAAGAAAAACCCAGTTAATTTTGATGACGTAATAGCGATGAGCCAAAAAGAGAAAGATCCCAACAGATAGTAAAACGGCGATGAGCGATAAGTAGTATTCCAGGTCACTCATGATCGTGGTGTAAACCGGATCAAAGAAAGCCACGCCTTCTTCAAAGAACGCCCCGATGGTGAACATGAAAGCAATGGCTATGCCCATTAAAACATAGATATGTTTTGCGTTCTTGTGGGCGTCAATCATGGACTTAGTCTAGCGCGCGTAGGCGCATTAATGAACAAAAAGAGCCAAATATTTGGCTCTTTTGGACTTTAGGCTTAGGCCAGCAGGAACTTCTGCAAATCGTCGTAAACCACTTCACGCCCCGTCTCATTGTGGATTTCGTGGCGCATATGGGGATAGATTTTTAGGCTGACTTCCTTCACGCCACATTTCTGATACATTTTGAGCAAGGCCGTTGGGCCTTTGCCGCTACCACCAACGGGATCGGCGTCCCCGGCAACAATGAAGATCTTCTCTTGAGGAGACAGCTTCTTGAGCATCTTCTTCTCATAAAGATGACTCATGCCCTTGAGGAATTCTCTCCAAAACCCCTGGGTATCCTGATGCCCACAATAGGGATCGGCGATGTACTTTTTGACATTCTCTTCGTTATAGCTAAGCCAATCCAAATCCGTCTTACGAGGCTTAACGGCCTTGGTATACGCCCCTAAGCCCATATTCGATAAGAACTTCGAAGGCTTATTCCAGTTCGATTTATGAACGATGAGTTTGCTTAAGGCATACCCCATCTTCATCTTGGCTAGCGCTGGGCCATTGGATCCGCAAAGAATCACCCGTTCCACAGTGTGGGGATAGCGTTCCACGTAACTTTGGGCCATAAAGGACCCCATCGAATGTCCCATTAAGCAAACCGGGAGTTTGTTGTCTTTCTTAATCTTATTCACCAGCACATTTGCCGCATCGACGTTCTTGCTAAAACCATCGAGAGGCCACTGCTCTTGTTCCTCAACGGACTTGGCGTTAAGCCCTTGGCCAAAGGCATCGAGGACATAGACATTGATACCTTTCTTGTTAAAGAAAGAAGCCAAGTCGTTATAGCGCAAGGCGTACTCATTCATTCCCGTAAGAATGACGAGGTTCTTCTTAGGTTCTCCCGAAGACCAAAAATAACCCTTCAGCGTTTCTCCACCTGAAAGTGCGACTTCAAATGTCGTTGGCATAAGCTCCCCCCTTTAAATCCGTATGAGACTAATTCTTCGGCGTATTTATTTTAGCATTAATTAACTCGTCCGCGGCCTTATCGGCAGCATTTTGGGTAATCAGTTCATCCGCGGCTTCGTTGCTGGCGGCTTGCTGTTGTTCTTCTTCGCTAGGCTCATCGGAAGCCTGGGCTGGTTCTTCTTTCGGGGCTTCGGCCGGTTTTGTTTCTTCAGGCGCAGCGGCCTTCGCTTCGGCTTCCGCCGGGGCAGCAGGTTGATTGCCAGCCGGGATCGATTCAGCCGGTTGTTCTACTGGAGCGGGCGCGACCTTAGCCACAATCTGGTCGATGAAGCGTAAGGCCCACTTAAAGGACATATCCCCTACGACTTTGACATAGGTAGGCGTGCCTTCATAAGCTTTGGTCTTGGAGTCATCATAGACATTCATCGTATCGTCTTTGAACTCGGCCGCTTTGGCCGCGCCATAAACGCGGATATGCGTCCCACGGATAACTAAGAGGAATAAGGTATTCCGTCCGATCCAGAAGGAATCGTACTTCTTGGTAATGCGATGATTGGCCCCTTTGCTCAAGATGTAATCACGCAGTTGCGTGTATTGATCCAGCAAGGCTTTATCTGCGCGATCGAGTTTCTCTTGGAAAGTGACTGTCTTCAGGTTAGCAAAAGGATCGACCGGTTCGGGTTCTACCGCGGGAGCAGGAGCCGGTTCAACGGGCTTAGGCTCCTCAGGCTTCACTTCGACGGGTTTTGCCTCTTCAGGTTTAACTTCAGCGGGTTTAGTTTCTTCGGCCTTAACGGGTTCAGGTTCTTTCTCAGGGACGACTTCCGGAGCAGCAGGTTCTGGCTTTTCGATGCCATTGGCCTTCATGACTTCATCAACGAAACGGAAAGCCCACTTATACGATAAGGATCCCGTCACCTTGATGAATGATGGTGTATCTTGATAAATCTTCGTCTTGGAATCGTCATAGACGTTCATCGTAGAATCGGCGAGGGCTTTTGAGGGAATAGCACCATAAACCCGGAGGTGAGTTCCACGAATATTAATAATGATGAGACGCTTCATTCCTTTATGGTAAGCATCGTACTTCCGAGAAATCCGATGAGCGGTCCCATAAGAAAGGATATAGTCGCGAATCTCTTCGTAATTTTGTTTCAGATCTTCGGAGCTGCGTTTTAGTTTCTCTTCGAAGGTAACGTTATTGAGCCCAGCAAAAGGATCTTCCTCAACGGGAGCTTCTTCTTCCTTAGGCTCAGCCGGTGGCACATTGGTCGGTGCGTGTTTAGAGACTTCTTCATCGACCCGGCGTTTCGCGGCTTCTTCTTCCTCGGTCGGACGAACTTCCTTATAGACGAGCGGGGTCTTGGCCGCTTTGTTCTTGGCATCAATCTGATCTTTGGTGAGCGGTTCGATGACAACGGGCGCCGATAAAGGAGCCAAGTTGATTTCGCGCGGAGTCGAACCCGGAGTCGACTGACCCGCGTGGCGAACCGGGTAGGGATTAAACAAGACATAACGATCCAAGTTCTTGGCTTGAACGATGTCTTTATTCACTTCATCGGGGACGGAGTCGACATAGAGGAAATCGTTGTGGGCCAAGACACGAGCAGCCGGCTTATTGAAGTCGCCGCATTGAGCCCACAGCATATCGATGCGTAAACGCTTGAAGACGTAATCAACAATGAGATCCAGGGCCGCCGTCGCATAGCCAAATCCCCAGTATTTGCGGCCTAATAGGAAATCGACTTTCATTTGTTCAAAACGCCGATATCCCTGCAAAACGTCTTTATTTAGAATCAAAAGACCGACCATTTTGTTATCGGACTTGCGAACGATGGCCCGGCCTTTTTTCTTCCGGTATTCCGCAAGAAGTTTCTTGGCGCTGGCCTTATCCTTCACGTGCTTTTGACCTTGAAGTTCAAGGATGCCTGCTTGCTTGGTGAGGCCATAGAATTCATTGAGATCACTATCTTCAAGAAGGCGGACCAAAATCTGTTCGTTCTGAAGATCCTCATCGGTTTGGATGATCTCGAGACGAATCGACTCATCAGGATTGCCTTTACGCTCCGAGTTATGAAGACGCTTGAGCCAGAGGGTTTGCTTGCCCCCGCGCTTGGCGCTGCCATCAATGATGGAATAGACCGAGTCGCAGTTGGCGCAATAGCAGTTCCCGTCTTCCTGTTCGCCATCGACGTAGAATCCGCAAACCGGGCAGACCTTGGAATAAGTCCATTTATCGGCTTCGATGAAGGTTAAGGAAGCCTTCAGCATGTTTTCGATGTTGGCGTCGAGTTTGCCAAAGAAGGGCGAGCAAAGGATCGCGCCGCGATCATTGGCTCCATTGACGGAGGTGAGGACAAAGGCGTTCTCGTAATCTTGTTCGGGAGTTAGACGCTGGAAAATAACCGTTGAAATGTACTTGTTCAATTCTTCAACGGTGGGGTAGTCGGCGGTTAAGCTGGGGACAATATCGATGCTGACGCGGCAACGGAGTTTCTTTTTGCCATTCAAAAACTGGGCTTGTTTAGGAATTCCAGTGTAACGATATAGGGTCGTAATATGACTGCCCCGTAACGTCACATCCGCGGTGATGTTCTTTCGAATAAACTTCAAATGTTTGATCTCAAGGTTCTTGCGCTTATTGAAGCGAACCTTGCGGGTTGACGTTCTAAAGCCCAAACGGCGATAAGCCAGTAAGAGTTCGGATACGCAGAAATTGATATAGCCGTTGTTAAGCAAGACTTCGGCTTCGTGCTGGTGGGCCAGTAAGGAGAGCAAGCGTAAATAGAAGCGGAAGCAGGGCGCGTACTTCTTATCGCCAGCAAGTAAGTTGGTGATATGAACATCGGACTCGCTGAGCGGTTTGCTCTTTTTGACGGTCTTGTAGAAGGGGGTCGAAATCGCGTGGCTGAGGTCACTGCGAAGCTTGAGTAACTTCATCAAGGTCTTCACGATCGGGGAATCCGCGGTCGTAAGGAGCATGATGGGTTCGACTTGATCCTTCTTCTTTAAGTAACGCCCACGCGCGTCACGCGTGTGTTTGCTCTTGCGAGAAACATCCTGCTGGATTTGATCGATATCCGGCATATCGATGTCTTGGTCGTAAACATATTGATAAAGGAAGCGGACCTGGGAATAGAGGTCAGCGATGACGTGGCTAAGGAACATCAACATCTTGTCGATTAAGGCAACGATGAAACGGTTCTCATAAATCGCGTATTCGGTCTCGAAAATATCGGAGTAGATGTATTCGGGAAGCATCTTGTCGTTCTTTTGCTTCCAGAACCGTGGAACCCTGAGAGTCATGCGAATATCGGTGTTATCGATCTTGACCGCTTTTTCCGCCTGTTTGACCTCTTTTAAGGTCTTTAAGTGGGTACGGGGATCGGAGCAAATCGCCATGATCTTCTCAACAACGTTGGAGAACTCCGGGAGCCAAGGATAACTCTTCTCTTCCGAGAAGAAGTCATTCTCGTGGTTAAGCGCGCTAAAAAGGCCGGCTTCAGCATCTTCTTTTAAGCTTCCGTTAACGAAAGCACCACCACGCTTTTCGAGGCGGGCTTGGAAATCGTTAATAAAGGAAGGCAGGGTGTCAGCCATAAGTTATTACGCCAGTTTCTTGGAGAACTTGTTGATGAGTTCTTCGGACTCTTTGAAGACGTGCTTGCCATACTCGGCGTTAAGGTAACGGGTGAGTTTGACAAGGCCATCCTTAATGTAGGATTCGAAGTGGCCATCGAGTTTACGTAAGATTTTGCGAGCGAACATGATATCGAGGGCAGCTTCTTTGGTGCCACCAAGGGCAACGAAGACCGGCACGAACCGGTTGATCTGGTTCATGATACGGTTGCCGAAGCGAATATCGAAGGTTTCGCCAACGAAATCGGTGAGGGCCAAGAACTTCTTTTGCTCTTTATCGCTAAGGCAGTTCTCGGGGCGGTTCATCGCTTCGTTGATGCAGTGAGAGAATTCATCAATCGTTAACGGATAAGGATCGTGCGGATAATCGGTCTGGAAGGGGAGGTTGATCTCCTTAAAGTCGATGACGATGGCACGGTCGTAAACCTTATCGGTGATAGTGAAGGTCGAGTCATCGACGTTGACGGTGCCGATGAACCAGGTATTGACCGGAATACGGACCTGGCCATTTTCGATGTAGCGCGGCGTCACATCGCCGATCTTGACTTGCATAAGAGGAACCAGCCAGTCTGCCGGCGGATATTCGAAGATGGAGAGGAAGTCGGCAAAGTAATATTCGACACGGCTGATGTTCATTTCATCGAGGACCATGATGTTGACCTTTTGAGGGATATAAGACGCCTCATAAAGGTGCTTCAAGAGCTCGGTTTCCTTGAACTGGCCAGTGAAGTCGGAATAGTAACCGACAATATCGGAACGATCACGCCAAGTGGCCTGAACCGGGAAGAAGTAGGCTTTGCCGCCCACGAATTCCAAGAACATACGCGGTAAGGTGGATTTGCCGGTGCCGGATAGACCTTCAAGCAGGATCAAACGCGAAGCCGCAAAGCCGGCGATCCAGGAACGAATTAAGTCGATCGGGTAATAAAGTTTGCGGTGGCAGAGATAACTCTGGAAACGGAAAGCCAAAGTGGTGAAGTCTTTGTAATCCATCGCCTTGTGGTTCCGCTGAGCCAACTCGAAGATCTCTTTTTCGTTGCCAGCAAAGGCTTCCTGGACGGCGGTGCCGATAACGACATCGTTGGCCTTGGTTTCGCCTTGGGCCATTACAGCAGCGACTTTCGCTTCTTCAGCGGCTTTCGCTTTCGCATCGGCTTCGGCTTTTAACTGATCCGGAGACTTGGACGAAAGGATTTCGGGCTGGGGCGGGAGCGGTTTCTTCGCTTCCACGGCAGCGCGGCAGTCGGCGTCCCACTGCTTCTTGGCGGCGGCGCAATCGGCAACCCATTTCGCCTGGGCGGCCTTTTGGTCAGCTTCGGCTTTAGCAGCCGCGGCCTTAGCATCGTCTTCTTTCTTATGAATACCATCCCACTTACGGTCGATAACCATCAAAGCGGGGAACAAGTCGCCCGAGTGATCGTCAGGATCTTTTTTCGGATGATTGCCGCCCATTCCGCCCATCGAATTGGAAGCATCCAATAGCTTCTGGGGATCAATCATGACCTGAACGGTTTGCGGAACCGTGGCGGTCGAGGTCGCAACCGCGTGCGTGCTATAGTCAGCGGCAACGGGCAGGCCCGCGTCTTTGCGACGCGAGGCCGCGGAAGCTTCAGCAGCGGCTTTGAAGTCCTGATAATCGCCAGTGGTCATCATCGTTTTGGCAACAC
>Ga0268357_101743_pt1 | contig 12528 bp, 10 predicted proteins | sample BioMet10_FD_192466 | JGI IMG/M metagenome (GOLD analysis project Ga0268357, IMG submission 192466) | Sewage microbial communities from Oakland, California, United States - Biofuel 10 (Illumina Assembly) | ecosystem: Engineered > Wastewater > Sewage > Unclassified | place: USA: California... | reverse complement strand
CTCTATTATCCTTACCTTGGCTTGCGGCAAGTATCGCTTCAATGATTTAGATCTTGGTACCATTGGCGGACTCCCCAGAATCCTGGACATGGGCCAATGCAACGATGCTTACAGCGCAATTCAGGTAGCTGTGGCTTTGGCAGGTGCCTTCAAGTGCGGTGTGAATGAGTTGCCTCTTTCCTTCGTCCTTTCCTGGTACGAACAAAAAGCAGTTTGCATACTCTTAACCTTGTTACACTTAGGCATCAAGAACATTCGTCTTGGTCCTTCCCTGCCTGCTTTTGTTTCCCCTAACGTATTAAAGTTCCTGGTTGATAATTACGGTATTGCACCTATTACCACTCCGGAAGAAGACTTAAAGAGCTTGCTCAAGAAATAATAAAACGGCACCACCTGATAAGGTGGTGCCATTTTTTGTTTTTAAAAGATAAATCATGCTTCTTCAAAAGGATAAGTTTCATCATAAATATCGCTAAGATTTTTACCCTCAAATATCCAATATTTAGTAGGCTGAACATTAAAGTCCAAATTTTTCAGTTCTCTCGTTACCGCAGTCAATGACATTTCTTGACCATTATATTTAATTTTTTTCTCGCTTATAACTTCTACGGTAACATTCTCGTTGTCAGTAAAGGTTAGAATACTATGTTCCCCTATCCCCATATCTTTAAAATTAAGTGGCGGGCGTCTCTTAATTTTTAAACGTTCCCCTGCATCTCTATCAGCTGCAGTTAAATCATTATTTATCTCTTGCTCTACTTCTTCAGTAATATCTGTTGCACCTTCGCTATCAAATAATTTTAATATTTCGGTAGCTCTAGCTGGATCAATTTGAAAAAACTCTCTATTTGGATTAACTCTGTCAGGTCCAAATGCATTATGCAAAGCTTTTTCAATCTTATCGCATAAATTCACATCAACCTTACAAGCATAGTGACACTTAAAAGGAACAGGCACGCCAGTACTAAACAGCTCTTGCATTCTCTGATGAACATCATCACGCGTAGTTTTTCCAATTTTTACCAAACCAGGCATAGCCGGATTAATCAATACATAAACTATGCCTTTTGCATTATCAGTAGTCATGCTTTTTACGCTCCTTTTTATTAAAGCAATAATTTTCCCCTATAGTTTTTCTATTTTATTCAAAATTTGTTTATAAAAGTTTTCATTATCTCTTCTCATCTGATTTAAGCTATCTTCAACAGATGTTTTATTAAAAACATGATCAGGATAAGTATTTAAATCAAGCAACACTCTTTCGCTATATCGATTATTATATGTCAACTCGATAATAGCTTGCTTTCTTTTAACTATATCAAAGTTTATATGTGAACCTATAAAAATATTAATATATTGTTGAGGAACTAATGAAAATTTCGAATCATTAAGCCCGCTTAATAGTCTCTGTCCCAATTTATCAGGCACATTATCGATAAAATCTTGATTAACTACGACTCGAATATTTTCTGCTACACCATTCCATACATTTCTAATAACAAAATTCAACATACATTATATGCTTCAAAACTAACCCAAATATTTGGTCTGTTCCTATTTTCATAATCCTTTTGTAGCATAATCACGTGTTGTTGAGCAGTAATGTTTGTCTTCCTATTTTTCCAAAACATTAAGCCTGTTATAATCGCATAAGCAAAGGTGATTACCACCATAGCAGTCGGACTATTATTACTAATTCATTGTAACATATTATACTCTTTTCAAGCATAATTATTTCTTCTCTATTTTTTTGCTTTTCGAATATATTCATTTAAAGTTATTATGGTATTATTATTTTTTTTAAAGTCATTTTCAATAATATACTCAGTATATTCATTTTTGGGGCTTGTGTTTTTAACAAGTTGTTTTATTAAAGGTATCAAATTATCAATAGCTTTGTTAATTTCTTCTGGCGTGCTATTAGATGACAGATTCATATTAAAATTCCACTTATCCATATTGAATCTAATTGTAATTCCCACTTTGGTGGTATTATTAACACCTTTTTTATCTAGCTTAAGAATACGTACATCTTGCATCTTTTTCAATGAAAATTTAATTAATAACTTTAAAGCCTTAATTACACCATCTGTTATGATTCCTACTCCTATATCATATATTAGCTTTTTACCTATAGCAATCATTGGATCCGTGAAAATAGCTGCCTTAGGCTCATTATCTATTCCGAAAAATACCACTTCTACATTCTCTTTTAAAAAAGAAGTTTTTATCTGCTCATATTCCTCACACTCCAAAGATACAGGAAACTGCATGAGACAAATCTCTCTGTGTTTATTTCTATCATTTTTCATTTTTATTCTCCTTTATGATTGCAGAAATTTTTGTGCAATAATTTTTTTTGCATTAATCTTATCTGTTCCTAAATTAAGTATAGTGCTCTCAAACATTTCACTGTTAGGCAATTCGTCAACAACAATAGCTATACTATATCTAGCTCTCGTAACAGCCACATAATATTTTTCAGGGTTAGCTAATCTCTTACCTTTCAAAACAAAATTTAAAAATGGGCCATTTGGGAAAATTATAATCCGTTCAAAAGTTAATCCTTTACACTCTCCGAAATTTGTTGCTATCAAACTTCCCACATCCGTTTTTTTATCATATCTTAAAACTGTAGGTTTGTAGTAAAAAAAATATTTTAACACATCCTTAGCACGTACTAAAAAAACGCCATCATGTAAAGTAATTCGTTTCATACTTGTTGTTATCTTATTTTCATTGGGATATACCGCATTAGCAAATGTACAAATTTCTTCATTAAATCTCCTACTCACACTATTTATCTCTAATTCGGCTTTCTTATTTTTTATCAACTTTTCAAAAAAGTTCCAAACTTTAGAACCAGACTTGTTTTTATTCATTCTTGAATTATTTGTTTTAAATGTTGCTTGTTTATTATCTCCTACACAAACAGTATAAATATTAGAATGCATAATTTCTTCTATTACATTTAAATCATATCCAGCCATATCTTGAATTTCATCAATATATATACTCTTATAAACTCTCTCTAAACGTTTAAAAACTAACCCTTCGCTTCTTTTGTTAATTTCAAGTACCAATTCGCTTGCTTCATTTGGCAATATATCAGCATTACATGTAATATAACGCCCTCTTGTGCCTTTTTTATGCATATTTTTAAAGCCGTATATTTTATGAAAATCAAATGACCTAATTTCATTAATATTAAAAATATAAGACTGGTACGGCCTTAACAACTCTTTCATCAAGAACGAGTACCATGATAGCACTATAATTTGCGGATGAAGAAGTCCTAAATTTTGTTTTTTTATTTCAGTCTCTATAGCCTCTACGCCCCTATTTGTGTAAGAAAGTAATAATATTTTTTTAGGATATTTTGTTTGATTAACAACAGCTAAAGCATCCTGGCATATCCACCAAGTTTTCCCAGAACCAGCAGCAGATAGTTTAATTAAATTGTTTAATTGCATCTTTTATATACTCCGGATACACAATTTTCTTATCACTTTCAAACACTCGCATTGCCCATTCTGTTTTATTCGCTAGCATAAATTTTAGAATTCCTTCTCTTTTCTTGTTGATTAAGGATTTATCCTTAGAAATAGCCTCTTTAAATTCTTTTGTCGGTTCATTGTTAGTACAATTTGCATTCAAAACACTAGGTTCTATTGTATTCAAGTTTTCATTTTTTTCATAAATAAACTTCAAATTATCATACATAATATAGTCTTTATATTTCTCCATAATATTTTCTTGAATATTTCCATCATTGTCAGTAACTATAACGACTTTCTTATTCAATAAAATACATATATCACAATAGCGTTTAAAAGCAAGTGCTCCTACTGTTATGATATCTATCCCATCTTGTATAGGAAGTTTTCCACATATATCAAAATAAGCTTTTTGAAAAATTAAATTATCAGTTGGTCCCTCCACTAATATTAATCTCTCCGCCAATACTGTTTGTAAAGTATTATATCCTGGTAGCTTTTTAAAATATTCAGCAGTTTCTTCTGGCAATTTCAAGAAAGGAATAACTTTCCCCGCCTTTACTAAAAAAATATTTCTCAAGTTCAATTTATTTGCAACGAAACTACTATGAGTAGATATAAATATCTGTTTTCCTAATGTTTCTTGAATATAGCTAATCATTTTTACCATATTTGTAAAAGAGAGATTATTTTCTGGCTCCTCAATAAGAACAATGTTAGCTTGATTTGCCGAATTTTTTATTGCTAATTCAATTTTTATTGTATTTTGTGTACCAAAGCCAATATTTTCAAACGGTATATCTTCAATGATAACAGATAATTCATCTTTCCATGCGTCAACATTATTTTCTTTAAGATCTATTGCCATTTTTTTCTTATCTAATATTGCCTCTTTACTTATTGATTGATTAAGTCTATTAACAACATCATTATTTTGAAACTCATGTCTGCTTTTTCTATATGCCGTGCTAATGTCCCTCTGATCATCTTCTGTTAAATATGTAGCTATGTTTTCTGCAACAAATCTGTTGATTACATATGAATAATCTTTTCTTGTTGTATCAATAAAAATGGCTTTTATCGGGGCAATTCTATAAACTACTGTATCTCCATTAAAATATTTGTATTCTACCGAATAAAGTTCTACCGGTATATCAAATATCTCTTTTCTATCCAACAGCATTTTATATGCTACCATACACTCTTTCCGTATAGCTATTTCTACATGAATACCAGAAACATTTGATCTTAAAAAATTATTCGTTCCAGAATATTGTGCATCACCGTCTCCAAAATAGGCCTCTAAAATAATTTTAGGTGGCTCACACCATTGGCCTGATAAAAGGCTATCTATATAATTTGTACGAACTATATTATTAAATAAATTAGCTTTAATTTGCTTTTCAAAGGCATATCCATTTAATTTTCCAGTGGTAATTATAGATAGCGCTTCTAGAATAGTACTTTTCCCCGAATCATTTTCTCCGACAAATATATTCATTTCACTATTTAATTCAATATTCAGTTCATCTATAAGCTTAAAGTTTTTAATATAAAGTCTCTGTATAATCATTGTGATTCACTTACCCCTCTCTATTCCCCAGTCGTTCTGCAGCTAGATTGACGTAGCTATTTAATGCTTCTTTGTTTTTGCTTAGTTCCGTATAGAACTCTGACTTTTTCTGGTCATCAGAAAGAATTCCATCAATGATAAAACTGTCGACCTTTCTTTTTAACTCACTTAAGGCAGCACTTTTAGTACTATTCTTAAATATTTCTTGAATTGTTGCATCGCTAGCCAAATCTTTCATTTGTTTTTCCATCTCTGTAGGACCTTCTGGATACTTAGCATTGAACTCCCTGACTATCTCAAAGGTTGTTGCTTTTGTAGGCTCAGCTACCCTAGTCTCAGTCTTAACCTTAGGTAACTCATAAGTATTGCTGTTCACAATAAGAGCTTCTTCCTCAATTTTCAGCTTAGCTGCATGGAATATTAGCTCAACATTATCTCTTGCGCTAAAATCATCTGTTTCCTTATCATCCTTTAATATATTACTCAAGACCTGGGTTACTTTAGCAAATTTACCAAGTTCTATGTCCCACTTGTTATAAACAGTAGATATGAAGAAATACAGTTTACTAAACAGCCTTAAATCCCCCAAAAATTGCTTCTTCTCATTTTGGGGCTTTGTTTTTACTCTTGCCTTAATAATATTCAATTCAGAAGAAATGCTGGCACTTAACTGCTTATCTGCCATTATCATGTCATATATTTTCTTCACGTCTTCTTGGTCAAAAACATTACTATCCAAAAGTTTATCCCGTTTTAAGAACAAAATATTAGGATTAATTTCGTCAGCCTTTGGCAAAAAGATATCGCCATCATAATATTGCTCAAAGAAAGCTTTTATATCATCTGCCTTATTAGCAAAATCCATAATAAAGGTATTTTTCCCTATAGCCGGTCTATTAATGCGAGAATATGTCTGGACAGCTTTAACAGCGCTTCCCATATGTTTATCAACATAAAGGATGGAAAGCGCATCTTCATCAAATCCAGTTTGCAGTTTGTCAGCTACTACAATTATTCTTATTTCGTCATGGTTATGGATGGTATGTCTCAAGTCTTCTTTAGCATACCCGCCATTCATATCTGCCTCGGTGTAATTCTGTTTGTCTATCTCTATGTTACCTGTAAAGGCAATCAAGGCAACGATAGGCAAATGATACCTTGCAATATATTTATCTACCTCTTGTTTAAAGTAAACAGCATGCAAACGTGAAGAAGTAATTATCATAGCTTTGGCTCTACCTTGAAGCCAGTTATATCTTTTGGTTCTGAAGTCATCCATCATAATATTTACTTTTTCTGCAATAACCTCAGCCTGGCTGCTAACAAAGCTCTTTACTTTCCCCTCTGCCACATTTTTGATATATTCTTTCTCGTCTTGTTTTTTCTCTTTGACCTTATAAACATAGTTATATTGCGTATAACAATTAAGGGGATTAAGTATAAAACCTTCTTCTATAGCTTGGCGCATACTATATTTGTCAAAGTAAGTTTTACCTTCTTCTGTTCGTGTACCAAACAATTCCATAGTTTCACTTTTAGGAGTAGCTGTAAAAGCGAAATAGCTGGCATTATTTGTGCTCTCAATATATTTTCTTTCTTTGATGATAGCATTTTGGCCATCATCTTCATCATCTAATTCTGAATCAATTTGAGTTGCTTCTTCTAAAGTTTTCCCTGTTAAAGTTTCAGCAACACGGGAAAAGCTCTTTCCAGCCATAGAAGAATGGGCCTCATCAATAACAAAGGCATATTTTCTATCAGGGAAATGTTTTAATTCTTTAATAACATCCCTAAACTTTTGCAACGTAGTTACAAGAATATAACCGCCATTGTCTAATAATGTCTTTAAATTTTCACCACTAGTTACTTCTTTAACTGCACCAGTGCGATACAAAGTTACCAATTCCTCACCAAGCTGGCTATCAATGACAGTACGATCGCTGACAACTATAACTGTATTAATTTCCTGCTTATTTAATAGTATTGTAGAAAGCCATGCTATAGTTTTAGTCTTGCCGCTACCAGCACTATGCCAGATAAGATAGCGTCCACCCACACCATGTTGCAAGAAATCCTGCTCACATCTTAAAACAGCCCTTAATTGATGGTAGCGAGGAGAAATCATGTTACCCTTACTATCTATGTACATGAATTCATTAACAAATCTTAGAATCATTTCTTTGGTAAGTATTTCTTCCCAAACATAGCTAGTCGGATGCCTACCTTGTTCAGACGGATTAGCGGCACCAGTATCGGTACCACGGTCAAAGGGCAAGAAATAAGTTTCTCCCTTGGCCAATCTGGTAGTCATATAAGCTTCAAACTCATCTAAAGTAAAGTATAGTAAGGTTCTTCTATTAAAAGTAAATATTAGTTCCTTGGGGTCACGACTCCTCATGTACTGTTCTCGGCCCTGCTTTGCAGCGCTCCAGCCCACAGTTTGTTTCTTTAATTCCAACATTATGACAGGAATACCATTAAGAAAGACAGCAAGGTCTACACGATTGCTATCTTTCTTATTTTCATAGGAAAATTCGCGACGTACAGAAAGAATATTTGCTTTAGCCAAAGCCACAGACTGATCCATAGAAGTCAAAGTAGGCATAAAGTATGCTAGTTTAAAGGTTGAACCACTAACGTAGTCAGATACCTCTCCTTTTAGTGTACTTAAAAGACCTTTGGCATAAATTTTAGTGCTAATTAAATCTAAAAATTTTGCTTCAGCATCTTTTCCATAGGAATTAACAAACTTCTCCCATGTCTGTGTCTGGGTATTCTTAATAAAACTCATCAAATGAGTCTTATCCACTGCATATTGGAAGTTGTAATCTTCCGGCTTGCTCTCTTCATAGCCATGAGTTAGTAGATAGTCATAAATTTCGTCGCGGAACGAATTTTCTAATAGATCTTTTTCTGTCATAATATGTCTCCTTAAACTAACAAACCTTTCTCTTGCCTGTAACTACTTCAAAAATAAGGGATTGGCGATATTCTTTAAGTTTGGCAATAATATCATTATTTTTAGTAATTATGCTGTCTATTTTTGATGTTTTAGCATCTAAAAATTTTATGATTTCTTTTTGAACATGTAAATCGGGAAAAGCAAATTCAAATTGCATAACATTTTCTGCAGCCAAGTTTGCCGAAACAGAACCAGTTGTTAGATATTTTCGTTCCTGTTCTTCAATTTTTGAATTAAGTAGATAATTTAAAAATTTTGGCAGAACACTATCTCTACATCTAATCCCCATCAAGGACGAGGCTATTGTCCCATTATCAAAATCAGACAATCCAGTTTTCCCAACACTGCCACGTAAGCAATAAATAATATCTCCCTTTTTAATTTTTAATCCTCCTAATTTATTATATTTTGCTTCTGTAATGTATTGTACTTTGCTCAATGATATTTTCCCGTCATTTAACTCATACGTAGTTATAAAAGGTTTTCCTTCATCTACAAAATCATCACCTGACGGATAATCAATACCTCTATCACCATTATAACCATATGCTACATATTTTATCTTTTTTAGCGCCCAATTATTTGGTATTTTTCCAATCCACTCAATGCCACTATCTTTCATTGCAACTTTAGGATTAAATCCCTTTGTTACTGCTTCTGTAATAAGGCTCTGGCGATATTCCTTAAGTTTTGTGTTTTGATTTTCTTTAGAAGTTATTAAAGCATTAATTTTTACACTCTCAACATTAAGGAAAGGCGTTAACTTTTCTTGCGTATCCATAGATGGCATTGGCAAAAAAAAGTTTTTTAAATCTTCGGTACTTAATTCTAAAAATGTTGTTCCTCTACCTAATGAATTTAGAACCTTATTATTAACCAATAAATAATAATAATAAAACTCTGGTAAGTATTCTTCCTGTTTGCGTACCAATGCCTTACAACCTTGATTAGTACAAAGATTTATTCCAGCCAAAGCCACGGAACCAATAGGTGCTCTATTGGAAATTATAATACTTCCTTTTGGAACTAGCTCTGTGCCACAAGATTCCACTCCTAATTTAGTAATTTGTCTAGCTGAAGAGACAATATACTTTGTTTCACTACTATAGTCTGCCGGTGTTATCCAGCAAATATCTCCATCCCAATAATCCGCATTCGTACTTTTTGGAGTAGCCCCACAGATAACATCAAAACCATATTTAATTTTTTTTACTTTCCATTCTTTCGGTATCTTCCCTATCCACTCCACACCACTATCTTTATATTCTTTATATGTTTTCAAGGATTTACACCTACTCTTTCAATAAGCCATCTACTTCTTTTTGGAGTTCTTTTTCCAGCATCTTAATTTCCTTCAAAATATCTTCACTTGGCCTAGGTGGCGCATATTTATAAAAATATCTAGTAAATGGTATTTCGTACCCAATTTTGTCTTTACTTCTGTCTGGAATTGCATCCGGAACAAATGGCAGTACTTCTTTCTTGATATACTCATCTATATCTTGTTTTAGCGGAATCGTTTCTGTATCACGCTTAGCAGTATCAATTTCTACCTTACCTTTTGAGTTCATTAAGACTTTCCCTTTTTCATCTTTCTTGGGTTGTTCAATGGTTACTTTGGTATAGCCAAAATCCTTTGGCACAAAAATCTTGGAATATTCATTCTCTTTAAATTCTTTATATAGCTCAACAATCTTCTTGCGATTAGTTTTACTAATATATTTACGTTTATTACCAAGAGATTTTGGTTTTTGTGGTTCATAGAAATCTACTGCGTTAATAAGTTGAACCTTACCAAGGCGTTCTTTTTTATGCTTCTTAGACAAAATCCAGATATAAGTACTTATTCCAGTGTTATAAAACATTTGATCAGGCAAAGCTATAATAGCTTCCAGCAATCCTGACTCTAGAACATAACGTCTAATCTCACTCTCGCCGCTACCAGCATCACCACTAAAAAGAGGAGAACCGTTTAAGATAATAGCTATACGAGCATTCTCTTCTGCTTTGGCTAAAAGGTTTTGTAAGAACAATAATTGGCCATCACTTATTCTAGGGGTGCCACTAGGAAATCTATTCTGACCATCCTTATCGCCCAATTTTTCTCCTCTGGCTTCTGACTCAACAAAACTTTTTTCAACCTTCCATTGAACACCAAAGGGAGGATTAGTTATTAACAAATCAAATTTTTGATTAGGAAAGCGGTCCTCCGTTAAAGTATTATCTCCATAAATATTTTTAGCCTCTTCACCTAACATTAGCATTTCTGCACAACAAGTAGCATAGGCTTCTGGGTTATTATCTTGTCCAAAAAGCCTTACTGTAGCGGCACCTTTACTTAATTCGTTTATTTTTCTTTGTAGGACTATAAGCATACCACCAGTGCCACAGCACCCATCATAAGCACGCAAAACTTTTCCTTTTTGTTTATAGTCTTTTTCTCTATCCGCTACCATTAAATCAGTACACAGTTCAATAACTTCTCTTGGTGTATAGTGGTCACCAGCCTCAGCATTAGCTTTATATGTACGAATAATTTCTTCGAATATATAACCCATGGTAAGAGGATCTGTGGTTTCAGGATGAAAATCAAGTTCTGAAAAACGTTTTACTGTCTCATAGAGTAGATTTTTCTGAATCATAAAATCAACCTGTTCCTGAAACTTAAGATTGGCAAGAATATTTTGTACACTTATAGAATATGAAGCTATAAATTCCTTAAAAATGGCACCTAAAACTGCTGGATTACCTACCAAATCCTCTAATGTTACGCACTTGCTATTATAAAAAGGGACACCACATTTTTTTAGGACTATATCCTCTAGTTGTTGTGGAGTTAATCCCTTCCCCTCAACCTTTTCCAGCACTTTTTTTATTTGTGCATTTTTAGAAGCTAAGATACAGTCAAAGCGCCTGATTATAGACATGGGAATAATAACTTCTCCATATTTTTCTGAAGAATATGGTCCCCTTAGTATATTCGCTATATCTGTCACCATTCTTACTTTTTCATTGATATCACTTAGATTGGTCATATGTCTTTCCCTCCAAAGAGTTTTAACAGCTCAATATTTTTATAAATATGTGTATTTCCGCCAATAGTTTCTTCCTGCAGCAACCCTGCTTCTGTTAGCCTGTGTAAAATCGTTGCTGCTGTTTGCCTGTGTAGGCCTGCATCTTCCAAATCTTTATTTCGTATGTACATTTTTTCAAACGACTTAGTGATAGCAAGACGTAAATTTTCTTTATTTCCTTGTATACTAGCTAAAAATTCTTGAGAGATATAGCGACCATACAGTTCCATAATGTTTTCCACTAATTTCAAAGTTTCCCTTGCCGTTTGTCCAAAAGACTGCAGCATATACATTATGATTTTTTCATAATTATTTTTCGTAGTAGTTTCATTTAACAGTTGGTAATATTCCACTTTATTTTTTACTATAAAGGAACTAGCATATAGATAAGGCTTAGCAAGATATTCTTTGTTGCATAACAACAAAATATTTAAAATTCTTCCTGTTCTCCCATTACCATCATAAAAGGGATGTATGCTTTCAAACTGATAATGTGCTAAAGCAATTTTGATAAGAGGATGCAAGGAGTAGCGCTCATCGTCATAAACAAATTCCATTAAATCTCTAAGCATACTATTTAGCAATTGTTCCCCATGAGGAGGCGTATACAGTATCTCTTTTGTTCCATCTTTGTGCAAAGCTACAATCCTTGTCAGTAAGGCATCAAAATCATCTCTATTTTTTCGTATACCCTTCTCTCGACGATTGAATACGCTATTTACAGCAATAAGATCACTAAGAGAGATTAGATTTTGCTTTTTTTGCATTAATTGATAACCAAGAAATAACCCTTCTTTATAGTCCCTTACTTCTTTGGCAGCTAGTGTTAATTCATTTAGAACAAGTCCTTTGTAAAGTTCATCATTAGTAGTAACAATATTTTCTATAGCGCTACTACATTTAGCTTCCTGGAATAGTAAGTTATCTATAATCAATCTATCATTTGGTAATCTGGCGAGTGCGTAATTAAGTACAGCCAAATCTGCCTGAGTCTGACCAGCCATTCTAAGCATATTTTCATTGGGTTCTATATAGAGAGTACTAATGAGAGGTAATTTGTTATATGGTTTAGTCCTATCCATTGCTGCAACTCCTTTACAAATTCTTTTCCTACCATAAGTATAATTTCGACCATCACGATTGTCAATGTCGAATTATTTTATTTATTTCAACATATAGTATTGATTTTGATAAAAATACAGCCATTTACATATAAGTAAACGGCTGTTTCTGTTTTTTCAATATTAAATTGTAATAATAGGCACTTTTTTACTTATTTATAATCTTTATTACTTCGTCCTTGCTCAAAACTCTGCCCATGGAAACTACTTTATTATCAATAACCAGGGCCGGTGTTCTCATTACTCCCATAGCTGCGATTTGTGTAAAATCAGTAACATGGTCAATAGTTGCTTCCAGCTT
>Ga0268357_101737_pt1 | contig 12596 bp, 5 predicted proteins | sample BioMet10_FD_192466 | JGI IMG/M metagenome (GOLD analysis project Ga0268357, IMG submission 192466) | Sewage microbial communities from Oakland, California, United States - Biofuel 10 (Illumina Assembly) | ecosystem: Engineered > Wastewater > Sewage > Unclassified | place: USA: California... | reverse complement strand
ACCTACATTTCGCGCCAGGCCTTGCGTTACAATATGATGAACCAAATGCACTGTGATAATACTCCCGTAACGGATAAAGGCGGGGTAGTACAGTTCGCACCAGAAGCTACTATTAAAGATTATCCTGAAATAGATCTTTTTGGTTATATGAAGACTAGTTCCAAGGATGAAAATGGGAAAGGGGGGCAGTCCACCAGATCAGCAGTGGTTAGATTAAGTAATGCAGTGTCTTTATATCCTTATACTTCAGATACAGATTACCTGACTAATATGGGGTTAGCTAAAAGGAGCGGTATGAGTAATGCTATTGCTCAAAGCGAAATTCATAACAGTCTCTATTCCTATACTGTAACCATAGATTTAGACAGAGTAGGAGTGGATAAATTAGATTCGGAAACACTAATTACTTTGGAAGCTGCTGAAAAAGCCAGGAGGGTTAAACTGCTGCTGGATACTATAGAATTTTTATATCGTGATATTAAGGGTCGTCGAGAGAATTTAGCACCAATTTTTATCGTTGGCGGTAATTATGATCGTAAAAATCCATATTTTGAAGGTCGTATTGAACTAAATCGAGGTTTACTTAACATTGAGCTGTTAAACAATGTTATTCAGGATTCTGAGGATACTAAAAAGAATACGGTAATAGGTATGTTGCCGGGTATCTTGAAAAATGAAGAAAAGATTGCGGAAAAATTACATCCTGTAAGTATCAGCGAGGCGTTTACGTCTTTAAAGAAGAGTGTTGATGAGTACTATGGTTAAAGCTATTAAAGTGAAATTGCGGCAGCAGTTGGCTAATTACAGGAAACCAGCCAGCTTTTTGATTAAAGAAAGTTATCCGTTACCACCTTATTCCAGTGTTATCGGCATGCTACATAATGCTTGTGGTTTTACCAGCTATCACCCGGTTAAAGTAGGAATACAAGGCAGTCACGCTAGCGACGTGGCGGATTTAGCAGTTTTGTATAATTTTGGTATAAAATATGATGCTGGCAGGCATCAAGCTAAAGTAAAAAACTTTGATGGGGGATATGATGGCATCAACAGAGGCGTTAGGCCAATACATTTGTTGACCGATATTGAATTAACGCTTTATGTGGTACCGGAACAAGAGCACGATTTAGATATTATGTACCAGGGTTTGCTCAGACCTCAGCAATATCTAAGTTTAGGACGCCATGAGGATTTGGTAAGGATTGATTCTGTTGAGGTTGTTGAGTTGGTAGTTTATGATGGACGTAAGCATGATAGGTTGGATATAAAGCCGATGTATGTACCAATAAATCAAATTAAGGGAGAACCAAGGGGAACTGTCTACAATTTAAATAAAACTTTTCATATTGATCCAAAGAAAAATCTGCGCTTATGGGATGAGGTTGTTTTAGCCGGTTTGGTTCAATCTACACCCAAACTTAAGAATGGAGCAGGTTGGGTGGATACGACGGAAAATAGTTTAGTATGTTTAGCTTGAATGTGAAATTAGGTCATTTACTCGTACTTTAACCAGGTTAACGATGTAAATGGCCTTATTGCTTTAATGTGCGATGATGAGGTGTAAAAGCATTCTTAGTCAAGAATAAAGCTTTTAGTAACGCGTGTAAAGGGGCAGGTCTTATTATCATTGTATGATAAGTTCCGGAAAGGATTAATATGCAGAATAAGACGAATATTTTTATGGAGCTGGCTAAAACTAAACCTCGGGAAACTATTGGTGAACATACCCAGCATTTATATTTAGCCTATCAGTGCTTAGAAAAACTGTACGGTGAATTGTTTTCTGAGAAGGAACGAAAAAGTATTTTGCTAGCTGCCTTATTCCATGACCTTGGTAAGGGGAACTATGATTTTATCAGGAAAACCTATAAAAGTTTAGGTAAGGCTTACGCCAGGAATACTGGTTTAGAACGGCTTTATAATCAGTATTTTATGACTAAAACGATACCACATGGTTATCTGAGCCCTGCTTTTTTAAATTTGGATGTATTAATAGAGGAAAAGTATAGTGATACTGAATTTGATAATTTAATAAATGCTATTGTTTATCATCATACGAGAGATATTGTATTTGATGAAGCATTAGTACAAAAGCTGGTAGAACAAGATTTAGAATTTAAACAATTACTTATTCCTAAAACAGGGAACAGTGATGATTATAATCGGCTATATGATATTTACGGACAGCATGAAGAGCTTAGCTTAGATTATACGAAATATGTACGTGAAGTTGGAACGCCTATAAGTGATAAAACCTGGGCTGAGTATGCTGTTATCAAAGGTATCTTGAACCGGTTAGATTACTGGGCCAGCTCGGATCGGGAATTACCGCTGGAACTGTCTCCTAAAACTATGAAGGGGACTATTGCGGAATGTGTGATGCGGGTTATGAAAAGTAAACATTGGGACCTGCGAGATTTGCAAAAGTATATGTTAAGTAAAAAAGACCATAATTTGGTTCTTATTGCTTCCACTGGTTTAGGTAAAACGGAAGGGGCGCTTTTGTGGCTGGATGGGTCGAAGGGTTTTTATACTTTGCCTTTGCGTGTTTCGATTAACGCTATTTATGACCGGATTAAAGATGATTATACCTACCCCCCGGAGTGTTTAGGTTTATTACATGGAGAGGCATTAGGAGCCTTATTGTCCAATAATGATAAAGTCGATGAGTTTGAAGGGAACGCTGCTGCAATTAGAGAGGCTTATAATAAAGTTTTAGCGGCACGTAAGTTCACTTTTCCATTAACGGTTTGTACTATAGATCAATTATTTAAATTTATTTTTAAATATCGTAGCAGCGAATTATTGCTTGCCACTTTAAAATATTCTAAATTGATTATTGATGAAATACAGTCTTACTCCCCGGAAGTAGTGGGGGAAATTATCTATGGCCTAAAATTGATTAAACTGGTCGGAGGAAAGTTTGCCATTATGACAGCGACTCTGCCTCCGGTATTTCTATATTTTTTGCAGAAGGAGAAGTTGGTAGAGGATGAAGTTATTCCTAAGTTCCTTGACCTTAAGAAAAGACATAAGCTGGAATTGCGGGAATCAGATTTTGATTATGAGCAAATTTTGTCTGAGGGTAAGACTAAAAAAGTGCTGGTCATTTGTAATACCGTAAAAAAAGCTAAAACTGTTTATCAGAGGCTACACGGGCAGGGGGTTAAGGTAAACTTGTTGCATTCGCAGTTTTTGCGTAAGGACAGGAGCTTACTGGAAGAGGCTATAAAAAAATTTGCCGCAAGTGAAACGGAAGCAGGCATCTGGGTAACGACGCAAATTGTAGAAGCTAGCTTGGATATTGATTTTGATTATTTGCATACGGAAATGTCTACAGCTGACTCTTTGCTGCAAAGATTAGGGCGTTGTTTTAGGAAAAGGGAGTACACAGGGAAGGGTCCCAACGTATTTGTTTATGTAACGCTTAACGGTATCAGCGGCATCAAAGGCAAATCTGTTTATGATAAGGAAATCTATCAACGTTCTCTTGATGCGCTAAAGCCATATTTATCTGCGCAGCATGGTTTTTTTACCGAAGCAGATAAAATGGCTTATATAAATGAAGTTTATGATACGGAGGCCTTACGGGGTTCTAATTATTTCAAGAAAATAGCGGTCACTATACAGGAACGTCAAAGAATAGTACCGGGAATCTTAAATAAAGAAGATGCGGATAGGTTGTTTAGAAATATTTCTTCGACTACGTATATGCCGATTGAGATTTACGAGCAGCTGTTAAACGATAAATTAGATAAATTAGATGATAAAATTGATGAATATCGGAAAACTAAAGACCGGACTAGAGCTGAATTAATAAAGGAGAAAATATTAAACAATACGATGTCTTTGTCTTATAAGCCAAAGAAGGTTTTAACTGACACGAATGATTTATTCAAAGTTTTCGGAATCAGCATTATTAGATCAAAGTATGATTTTGATCCTTTAATGATGGAAGGGCAAGGTTTATTACCTGAAGAAGAGGCTGATAACTGTATATAATCTTTTCCGGAAGATGGGAGATGAGTCCTGTGGCTGAAGTTAAAGCTATAACCGGGCAAATGATTTATTATTATATGGTCTGTCCAAGGAAGTTATGGTATTTTTACCATAATCTTCCTATGGAAGATACCAATGAAAATGTGGAAATAGGTCATTTATTGGATGAAAATAGTTATGAGCGAAGTGAGAAACATCTAAATATCGATAATGTTATTAATATAGATTTTATTGCGGATAAAGGTGTTTTACACGAAATAAAGAAAAGTAAAAAAATTGAACAAGCTAATATTTGGCAGGTTAAGTATTATCTTTACTATTTAGAGCAAAAGGGTGTTACTGATTTGAAAGGAAAGATTGACTACCCCTTGCTGAAGGATACGGTTGAAGTGGTTTTAACAGAGGCTGACAGGGAAGAATTGGAAGCTAACATAGTACCAGCAATTAGAAAAATTGTTGATTTAGTTGCACCACCAGTGGTAGTTAAGCGTAATATGTGTAAAAAATGTGCCTATTATGATTTGTGTTACATATAGGAGATACGTATGAATAAGAGTTTTTATGTCTATAGTGATGGCACTTTAAAGCGTAAAGATAATACCTTGCGCTTTATTAAAGAAGATGGAACGCAAAGAGATTTGCCGATAGAACATATTAATGATTTATATTTAATGAACGAAGTTACTTTAAATACGAATATGTTGAACCTCTTGTCTCAGTATGGGGTAATAGTACATTTCTTTAATTACTATAGTTTTTACATCGGTTCATTTTATCCCAGGGAGCATTTGCTTGCTGGAAATCTGCTAGTAAAACAGGTTGAATTTTATCTGGATGATGATAAACGTGTGGACTTGGCTAAAAGGTTTATATTAGCTGCTAGTGCCAATATTTATAGGAATCTGCGTTATTATAATGGACGCGGTAAAGATTTGCAAGAAGCTATGTCTTCTATTCAAATTTATCGTAGTAAAATTGAACAGGCTCGAAGTGTGGGAGAAGTGATGGGGTATGAGGGCAATATTAGAAAGATTTATTATAATAGTTGGAGGACGATTATAGATCAAGAAATTGATTTTGATAAGAGAGTGATGCATCCGCCGGATAATATGATTAATAGCCTCATTTCTTTTGTAAATACACTAGTTTATACAAAGGTTTTAACACAGATATATAAAACACAGCTTAATCCAACTATCAGCTATTTACATGAACCTGGTGTAAGACGATTTTCACTTTGTTTAGATTTAGCAGAAGTATTTAAGCCATTAATTGGTGATCGTTTAATTTTTGCCTTGCTTAATAGAAAGCAAATAAATCAAAATAGCTTTACCAAAAAATTAGACTTTCTTCATCTCGAAAAAGATGCTTCACGTACGATTACAGAAGAACTGGATAAAAGATTGCAGCAAACCATTATGCATAAAGATTTGGGTAAGGACGTCACTTATGAGTATCTGATACGATTGGAGGCTTATAAGTTAATAAAACATATAATGGGTGAGAAGCAATATGAAGGTTTTGAAATTTGGTGGTAAGAGAAGTATAACTAATAAAATTTTTAGTGGGTTAAATAACTTATGTAAATATGAATAAATTGAAACTTAGGAGGTGATAATGGTGTATGTTATTTTAGTTTATGATATTAAATTAGATGAAAAAGGACCAAGAATATTACGAAATGTATTTAAAATAGTAAAGAAGTATTTGCATCATATACAAAACTCAGTTTTCGAGGGTGATATTTCTGAAGCACAAATTATTAAATTAAAGTTTGAGTTAGCTGATTATATCAGAAAAGATGTTGATTCCGTTATTATGTTTGAAAGTCGGTCTGAAAAATGGCTCGAAAAAGAATTCCTAGGTATGAAAGACGATAATACTTCTAACTTTCTGTAATTGTCGACCTGTAATAGTGTAGAAGTTGCATTGGGTAGACAATAAGCTGTGTTGTGTAGTTTGAAATGATTTGACCATTGAATAGATAATAAATTAGAAAAATAATTATTGGGTGGACAATATCTTTTTAAATTAAGTAGTACTAGAGCGATTTTTGAGGGTTGCCGTTAGAATAAAACCATAGTGGAATATAAATATTTCTGACCCAATGCATTCAAAAAATCCTTTTAGTTAGAATAAAACCATAGTGGAATATAAATGTAAAAGCCGTAGTCAATATCAGGATGAACCGTAGCGTTAGAATAAAACCATAGTGGAATATAAATTTGTTTATTTGGGTTGGTTACGGTGGCCACACCGAGTTAGAATAAAACCATAGTGGAATATAAATTTGAAGGGAATTTGAGGGTTCCTTACTGGGTTAAGTTAGAATAAAACCATAGTGGAATATAAATTAGGACGCCGCTGTCCAAGAGCTGATAGCGCCGACGTTAGAATAAAACCATAGTGGAATATAAATGGTTCCTTTATGATCCTCGCCGCTTACAGGTTTAGTTAGAATAAAACCATAGTGGAATATAAATATGCACTACCGGGAAGGAACCATGCATGATTATGGTTAGAATAAAACCATAGTGGAATATAAATTAACACTAGACACCTATTCCCACTATATGCCAATAAGTTAGAATAAAACCATAGTGGAATATAAATAAGTCCAGTTTTTGGCCAGGCCAAGTTTTGTTCCAGGGTTAGAATAAAACCATAGTGGAATATAAATTAAGACATACAGTTGCAAGATAACGACGGCAATGGTGTTAGAATAAAACCATAGTGGAATATAAATAGGAGTGTATTCGGTGGTACCCTTCGCACGCTTCTCGTTAGAATAAAACCATAGTGGAATATAAATGTATATGATTACCGGATATGTGCCGGCGTCCGGACTGTTAGAATAAAACCATAGTGGAATATAAATGATGACGGCAGGCCTTGCGTTAAGGAATTTCCGGGTTAGAATAAAACCATAGTGGAATATAAATGTATTTCTCGAACTGGTCTTTTAGTTCGCTAATCGTTAGAATAAAACCATAGTGGAATATAAATTTGATCATCGATTATTTCAAGAACATATTTAAAGCGGTTAGAATAAAACCATAGTGGAATATAAATCTGAAAAGCGACCACGAGGATGGCCGTCAAGACTGAGTTAGAATAAAACCATAGTGGAATATAAATTCAATGGTCCGGATGCCATCATCATCACCTTCACGTTAGAATAAAACCATAGTGGAATATAAATTTTCACGCTCGTCTTCTTACCAGAGCTGGCCATATGTTAGAATAAAACCATAGTGGAATATAAATGCGTTAAGCGTTTCCCGGCCCAGCTTATTAATTAGGTTAGAATAAAACCATAGTGGAATATAAATTTTTTAGGAACTCTATCACGCCGCGCCGCTCTGCGTTAGAATAAAACCATAGTGGAATATAAATTAAACAAGGGAGGATTTAAAGATGGCAATATTCAGGGTTAGAATAAAACCATAGTGGAATATAAATATTAAAAGACGAAGGGCAGTGAAAAGATGGAACGGGGTTAGAATAAAACCATAGTGGAATATAAATGAAGAACATTCTCCATTAATGTCGAGAACCGATATCGGTTAGAATAAAACCATAGTGGAATATAAATTGGGACAATTTAAGCAGTCAATCATGGGGCTCCACCGTTAGAATAAAACCATAGTGGAATATAAATCTATCTCTGCAAGCTGCGCATGAATCATCTATAGGTTAGAATAAAACCATAGTGGAATATAAATTTCAAAATCCCAGCCATCCGCCTGTAATGGCGCGAGTTAGAATAAAACCATAGTGGAATATAAATTAGAGAAGCTCATTATAATGCTATACGCGGAAGTAAGTTAGAATAAAACCATAGTGGAATATAAATAAAAATCTGATATCTTCCTAAATAGTGTTTTCATTTGTTAGAATAAAACCATAGTGGAATATAAATGTAATAGTGCTGCATGAACGGCACTATTAGTGCATAAGTTAGAATAAAACCATAGTGGAATATAAATTGAAGTACGTTAAGTTCTTCGTTGGCCTTATCCAGTGTTAGAATAAAACCATAGTGGAATATAAATTTGTCCTTATCACCGGAAGTGGAAAGTTCTGCAAGTTAGAATAAAACCATAGTGGAATATAAATCTGGGTCACCAGAATTAACAGCCGAAAGCCCTGATGTTAGAATAAAACCATAGTGGAATATAAATGGGAATTCCAGCAATGCTTCCATAAGTATTAGTAATGGTTAGAATAAAACCATAGTGGAATATAAATCCTTCTGTTGTTTACGCAGAATAGCTTCATACGTGTTAGAATAAAACCATAGTGGAATATAAATGATATGGTCTAAGTTCCAATTAGAACTGACCCGGGTTAGAATAAAACCATAGTGGAATATAAATATGGTAAGGACGCCGGCATCGTTAATATACCATAAGGTTAGAATAAAACCATAGTGGAATATAAATTGGTGTAAGCGTCCGTGATGCCGTAGCCTGTCAGGTTAGAATAAAACCATAGTGGAATATAAATATGGTAAGGACGCCGGCATCGTTAATATACCATAAGTTAGAATAAAACCATAGTGGAATATAAATTTGTATTACCAGCACTACCGGCACATCTGCCGTTGGGTTAGAATAAAACCATAGTGGAATATAAATAAAACTACCGGCTGCGTTACCTACAAAAGTCATCTGTTAGAATAAAACCATAGTGGAATATAAATCAAACCTTGGCGATTTCTTCGAGTGACAAACACTTGTTAGAATAAAACCATAGTGGAATATAAATGGATTTGCAATTTAAGGTCCGCTGCTTCATCCCCGGTTAGAATAAAACCATAGTGGAATATAAATGTGGTTGGTACCTCCAGGTTCTCGAAGTGCTGCACCGTTAGAATAAAACCATAGTGGAATATAAATTTAGCAAACTTAAGGCCCTCATCCATAAGATTTTGGTTAGAATAAAACCATAGTGGAATATAAATTGGGTAGGCTCGAACTGTTTTTACATAAAATGTTGTTAGAATAAAACCATAGTGGAATATAAATTGGCTTGCGCTGCTAAAAATTGAGCATTCGTCCTGTTAGAATAAAACCATAGTGGAATATAAATAGGAAAAGAGCATTGACCGGCGCATTGCCATGATAGTTAGAATAAAACCATAGTGGAATATAAATAGGGGATCTCATCATACTTTGCCTGGAGCACTTCGTTAGAATAAAACCATAGTGGAATATAAATCAAGTATATGGCCATGGCCACCTATGAGGCGGTATTAGTTAGAATAAAACCATAGTGGAATATAAATTAAGTTATGCCCATGATGTTTCCCTCGGCCGATGTAGTTAGAATAAAACCATAGTGGAATATAAATAGAACTAAAAATATGTCTATAGACGATAAATCAATGTTAGAATAAAACCATAGTGGAATATAAATATGGTAAAAAGCCCGGTTACCTGCAGGGCCTCCAAAAGTTAGAATAAAACCATAGTGGAATATAAATTATGGTGAACAGTCCCTGGTAGGCGGTACGTGTGCGTTAGAATAAAACCATAGTGGAATATAAATCCTAACCAGAAGCTTGACCTGCTTCACGCCCGGAGGTTAGAATAAAACCATAGTGGAATATAAATGCCGGAAGAGCAGAAGCTTCATGTTCACTTCTACGGCGTTAGAATAAAACCATAGTGGAATATAAATGACTGTATGGCTGCTCCGTCTGTGAAGCTGGTCTGGTTAGAATAAAACCATAGTGGAATATAAATCACATACCCTAAAAGCTAAAGCCAACTGCGATTTTCGTTAGAATAAAACCATAGTGGAATATAAATTTAAACTAAGCAACCACTTCGGTATCATCATCATGTTAGAATAAAACCATAGTGGAATATAAATTCCTTAAAAAATTCGTTAAGAAGCAGAGCACTAACGGTTAGAATAAAACCATAGTGGAATATAAATGCAAAAGGCAGAAAAGCTGTCATAGTTGCCCCACGGTTAGAATAAAACCATAGTGGAATATAAATGCAAAAGGCAGAAAAGCTGTCATAGTTGCCCCACGGTTAGAATAAAACCATAGTGGAATATAAATTGTGCTGATTAGAATGCAATTTTCGCTAAGTCTTCGTTAGAATAAAACCATAGTGGAATATAAATTTTCTTGTGCTTCTTTGGTTGTTGTAATCAAGTCTTCGTTAGAATAAAACCATAGTGGAATATAAATGCAGACACCGGTAATATATTGCGGCAGACGCCGCGGGTTAGAATAAAACCATAGTGGAATATAAATGCTGTTGCTGACAAGCAGGCCGGGAACATCAAGTGTTAGAATAAAACCATAGTGGAATATAAATATAGGTGACTAAATCCTACGGGCCTTCGGTGACACTGTTAGAATAAAACCATAGTGGAATATAAATGTGAACATTTTGCACTTACTTGGGATGATATTAAAAGTTAGAATAAAACCATAGTGGAATATAAATGATTATAGTTTTGGTGTCATGACAGCACATAAAGGCGTTAGAATAAAACCATAGTGGAATATAAATCAAAGTAAAGCGGCTCAGACAGCCGATAACGCGCCACGTTAGAATAAAACCATAGTGGAATATAAATTTTGTAAAGAAGAACGGTCATTGCTTCGGCATCCTGTTAGAATAAAACCATAGTGGAATATAAATACAGTAAGGAATATAGCGCCGAAACTAAGATTAAGTTAGAATAAAACCATAGTGGAATATAAATTAATTAAATCCTCCCAATCTTTTGCGGAAAGATGGTGTTAGAATAAAACCATAGTGGAATATAAATTTGTCCGCTACAACCTTCTGCAGCTCGGCTTCGGTGTTAGAATAAAACCATAGTGGAATATAAATGTCAACCCGGGAGCTCCAGGCGGAGATTGCCGCCCGGTTAGAATAAAACCATAGTGGAATATAAATATGGGTGATTATAAGTACAAAAACATCCGTGACCTGTTAGAATAAAACCATAGTGGAATATAAATTTATTTCAACCTGGTAGGTCAAATTATTTCTAAAAGAGTTAGAATAAAACCATAGTGGAATATAAATAAAATAAAACGTAATCTTACCGTTCCTCGTCATGATGTTAGAATAAAACCATAGTGGAATATAAATGGAGGCACTGACGGCACAGAAGTTACAAACTTAACGTTAGAATAAAACCATAGTGGAATATAAATACGACTTCTGCCGTCACTTCGTACCCGGCGGCTAGGTTAGAATAAAACCATAGTGGAATATAAATGTAGCACAGTTTCCTTGACCACCCGTCGTCGGCCGTTAGAATAAAACCATAGTGGAATATAAATCTTAATGTGAATGTAGTAGACACGGTTATTCCGCAGTTAGAATAAAACCATAGTGGAATATAAATAAATTTGACGATGTTTTACTGAACATCTCCAAAAAAACGTTAGAATAAAACCATAGTGGAATATAAATCAGGTAATAGACCTGACAACTAACACGACAGAAAGGGTTAGAATAAAACCATAGTGGAATATAAATCTTTATATGCTCGTTTAGAAGGTTTGACAACATTTGTTAGAATAAAACCATAGTGGAATATAAATGCTGAAAAGTTGGTTTTTCTTCATATTATGAATTTTTCAGTTAGAATAAAACCATAGTGGAATATAAATACCTGTTACGCAGGTTCCGCTTGCTCAGGGCGGCGTTAGAATAAAACCATAGTGGAATATAAATGATTTTCGGGTCCATGTAATGAGCCGCTAAATCAGTTAGAATAAAACCATAGTGGAATATAAATTTTGTATAATAGCATTTGCTAGTTCCTCGTATGGTGTTAGAATAAAACCATAGTGGAATATAAATGGTAATGCTTCAATCTGGCCGCTAAGTATCCCACTAGTTAGAATAAAACCATAGTGGAATATAAATGTTCTTAGCCTGCCCCCAATAGATAGAGGCCGCCCGGTTAGAATAAAACCATAGTGGAATATAAATGGAACTTACCGGCAGGGAAGGTCTTAGGGTCAAGGTTAGAATAAAACCATAGTGGAATATAAATGGCAAAATCGGGCGCTGGCTTATGGCAAGCACCCTAGTTAGAATAAAACCATAGTGGAATATAAATTTAACTTCCGGCCTCTAGCAATACCCTCAGCCACAGTTAGAATAAAACCATAGTGGAATATAAATTTAAATCCTCTTAGTTCGTCCAGTTTAGACCGCAGTTAGAATAAAACCATAGTGGAATATAAATACTGATTTGTAATACCGGTTATCCTCGTTAATAAGTTAGAATAAAACCATAGTGGAATATAAATTTCTATGTGATTAAAAATCATTTTAATTTATTTTAGTTAGAATAAAACCATAGTGGAATATAAATTTTGTTCTTCTGGCGTGTACTTATCCCGGTTCTGGTTAGAATAAAACCATAGTGGAATATAAATTATGTTCCTTGCTGTGTCTAGGTCTTTATAGTCGGGTTAGAATAAAACCATAGTGGAATATAAATGATAAATGAGGCATCATCAGTTTATGTGAAAGTATATAGTGCCTCCACTATACACTAACATTTAATCTGCTTGAAAAGATATTATCGGAAGCAGAGGTTAACCG
>Ga0268357_101735_pt1 | contig 12607 bp, 6 predicted proteins | sample BioMet10_FD_192466 | JGI IMG/M metagenome (GOLD analysis project Ga0268357, IMG submission 192466) | Sewage microbial communities from Oakland, California, United States - Biofuel 10 (Illumina Assembly) | ecosystem: Engineered > Wastewater > Sewage > Unclassified | place: USA: California... | reverse complement strand
GTACGCATAAGCTTTGAGTTTTTAATTGTTTAAGACTGATACCTCAAATATATTAATACTCTTGGCTTATGCTTTGTTCTTCTGCATATTAATTACAAACATAGGGACTGCTACTAACGAGAATTATCTGCTACCAACATAGTTTAGTTTGATAAGCCCGGCAGACATTTTAAAACTTCACAAAAGAGATTTATTTTTTCTGGAATAACATTTATTACATCTTGTACAAAAGATTGCATTCTTCTGTACAAAAGAATTAAATACCTTGTACAAAAGAATACAATCTTTTGTACAAGGATTTATATATTAGACTAATCATTCTAAAAAAACAGGCCAGACTTAGATCATTATCCGCACTAATCTTTTCAAAAGTCCCCTTCTTAGTTGTGACAGATTAAATATTAAAGAGATATAAAGAGTTTATCCTTCTATTTTCAACTAAGGTAAAACAGTAACAATTTTCTTCCCTTTATAAACTATTACTTTATCATATTCATTAGAAGTGCTCTTACCTGAATCAATCAGTCTAATTTTGAATTTGCGTTCTGCAAGCATTCCAGGAAAAGAGCCTTTACGATTACTAATAGTCAATGCCTTCTTTGCATCGTTCCAAGTAAAGGTAATGGTTGAGTATGCTCCTTTTTCGTAGTTGTAATTATCGTTTTCGTCCTCGTAAAGGGTGAATTCTCCATTACCACCTACGTAAACACGAATTTCGAGGTCATCCCATTTCTTCTCAGTAGCATACTGCACTTGCGGTCCGAAAGGAATTATGCTTCCCGACTTAATGTATAAAGGAATCTCGTCTATCGTTGTTGCTTTTACTATTTCCTGACCGCCATTGATTTTCTCGTTAGTCCAGAAGTCATACCAGGCAGTTCCTTCGGGCAAATAAACTTTCGTTGATTTAGCCTGAGTAAAATTCACAGCTACACTTTTATTATCGCTGATACCATCTTTTTTATCCCAACCGGTTTCTGCATCTGTTTTTACAATAGTTTCAGGTGTATATTGTGCATTAACAACCGGAGCAACCAATATTGATTTACCAAACATATACTCGTTGCTCATGTCTTTAACCTTCTTATCATTAAAATCCATCACCAAAGCTCGCATAATAGTAGATTGATTATTTGTAACCGACCAAGAAGTAGAGTAAATATACGGCAACAGAGAATAGCGTAAATTAATTGTCTTAGCTATCGCGTCAAAAATAGTCTCGCCCTTTTTCCCAAAGTTATATATTTCTCTGGGGATATCGGTACCGTGCGAACGCATCATCGGGGTAAATGCTCCGAATTGAAGCCAGCGAACATACAATTCCTGAAACGATGGATTTTTAGCACCTTCACTCCACCCTCTGTTATAAGCGCCTGCAAAAAAACCGCCAATATCAGTATTCCAATAAGGAATAGCACTCATTGAGAAGTTAAGACCTGCAGGTATCTGGTTGCGTAATGATTGCCAGGAAGAGTTTACATCGCCCGACCATGTATTTGCTCCGCAGCGTTGTTGTCCGGCAAATGCCGAGCGGGTAAGGATAAATATACGCTTATCAGAACTTGCCGAACGCTGATGTTCTGCAACTCCTCCTACCGCCATCAGTGGGAATGCATTGCGTACCTTGCGGAATGAGCCCAGATAAGTTTTAAGATCGAAATCGGAAGGTTTAAAATCCAAGTGGTCGGGTTCTGTAGAATCCATCCACCAACCATCAATTCCCAATGAGAAAAGTCCTTTTTGCAAATGTTTCCAATATATATCACGAGCTTCTGGATTATAAGGATCATAAGGTTGAACACCTGATGGATATTCGCGGTTTGGCGGCCAGCTTTCCAATCCCGATTGTGGCCATGTACCGAAATTCAAAAGCATACCCTTCGGTTCCATTTCGCGGAATTGTTTTGTCTGGGGTCCAAAAGAAGACCAGATAGAAACAATCAAGTGCGCATTTTGATTGTGAATATCTTCCACCATTTTCTTTGGATTAGGAAATTCAGTATTAAGAAACTCCATTGCATTCCAAAGGTAATTGTTGCCCCAGTATTGCCAATCCTGAATAATACCATCGAGAGGCACACCTAGTTCACGATATTTATTAACTACACCAACCAGTTCGTTCTGGCTTTTGTAGCGTTCTTTACTTTGCCAAAAACCAAAAGTCCACAAAGGAAACATAGGAGCATGTCCGGTAAGGTCGCGCATACAAGCAATCGATCCGTCAATATTTCCACCGAACATAAGATAGTAATCAATGCAATCGCCAACTTCGGATTTAAATGATGTACTTTCGGGCTTATCTTCAAAAACAGTGGGGGAATAATTATCCCAGAATACACCATACCCTTTTGTAGAAACGAGGAAAGGAACATAATCGTCAGTATTTCCCTGCACCATGTTGAGTTTTGTGTTACGCAGAGACAACTTGCCACGCTGCTGTTGGCCTAAACCATAAATAGCTTCGTCTTTATCAAGTGCAAACGACTGATCAATAGTATAGGTTTTTGATCCGGCATCATTAAAATCAGTAAAGGTTGCACCTGATTCCTTTTCGCTTAAAAGTTGTTCTCCGGAAAGAGTGTAATAGGATATTTTTCCCGACTTTATGTTGATATCCACTTTCAGCTTATTGCTTTTCAACGAAACAATATCTCCTTTTTGTTTGACAGCAAACTTAACAACTTGAGGGGTTTTTACTACAGATAAGCTTTTCTTTTCAAATGTTTTGCCCACAGGAGATTTCAGCACCCTTACAGTGGAATGTCCATAAAATTGAATCTCAACATCCGTTGAATTAATTTGAGTTTTGATACCCAAATTGGTTTTTGTGTACGATTGTGCATGACTACCGATGGCAAAAAACATCAGTAACAAGAATACTAAATTGAGTTTTTTCATATATTATTTTTATAGATTGCTTATTTTCTATTATTGAAATTTCCACCAGTCAAAGTTAAACAATTCACGACCAGCAGTGACATTTTTTCCGCAAAAATAAAAAATATCATATTTACCTATTACTTTATGCTTTAATTCCGAAGTGACAGTTTTAAATGTATCCCATCCTCCGTCCGGTACGAGGCAGTTGAATGGACGAAATAATTGTTCCCGCAACACTAGGCCCAACATATTTTTTTTAAAACCTCCCCCATCGATTACTACAAGTTAGATTACGATACTGGTGTCACCACAAGTAAAGGTATGTTTTGTTGTACTCTGTTTTACTTCATACTTTATTTTGCAAAAAAGGTCTCTGCAGGCCCCAGATACGAAGGTTTAAGCCCTCCTGTGTTTACAATTATTTTTTGAATAACCACACCTGGGTCAATCATCCAAACTTTTAGTGTATGGTAACCTTGTTTAGAAATATTAAGTGTTGCCTGACAAAGTCTTGCATGTGTTACCACAGTGGTTGCCCAAGCAGGATTAGACCAATGCACTTTAAATTTATCGGGCACATTGGTTACAAACTGAGGTTCCTCATCATCCAACGAAACAGCAATTTTAATATCGCGCCCCGGCATAAAGTTCAGAAGATTTGAGGTAAACAATGTTACTTGAGCTGTATCTTTAGAAAACAGGTAAGTAGGATATTCCAAACAAGGAGCATCTTTGCCAGGGATGGCAGCAAGGGCATTGGCCGGAGCAGTTGCCCTCATACCTGATAATGTTCTTCCGTAATCTTCAACCTTAATCCATTTACGGTCACCGTTTTCTATATTTTTGGAATAGTGTTCGGGTTCTATTGAAACGTAACCACCGCATTCGACAAAGCCCCTCAACTGTTCTTTACTTGTTTCAATTGGGTTGAAGGCATTTATCTTCACAGTAACTTCTTTTCCTGTTCCGGTAATTGTTATTTTACCTTCTGTTCGGCCTTTAGGCAATATAGATTCAATAAGGCTAATGGTTATTCGTTTATCATTATTGTCAACCTGGCCTTTGCTTTCACTGATTGAAATCCATGGTACATTTGATTTTATCTCATAGGTAAACGGTTTTTTTCCTCTATTAAACACCTCAATATAATGCTGACGATTGCTAAAAATATCAAATTCTGGTAACGTAGCTTCTACCGATGACTCTGGCCAACTCTGTTCTGTACCTTCTAATGCAACACCCAATAAAGCAGAATCAGGCACTTGAATTTCAGAAAGTTTAATTGCCTCTAAACTATTTCTTCTTGGAGGCATCCAATCTGTATAACCAAGGTGAGTCTGATCCATAAAGTGATTCCATTTACCATTGGCATATACATGGTTGTAATAGGACATTAAAGTAGTATCAGCCTTAAACAGTTCTCTGGTTTTTGCAGCCATTGCATTTGTGGTGAATCGTTTTTGTCTGGCATATAATTCATTTTTAGCCGCAGACAAATACAATTCATTAACGATAGCACAAGCTTTCACCGGAAACAAAACGACCTGATAGAAAGCATCGCGCTTTTCCTTCGGTAATTTGTTGTAAATAGCTTCGGCTCTTGCCCTAATTTTATTGTAATCCGAAACAACAGTTTCGAACTCGTTGTAATTTGTGAGACTGTATGTTGATGCTGTTAACGATTCGGGTTTACGACGGCCATTGTATTTTCCATACTTAGAAAGAATATCAGCTATTTCAGCAGCATATTTTGTTCCAAATTCTCTTGAAGCCCAAAGTCGTGTAAACTCGTTAATATTTAAGTTATTCCAACGATTGGTATTCCAACCAAGACTCATAAAATACTCCATTGGTAATTCGTATCCTTTTAGATGCCCTACGTTTACTATCCAAATTTTATCGGCACCATACTGTTTAGCAAGAGACATTTGATCCCATATTTTTGGAAGCGGATTGGTATTAATCCATTCGTAACTTCTTGGATCGCCATGATAATCAAAATGATAATATACGCCTGCACCACCACTTCGTTTACGTTCTGCATCAGTGGGCAACCTACGTATATTTCCCCAGTTGTCATCAGCCCAAAGCAACGTAATATTGTCGGGCACACGCATGCCATTGTTGTAGTATTCCATAATTTCTTTATATAGGCACCACGCCTGAGGCACTTCATTAATATTAGGATTCATTTCTTCGCTAATAATCTTCTGCTGATTTCTAACGATTTTTTCCACCATCGAAATGTTGTCTTTCATGTCACCGTGCATTTCAGAATCGTTGGCGCCACGAAGTCCCATTGTTACCACACTTTCATAGTTTTTATTCCTACGGATTCCTTCTCTCCAGAAATTTTCAAGGGTGTCGGGATGTTTCGTATAGTCCCAGTGACCAAGAGTTGCTATATAACGACGGTCCCATTCCTGTTGTGAACGCATCATGGGTTCCTGATGCGAAGTACCCATTACAATGCCATATTCGTCGGCAAGACGCGGATTTTCCGGATCGTCTTCATTAAAAGCATTACTCCACATGGCAGGCCAAAGATAGTTTGCTTTCATTCGAAGCATTAACTCGAAAACAGTTGCATAAAAATCATGACCGTAATTTACAACATTGTTGCCTACAGGTTGGTTTTGGCTGGGTTTTGCCATACCATATTTTTCTTTAACCCAACCGGTAAGAGCAGGAGCCTCATCGTTGATAAAAATACCTCGATATTTTACACTTGGACCTTGTACAAATCGAATCGGTTTAACATAAAGAGCCTCCTTGTGATCAACTGGAACATCTGCCCAAAAATGCCATGGCGAAACACCAATCTGCTCCGACACATCATAGATTCCGAATATTGTACCCCGTTTGTCGCTTCCAACTATAACAAGAGCTTTATCAATGCCTGGAAATGGATTATTAACCAGTTGAATCAGAAAATTCTCCCATTTTCCACTAATACTCTTCACATCGAGTTTGCCACTTTTAACTAGCTGATCTATTACGGAACTTTTCCCCAATGTTCCAACAATTACAAGCTCTTTTTGAGATGGCACTTTATCATAAAAAATGGTTGGCTCTGTGTTAGTAACCTTGCCAATATCAGCTTTCAAATCATTTAATGCCCTAATAACTCCTGGATAATCTTTTGAACCAATGTACAAATTGGTTGATTTTCCTGCTGCAGATAAAGTAAAGTTCTCCTTTCCTTTAGAAGTTGAAATATAACTTTCACCTCCAATAGCCCACAAAGATGAAGGCAAAAGCAGCATTAATAGAAAAAAATTAAATTGTTTTTTCATGATTGAATCTTTTATTTTCTAGCAGATCCAGTCTGGAGGACAAATTTCCACCAATCAAAGTTAAACAATTCACGTCCTAAAGTGATGTTCTGTCCGTTAAAATAAAAATAGACATCATGCTTACCAGTTACTTTATGCTTTAATTCCGAAGTGAAAGTTTTGAATTTATCCCATCCTCCGGTTCGAGGTAGCTGAATAGACGAGATTACTGGTCCCGAAACACTATCAAGACGGACTTCCAAAATTCCTCCATCAACTCCTGCTGCTAACGAAGCTGAAAATGATTTAGGCGATTGATTTCCAAAATCAACTTCACGTACCTTTATATAACCTTTAGAACGAGTACTTGAAACATATACTCCTATTTTCTCATTTTGAGATATTGAACATTTTTCAGACCATGCCATAGTTTCTGCTTCAACACGTTTGTATGGATTAATACACCCAACCGGTTTAGGGCCTTCTTTGGAAATGGAGACAGAAGGAATTGTTCCATCGGGATTGTACCTGAATTGCTCAACACATGCAGCCCTTCCATAACTTCCTCCACCCGGTAACAATCCAGTATGGTAGAAAAGATATGAGTTTCCCTTATAATCTATAATCCCGCCATGGTTGGTAAAACTATTGGTTTTCTGATCCTCCATGATTTTCCCCTGATATTTCCACGGGCCGATAGGAGTACTACTTGTTGAATACGAAAGACATTCTCCCCCTTTTCCCATTCCGGCATACATCATGTAATACATGCTGTTCCGTTTATAAAACCAAGGGCCTTCCACATACATATCTTTATTGGGATTTTCGACACTTTTATTTCCCCTTACTCCTCCGAAAGATTCGACAGAAATCGGAACAGTAACAATCTCGCCCGAATAAGAAATCATGTCTTTATTTAGCTTTACATAAAACAGACTTCCATTTCCCCAATAAAGATAAGCCTGGCCGTCGTCATCAATCCATACCGTTGGATCAATGTTAGACCAACTCCCGTTAATAATCAACGGTTTCCCAAGCGCATCTTTGAATGGCCCTGTTGGGGAATCAGAAACAGCCACACCAATGGCCATATCATTTTTATCACTTTGAGCACAGATGTACCAATAAAACTTACCGTTACGTTCGATGCACTGAGCTGCCCAAGCACGGTCACGCGCCCATTTAAAGGATTCCAACGAAATGGGACTTCCATGGTCTGTCCAGTTTACCATATCGGTGGTGGATAATACATGCCATTTGGTCATATAATAAAAATCGAAGCCCGGAATATCGTTGCCAACATACGCATAAAGCGTTCCATTATAAACCATCGGTGCAGGGTCAGGACCAAAGTGTGTTTGCATAATTGGATTTTCCGCAAGAGAAACTCCTACGAAAAACATCAAAAACAAAACTATTGCAATATTTCTTTTCATAATAAGTATTGAAATTTATAGTATGATTATCATTATTTTTAGTAAAATTTCCACCAATCAAAATTGAACAAGTTTCCATCTCCACCTTTGAATACGAAATACACGTCGTGAACTCCTTTTAGATTATTAAGTTTGCACGACTGAATTTTCCAGTTGTTCTCTCCTCCGGTTTCTTTTACCTCCAGCGTTCCTAACAAGCTGCCATCTTTACTATCAACACGTACTTCAATCTTCCCTTTTGACGAAGTTGCTGCAACGCTTGCTAAGAAAGTTTTTGCGCCTTTGTTAAAATCAACACTACGGATCTTAATAAAATCGCCGTTGCTAATTTCGGTGACATAGACTCCGGTTTTCGGGTTTTTAGCTGTCTCAATGCCTTCTTCCCAACCAATAGTTTCGGCTTCCACTCTTTTAAATGGATTCAAGTTTGATGCACTTTCAGTAACGCCTTCTCTGGTTGGTTTAATTAACGGAATTGTACCATCAGCATTAAAACCGAACGGTTGGATACAAACTGAACGTTTAAATCCACCACCTCCGGGTAAAGCCCCAGTGTGGTAGAAAAGATAAGATTTCCCCTTATAGTCTATATATCCCGGATGGTTGGTAAAAGCCCCACCTTCTTTGATTACGTGCATAATAGTATCGCCATAAACCCACGGACCTGTAGGACCTGTACTGGTAGAATAAGCAAAATGTTCAGGAACACCCCCAGCCGGGTAAAGCATGTAATATTTACCATTTCGTTTAAAGAACCAGGGTCCTTCTTCGTAAGTCGTTGTTCTTTTTTCTGTAGAGTAAACAGTTCCTTTAATTTTTGAAACAAACCAGTCTTTTTTATCTATAGGAACTTGTTGAATACCATCGGCTTGGTTGTATGAAACCATGTCGTTGTTAAGTTTAGCATACCATAGTTCCGAATTACCCCAAGTAAGATAGGGCGTTTTGTTATCGTCAACAATAACAGTAGGGTTGATATTTTCCTCATCGCAATGATCTGTAATAAGCGGTTTTCCTAATAAATCCGTAAAAGGTCCGATAGCTTTATCGCCTACTGCAACTCCAACCACTTTTTTATTGGTATTTTTATCTATTGCACTCACATACCAATAGTATTTGTTGTCTGCACCTCTAATGCTATGTGAAGCTGAACCATCAATGGACTTTGCCCAAGTAAACGTTTTATGGGCATTAATGGTACGAAGTTTAAAACTTTCTTCGGTCATAGGGATTTGTACTACACCAACCTTTTGGTCATACGAAACCATATCTTGATTAAGCTTCACATACCAAAGATGTGGATTTCCCCAATACAGGTAAGCCTGGCCATCATCATCGATAAATACGGTTGGATCTATATAACCATAACCAATGAGCAAAGGTTTCCCAATAGCATCTTTAAAAGGACCTGTCGGGCTATCGGATACAGCAACTCCAATGGCATTCCCGCCGTTTTTCTGATTAACAGGAACATAGAAGTAGAATTTTCCATTCCGATAAACACATTGACCAGCCCAGGCATCGCCCCTTGACCAGCTAAAATCGGTATAATTTAATATTGCCCCATGATCGGTCCAGTTTACCATATCAGTTGACGAATAACATCGCCAGTCGTTCATTGTAAAAAAGTTCCGGACAGTTTTATCTTCATCGTGTGTAGTATAAAGGTAAACAGTGCCATTATATACCATTGGCGCAGGGTCGGCAGTATAATTGGTTTGAACAATGGGGGTTTGCGCTTTTAACCCAAATATCGAAGCCTCGATCAGGGAAAGAACTGCAATCGCAGATACTTTTGTTAATGCTTTAAACTTCATGTTTCATTTATTTTATTAATCAATTTCAAATTTATTTCTCAGAAGAGAATTTATAAAGTAGCACGCCGTGAGCGGGAACTTTGAGAGCTAATTGTCCTGTTTTGGTTTCGGTGCTACTGACATCCTTCTGCCGCCAAAGGTCACGTACCTTGAACTGTCCGTTAAGGCCAAGTTTTTCAAATTCCTTATAGGAAAGATCCACTATATCGAGGCCAAAATTACAGAAACCAACTGCACGACTACCATTTTCGAGTTCTTTCACGTAAATACGCAAATCACCAATTGCCTGAACACAGGTTGCCTGCTTGCCAAGTGGGTCTTGATTGACCTCGATAACTTCATCGTTGGTTAGTAAATTCAATGAAAAATCATCTAGCTTCTCCATGTCACAGCCTATGAGTAGCGGTGCGGAAAAAAGACTCCAGAGACTAACATGAAGATATTGCTCGTCTGGTTTAAGTTTGCTTAAGTGTGGATTACCCCAACCTACAGTACCAATAACAAGCATATCCGGATCGTTCCAATTGCCTGGTTTAGCCCATACTGCGGCTTCGTCTTGTGCCAGAGCTATATTTTTAACACTCACCCACGTATCTGTAATATCATTCGTTGTTCGCCAACAATTGCCTCCAACTGAATCACCCCATTTCCATACATCCGACATCCCGTACTGACATACGCTAAAAACAATGTCGCGGGGCTGTTGGCGAAGATAATCGCCCATAACCTTAAATGGTTTCATGGCGGTATTCAATTCATTACCACCATTATACGATAAGGACGATACTTTATATGGATCATTTTCAGGCAAACCATCAATTACATTGCCATAACTGCACCAATCGTATTTCAAGTAGTCGAAACCCCATTTGGCATAACTTTCGGCATCTTGTTTTTCGTAACCATAACTACCGGCACTACCACCACATGTCCAAGGCCCCGGGCTTGAGTAAAGTCCTATTTTTAATCCCTGACCATGCACATAATCAGCTAGGGATTTCATATCTCCAAATCTGGAATTGGGAATTATATTACCAGCCTCATCGCGCAATTTGCCACGCAATGTAGAATCTTTTGAGTCGCGATGATTTTCCCAGAAATCGTCTATATTTATATATGTCCATCCATGGTTGATAAGTCCACTTTTTACCATTGCATTAACAGCACGTTTTACCTTATCAGCCGAAACCTCGTTGGCAAAACAGTTCCAACTGTTCCAACCCATTGGTGGAGTGAGCGCAATACGGTCACCACATACAATGCGTAGTTTCTTTTCGGCCTTGCCTTTAGCATTTTTAGCACCCAGAGTAACCTCAAATGTACCAGCTTTGGAAAGCGAACCCGTGATAAGACCTGTTTTCGAGTCAATCTTTAATCCCTTAGGTAAACCCGAAGCCGAAAAAGTCATGGGACGGTCGCCCGTTGCTGCCACAAGATATTGGAAAGGTGAACCCGGACGTACTCCAAACACTTTTGAACTATTAATTCTTGGTTCGGCAGAAGGTAGAGGAGTTAGGATATACGGCTCACTTGATATCGGATTATATGTATTTAAGGTAGTTACACCTGTAGTCTCAAATTTTGCATCAGCCCAATCGGCATGGTCGTAGTAATTACCGTTTCCTCCGTCAGTCACTACTAATTCAATTTTCTGTATTCCTGTCAGTTTCACTGAACAAGGTCTGGCAGCATCTCCTAAATGAACAATACCGCTTGACCATAGTTTTTTACCATCGCCAATTATAATAAACTCGACTGCTGGCTGACGACCTTCTACCTCGTCGTCAATACCAACTTGAGCTGTAAACTCACTCGCTTTACCATCAAGTAAAACCAACAACAAACTTTCAGCATGAGTACCAAAACCACGTTCGAACTTTTTTCCTCCAATTGTGATTGCTTTACCATCAACAGATTTATTCTTATTCGGTGTACCGAAACCCTGGGTAGCAGCACTGAGGTCTAATTGATCGAGCCATACAGTTTGAGCAGATAAATTTTCGGTCCCTATCATACTGAATAAAATAAAAAGCCCTGCAGTGACTGCCAATTTAATGTTATTTGCTATTTTCATTAATGCCGTTTTATTGAATATTATTTTTTTTAATTAGATTCAGCAAAAACCTGATTTCTTTAAGAGATAAAGATCTTAGCTGATAAATCCACACTCCTTTAGTTTTGGTTGTGAATCATCATTCTTCTTAATTAATTTATTTGATCGTTATTTTTAATATTTTTAGAGCTTTTACATCTGAACTATTTCCATATAAAACCTCGTAATCACCAGGAGTAACCATCATTTTTCTTTGAGCCCAATCAAAGAATTCGAATGCAGAAGGTGGTAAATCAATAGTTGCCTGTCCGGACTTACCAGCTGCTAACTCTACACGTTGAAATCCACGCAAAGTTTTAATAGGGCCTTCAATATCATTTACTTTATGAATATATACCTGTACAATTTCAGTTCCACTCCTTTTTCCTGCATTGGTTACTGGAATTGTAAGTTTTGCCGTTTCGCTGGATTTAATTTCTGATTTATCTACAGTGGCTTTTCCTATTCTGAAATTAGTGTAACTCAATCCAAAACCAAATGGAAATAACGGATCGGACATATAACGATAGGTCCTTCCTTTCATTGAATAATTTTCAAAATCGGATAATTTATTCATGCTTTTATAGAAAGTAATTGGCAGTTTTCCCGATGGATTATAATTGCCAAAAAGCACATCTGCTACAGCCTGACCTCCCGACTCGCCACCATACCAAGCCTGAAGAATGGCATCACAACTTTCAGTTTCAGGAACCAAAGCAATAGCCGAGCCCGAACAGTTCACAAAAATCACTTTTTTCCCTGCTTGTTTTAATGCCTTTAAGCAGTTACGTTGTACTACGGGAAGCTCAATATCAGTACGGTCACCACCCTTGAAGCCGGGATATGAAACAGGCATTTCTTCTCCTTCCAATTGTGTAGAAAGTCCTCCAACAAATACCACAACATCAGTCCCTTGAAGCTTTTTAATCAGGTCTGTATAATCAACATCTACTTCTTTACCTAAATTGAATTCTATATTTGCTTCCCAATTATTTAGTTGTGCATAGCGAATCTCAATTTTATATTTCTTACCGCTTTCAACTTTATACGGAATTCTTGAAGGTAGCGTTCTCCAGTTGTTATATTTAGCAAGAGATTCTCCATTCA
>Ga0268357_101733_pt1 | contig 12620 bp, 10 predicted proteins | sample BioMet10_FD_192466 | JGI IMG/M metagenome (GOLD analysis project Ga0268357, IMG submission 192466) | Sewage microbial communities from Oakland, California, United States - Biofuel 10 (Illumina Assembly) | ecosystem: Engineered > Wastewater > Sewage > Unclassified | place: USA: California... | reverse complement strand
GCAACGCAGGTCAGATTACCAAGAGGACCATTACCGGTTCCTTGGCTAGTGTCTACAGCTTTGACAAGTTCTACGATGGTACAACCACCGCTTCTCTGGGGAATGGCTATACTTTGAACGGCACAGCAGCAGGAGACACAGTACCTTTGACAGCAGCCAAAGGTTTCTATGACAGTAGCGCCATTGGTGACCGTACCGTAACCTTCTCCGGTTTCAGCATTAACGACGGCAACTACTTACTCAGCATGGCAGACAGCCTTACTGGTACCGGCAAGATTACCTCCGTCAGCCGGGACCACAATTACAGTGATGCTCTCACCGGTGTCAGCAGTTCCTTGGGCGCCAACCCGTCAGATGGTTATACCATCTTTAGCGGCGCACCCGAGGACTATATTCCCAGGTCTGTTACCAAGAATAACGGCCAGAGCTATCAGGTAGGTGTATCCCAGGTGACTCAGACCTGGTACGACGGACCTGCTACCATAACCATCGTCAACGGCGGTACCACCCTGCCCAAGGATATTCTTCTAGGCAGTACTCCTGATACCAGGACAGTTCTGATAAAAGGCGGCACCGGCAACCAAATCTGAGACATTTAGATAATCATAACTTAAAAATAATGACCATGGTTAGATTGGCACGTAATTATGCCATTTGACCATGGTCATTTCTTTTTTTACTTAGCTAAAAAATTGTTCTGCTATCGTTTGTGCAATGCCAACTTCCTCATTGGCAGGAATGACATAAATTTTCACCGCAGAATCAGCTGTAGAAATTAGTTTGTTTTGTCCGGTAGTTTTATTGGCTTCCTCATCCAGCTTAACGCCCAAGTATCCCAATCTTTGGCAAACTAATTTTCTTACCTGACTGGAGTTTTCACCAATACCTCCGGTAAAGGTTAAGTAATCGAGCCCTCCCAGCTCTGCTGTAAAGGCACCGATATATTTAATAATATTTTCGCAAAAGACATCGATAGCTAATTGGGCACGTTTGTTGCCCTGAGCACCGGCTTTTTCAATATCTCTTAAGTCATTGCTGACACCTGAAATGCCGAGCAGGCCGCCTTCTTTAGCAAGGCCTTTCCTGATATTCTCCTCTGTTAGTCCTTCTTTTAACAAATACGGAATGATATAGGCATCAAAATCGCCTACTCTATTGGCATGGGGAATACCTGTTTGCAGAGAGATACCAAAGCTGGTATCTACGGATTTGCCATTTTCAATAGCACAAAGAGAGCCGCTGCCTCCCAAATGGCAGGAAACAAGTTTATAAGGCTTGCCCTGAGCCAGCCTGGTAATCTGTCTGGCTATATAGTTATGAGAGGAGCCATGAAATCCTAATCTTTGCACATCATACTTTTCATACCAGTCATAGGGTAGGGCATAAAGCTTCCTCTTCAGCGGTATGGTGGTATGGAAGGCGGTTTCAAATACTCCAACCATTAATTTATTGGGCAGAAGATTCTTAAACATTTCAATGGCTTCAATATAAGGCGGATTGTGGGCCGGTGCTAAAACAATAAAATCACGCATGGCCTGGATAACCTGAGCAGTAAGCTCGTGAACACCATAATAGCCTTTAGCCAGGACTGTTTTAAAGCCTATGGCTGCTACCTCGTCCATGCTATGAATAGCACCCATTTTTTCATCCGTCAAATACTTGAGAAATAGCTGAATACCTTCTGTATAAGAGTTAATGCTCAGGCCTTCTCTACCATCTGCCACATTCTTCACATTATTTTTATAGTGGAAAATGGCTTTATCGCTGCCTACTCTTTCTACCTTGCTTTCTACCAAAATGTCTGTACTTGGCATATTAAACAATTTGTACTTTAAAGAGGTGCTGCCTACATTACAAACTAAGATTAGCATACTATCACTCCTATACAATTTTTTAACCTTTAAGTATTATCTTTTCGTAAAAGCTTTTGTTTTTATTATATAACCAAAATATCTACCAGTCTACAAACCATTTAGCATTCAAAATTGACTATAAAAGTAAGAACAAGGCAAAAAATATAAAGATAAAATAACTTTTGCGTTAACCGACAAAAGTTGTTGCCTTGTTTTTCATGACTAGGTGTAATATAGCTAACAGTTTTTAATGACAAAAAAAATATTTAAAAGAGTTGGTTGACAATTAGGAAAAAAGAAGTAAAATGAGAAACGTTATTACATTTTAAAAAATGAGAAAGGAGCAAATGAAATGGATAAGGTTGCTTGTAGTTCTACCGTGTTCATGTGCACAATGGCAGCAGTACATCAGATGATGATGTGCTCTTTTCGTCGTGGGCAAATGAATATGTATTGATACTATAGGCAAAAAAGAATTAGCTATTATATTAATTCCCATTACAGCCATAGGGCTGTTTTTTTTATGGGAAAAAAGGAGGAAGAAAAATGGAAAAAAGATTGGAACCGCCATATAAAGCGGATATTGTAGGAAGTTTTTTAAGACCGGCAGAGCTAAAGCTTGCTAGGGAACAATTTGCTAAACAAGAAATTACTGCTGCTGACTTAAAACAGGTCGAAGATAAATATATAACAGAATTGGTGGCTAAGGAAAAAGCCAATGGCTTAATAGCTGTAACAGATGGAGAATTCCGTCGTCGTTATTGGCATCTGGATTTTTTAGCAGAACTGTTGGGCGTACAAGAGATAAAGGCAGAGCATTGGTCAGTAGCTTTTAAGGGTGTGCAGCCTAAGGCAGCTACTTTAAAAATAAAGAGCAAAATAGATTTTCCCCTTACACATTCTTTTGTAGAAGCATTTAAATTCTTAAAAAGTGTGGCGGGAGAAAATATCTGCAAATTAACAATACCCTCTCCCAGCATGCTTCACCTAATCTGCTGTGTGCGAGAACTGCATTATGAGCCAATTGGGCTATACAAGGATGAGGATAAGTTGTTTGAAGATATTGCCTTAGCTTATCAAAAAGCTATTAAGACTTTCTATGCAGCTGGTTGTCGTTATTTGCAATTTGACGATACATCTTGGGGAGAGTTTTGCGATTTGGAAAAACGCAAAGCGTATGCAGAGCGTGGCTTTGATCTTAACAAGATAGCTACGAAATATGTGCAAATGATTAACAAGGCTCTGGAAGCAAAACCTGAAGATATGACCGTTACTATGCACATCTGTCGTGGCAATTTCCGTTCAACTTGGTTTTCCTCAGGTGGTTACGAACCAGTAGCTGAAATATTATTTGGCAATTGCCAAGTGGATGGCTTCTTCTTGGAATATGATTCGGACAGAGCTGGTGACTTTCAACCCTTGCGGTTTATCAAAAAACAAAAAGTTGTTTTAGGATTAATTACTTCTAAAACACCGGGCTTGGAAGATCCTGTTGCAGTGGAGAAAAGAATTCAAGAGGCTGCTCAGTTTGTACCGTTAGAGCAATTGTGCCTGAGCACTCAATGTGGTTTTTCGTCAACAGAAGAAGGCAATATCTTGACTGAAGAAGAACAGTGGGCCAAGGTTCGTTTAGTAGTTAATATTGCAAAAAAAGTTTGGCCAAAATAAAACATGGTGAGTTTGTGGTTGCAGGTTAAAGACATTATCTATTAACCTGCAACTATTTTTTATTTAAATGTTAACCTAGAAAAATATTTCAGGAAAATTGTTGACATAAAAATAGTACGGTGTTATTATACCAATAACATACTTGTTCAGTATGAATTAAAAACATCGTGAAAGGAGAACAAAATCATGAATAACGAATTTGTAGCATTAAGCGCTATGAATATGATGATGGCAATGTGCATGTGTTCCATGTGCATGCTTTGCTGTGCGTATTTTTCCGAACTGTTCTCCTTAAAAAAGCGCTTAACATTGACTAGTTAGCTTGCATAGTTGATGGTTATTATTTCTTTGCTTTTAAACGGAAGACTCCTCGGAGCTTTCCGTTTATTTTTTTATCTTTTGGAGGTGCAGGTATGAAAAAGCAGTTGGATTTGCTTACAAGAGCAAATTATAAAAAGGATCGAATGTGTCGATGTTATAGGCAAAAGTAAAAAAGAAATGCTAAGAGATAAAAGATTCTAAAAATAAAAATTACAGATAAGAGAGAGGTCATTAATATGAGCAAATATAAATTCGAGACTTTACAATTACACGTAGGACAGGAGCAAGCTGATATTGCTACAGATTCCAGAGCAGTACCTATTTACGCAACAACATCTTATGTCTTTCACAATTCTAAGCATGCATCAGATCGTTTTGGACTAAGAGATGCAGGTAATATTTATGGCAGATTAACTAATACTACACAAGATATTTTTGAAAAACGCATAGCAGCTTTAGAAGGTGGTGTGGCAGCCCTGGCTGTTGCTTCTGGAGCAGCAGCTATTACATACACGATCCAAGCGTTAGCGCAAAATGGCGATCATGTAGTGGCACAAAAGACTGTTTATGGTGGTACTTTTAATTTGCTTAGTCATACGCTTGCTCAATTTGGAGTAAAAACTACTTTTGTTAATGCTCATGATTTAACAGAAGTGGAAAATGCTATTAAACCAAATACCAAAGCAGTTTACTTGGAAACATTGGGAAATCCTAATAGCGATATTCCTGATATTGATGCTATAGCTGCTATTGCGCATAAGCATGGCATTCCGGTAGTTGTAGATAATACCTTTGGCACGCCTTATCTGATTCGCCCCATTGAACATGGCGCAGATATTGTTGTACACTCTGCTACCAAATTTATTGGTGGGCACGGTACGACTTTAGGCGGCGTAATTGTAGACTCAGGAAAATTTGACTGGAAGGCCGGTGGCAGATATGCACCGATAGCTGCACCGAACCCAAGCTACCATGGCATATCCTTTGTTGATGCGGCAGGATCAGCAGCCTTTGTTACTTATGTGCGGGCTATTTTGCTGAGGGATGAAGGGGCAACAATTTCTCCGTTTGCTGCTTTTCTGTTACTACAAGGTACTGAAACATTATCTCTTCGAGTTGAACGTCATGTTGAAAATACTAAAAAAGTCATTGCCTATTTACTAAAGAATCCTAAGGTGGCTAAAGTAAATCATCCTTCCTTACCGGATCATCCTGATCATCAACTATATCAACGATATTTCCCCAATGGCGGAGCCAGTATTTTTACCTTTGAAATAGACGGCGGACAGGAAGAAGCCTATAGATTTATTGACCATCTGGAAATTTTCTCTTTGCTGGCCAATGTGGCAGATGTTAAATCCCTGGTTATCCATCCGGCTACAACAACTCATTCCCAATTATCTGCAGAAGATTTAGCTGATCAGGGTATAACACCTTCAACTATTCGTTTATCCATAGGTACAGAGCATATCGATGATATCATTAATGACTTGGAAAGGGGCTTTGCAGCTGTTTAAAAAGAACAAGCGGTGAAACCAAAATTGGGAAGAAAAAACATGAAAAAATTATTAGTATTTTTATTGGCGCTTATTACTGTAGTAGCTTTTGTAGGATGCGGTGCCCAGAAAAGCAGCACAGAGAAACCAGGAGGTTCTGCGAAGGCGGGAGAAAAGCAGAAACCATCTTCACCTATAAGATATTCATTGGGAACAAGCTCAAATGGTGGTAACTTTTACTTGATTGGTGGCGGTATCGCCACTATACTTAACAACCAGTTAAAGGATTATTTTGTAATAACAGCAGAAGAGACTGGTGGCTCAACGGCCAATCTTACTATGATTCAACATGGAGATGCGGAAATTGGTTTTGCTATGACTTCTTCTTTGGCAGAAGCTGCTGCCGGCAAAGCTAAATGGACTGGTGGTAAACCGTTAGAAAAGATAAGGGGAATGGTAGCACTTTATCCTTCTTATTTAACTATGTACTCATTGAAATCAAGCAACATTACCAAATTAACAGATTTTAACGGTAAAATTGTAGGACTTGGTTCTAAAGGGGCAGCTATGGATAGCGTACTAAGAGCAGCCTTTGATAAAATTGGTATTAAACCTAAATCTATTTTTAACGATGGTCATGGTGCTACTGCTACAGCAGTATCCGGTGGACAGGCTGATGTTGCAGTTTTATTTGCGTATCCCCCTTTTTCTGCAATTTCTGAATTGGAAGCTTCAAAAGAACTGAGCTTTATTGGTTTAACTGATAAGGAACAAAAACAACTCACTGATATGTACAGCTTCTATAAGGCATCAACCATGCCGGCCGGATCATATAAATACGCTACACAGGATGTTAAAACTGTAAGTGAATGGAACATGTTGGTTGTTAGCAAAGACCTGTCTGCCGACTATGTCTACCTGTTAACAAAAACATTATTGGAAAATAATCCTAAATTGTTAGAAATTCATAAAAGTTTAAAATATACTACCGATAAAAATATCTTAAATTTCAACATTCCTCTACATCCTGGCACAATAAGATATCTAAAAGAAAAGGGAATTGAAGTTCCCTCTAAATTGATTCCACCAGAATATAAAGCATAAAGAGGAAACGTAATATTATGAATTTAACTTATGGAAAGATAGTTAGGAATATTATTATGCTTGTCTCTATAGCAGCAGCTCTAATTCACATTGGCAATTTTACAATTTTTACTTTGCCTAGCATACAGTTTTATGCTTGTCATCTGTTAATTGGTTTAGTTTTAATTTTTCTTTATAAACCATTAGAGGCAGGTAAAAAGTTAGGGGAAAATAGTAAATTGTTGTGTAGAATAATAGACTGGCTCCTTATACTGCTCACAATTATTGTAAGCGGATATGTAGTTCTAAATTTTGATACATATGTCTCTGACATGCAGAATAATGTATTGACTCAGGAGCTGTATGTACTAGGTGTCATTATTACCATACTGGTTTTAGAGGCAGGAAGAAGGGTGTTAGGTAATGTCTTACCATTAATAGCAATTATAGCTATAGTGTATGCTCTCTTTGGCAATTATATACCTGGCCTATTTGGACACAGAGGTTATACCTTGCGCAGAGTCGTGATGGCAATCTTTAGTGATCGTGGTGTTTATGGTACCCCTATTGGCACGTCGGCCATGAATGTTTATCTATTCTTGTTATTTGCAGCATTTTTAAATGCTTCGGGAGCAGATATCATCTTTCAAAATATAGCCATTGCCTTAGCGGGTAAAAAAAGGGGTGGACCGGCCAAGATGGCGGTCATTGCCAGTGCTTTTTTTGGTACTATTTCAGGTAGTTGCGTGGCTAATGTGGTAAGCACAGGTGCTTTTACTATACCGCTTATGAAAAGAAGTGGTTACCGGCCGGCTTTTGCCGGTGCAGTAGAAGCTGTATCTTCTACAGGTGGTCAGATTATGCCGCCTATTATGGGGGCAGCAGCCTTTGTTTTGGCTGATATTGTTGGTGTTTCTTATGCAAAGGTCTGCGTAGCAGCTCTTTTGCCGGCAATTATGTATTATGTTTGTGAGTTTAAAATGGTAGATTTGGAAGCGGTAAAGTATAATTTAAAGGGCGTTGATACAGAGTCCATACCACCTCTCAAGGAATCTCTAGTGCGAGGCATGAAATTATTTGTTCCTATTGGTGTCATGTTGTTTACTTTGATGGTGCTTAATATGACACCAATGCGTGCAGCTATTTTGTCAATCGCATCTATTCTCCTTTTTGGAGTATTTAATAGAAAAGATCATTTAACCAAAGAAAAAATTATAAGTGGATGCGAAGGTGCTGGACATTCTCTTTGTTCAGTAGTAGGAGCATGTGCTACAGCCGGAATTGTAGTAGCAATTTTTTCTCTTACAGGGTTGGGGTTAAAATTCTCTAACTTCCTTGTCCAACTTGGAGGAAATTCTTTAATTCCAAGTCTTATTCTATCCATGATTGTTTGTGCCATATTAGGTATGGGGTTGCCAACGACTGCTTCTTATATAGTTTGTGCTACAGCTATTGCGCCTGCTTTGGTTAAGCTAGGATTGCCCGCATTAGCAGCACATCTATTCTTGTTCTATTTCTCGTGTATTTCTGCTATCACGCCACCAGTGGCTGTTGCTTCCTATGCCGCAGCTGGTATAGCAGAGGAAAACCCCATGAAAGTAAGCTGGAATGCCGTAAAACTTGGAATTACAGGATTTATTCTGCCATTTGCGTTTGCCTTTAATTATGACTACATTACTTTCAATTTAGATTTTCAAACATTACTGACTTGGATTTGCGGTTTTGTTATTGCATATTCACTTGCTATTTTCTTGCAAGGTTATGTTGAGAAAAAAATCAATGTTTTGGAAAGATTAATGTATTTAGTAGTTATTGCTTTGACAATACCGCCTTATGTTAAGAGTTCTCTTATTGGTATTGTTTTATTTGTTATCTTATATGGTTACAGGAAAGTGCTTTGGAGAAGGGAGCAAAAATTAATGGCCACGGTTTGAGTTGGTTCTAAATCAAAAAATGCTTATCTTAAACTTTATGGTATTACACGTATAACTTCCGCTTTGTAGAGCACGTAATGATAGAAAACGACAAAGAACCGCTAGCAATGTTATCCAACATGAGTAAATAACACTCTGAGGATAGCGCTGTTAGCGGTTCTTCTGATTATAGAAAAGGGGCTGATTAGTAATAGAATTTAATACAAGTTCAACATATTATTTATCTTCTTCTATAGGCTCAAACATGTCTAAATTTTCTAAAGCGGGTAATAGCTTGCTGACACCGCAAGTAAAGAATATTATTCTAATGACTTCGAATACTTCGTCTAAAGTGGCACCATTTTCCATGGCGAGCTTAGAGTGAACTTTCATGGTGGTAGCAGTACCGGTAGCCATACCGATAGCCATAACGATTAGTTCGCGGTATTTACGCGGGATGTTAGTGTCCATTTTATTGCAGTTAATATATTGTTGCAAGAAGGCGTTAATAAGGTTGGGATCGTTACCCATGACACGATGGGAAGCCATAACTTTACCGCCTCTAGCTTCTTTTAATTGTGCAATGATTTTTTTGGAACGAGCTAATTTTTCTTTGTCTGTTTGTTGCATTTTTTTCATCCTTTCTTGTTAGCCTTGAATACCATACTTATGCTGAAGATATTCTTTGGCAACTGCAGGGAAGAGGGCATAAGTAATAATATCTTCTTCAGAACGAGCCAGGCTGCCTGCAGCTTGTTTAGCTTTTTCCATACCAGGTGCTAATCTGGCGCCTGGCCTGGTTTGATCTGGCTGAGCACCCTTTAGGGCTTTGTCTAATAATTCCGGACTTATTTTGCCGGGAGGGTTGCCATACATACCTTTGCAATAATCGCACATTTCTTTAGACAACATGTTGTAACGTTTTCCGGTTAAGACATTTACGGTGGATTGAGCTCCACAAATTTGACTGGATGGGGTTGCTAACGGGGGATAGCCCATATCAGCACGTACTCTGGTTACTTCTTCCAGAACCTGCGGTAACTTGCTTTCTACATTCATGGCGCGTAGCTGACGCTCAAGATTGGTGAGCATACCACCGGGAACTTGATGCTCTAGGCAGGCAACATCCACACCTACCAGCTTAGTGGCAAATTCAGCGTATTTATTTCTAACTGCTAAGAAACCATCGTTGATTGCCTTGAATTGATTCAAATCAATCTTAGGGTCACGCTGGGTACCGCGCAGACTGGCAATGAAGCTTTCCATAGGAGGATGACCCGGTCCTAAAGCCATAGAGGATACACACACATCTATGCCATCGACACCGGCTCGAATAGCTTCCCAGTAGGACATTTCAGCCATACCACCTACGCAATGGCAATGCAGATGAACAGGAATCTTTAGGGCACTCTTTAAGGCACTGATTAAATCGTAAGCAACTTTAGCGGTCATAAGACCGGCCATGTCTTCAACGTGCATGGCGGAAACACCCATTTTTTCCTGCTCCAAAGCATTTTGCACAAAAGACTCAATAGTATGGAAGGGGCTGATATTGTATTGCAGAGAGCCTTCAATCTTTTTTCCGGCTTTCTTAATGGCTTTAAAGGCTGTTTCACAATTACGTAAATCCTGAAGTGCATCAAAGGTAAGGAAAATATCAATTCCTGCCTCAGCAGCTTTGGCAACAAAAGCTTCTACCACATCATCAGGATAAGCCTGATATCCAACTAGGTTTTGAGCACGTAACACCATCTTTAAAGGTGTTTTCTTTACATATTTCTTAAAGGTCCTGATTCTTTCCCAGGGGTCATCTTGGAGAAAACGAATAGCAACATCGAAAGTTGCACCTCCCCACATTTCCATGGAGTCAAAACCTACGTTATCCATGGCTGTCAGTAGTGGTTCCATATCCTTGGTAGTCATGCGAGTAGCAAAAAGTGATTGCTGACCATCACGAAACTCTACACTATTGAATTTTAATGGATTCTTATTAGCAAAATATTCATTTGTTGTCATAAAGTCACATCCTTTATCATAATATGTATAAAGTAAAAAACGAAAAAGGTCGCATTTGATAAAACGATAAACTAAATCGTTAAACTAATAATACTTATTTATTTTAAAATTGTCAAGACAGAAAAAAGCCGTACGGTTCCTTTAAGGGAAACTGTACGGCTTTAAATTTTGGAATTACTTAAAGGGAAAAGCTTTCTCTAAGTACTACTTTAGGCTCCAAATCAGAATGAACAGGCGTTGTAGAGGAACTCTTAAAGTGATTTATGAGAATATCTACAGCAGAACGAGCTACCGATTCGTTAGGCATTTCAATAACACTGAGGGAGGGAATGGAATAACGTGAGTGCTCCTCGTTTAAAAAGGCTATGGATAAGAGCTCTACGTCTTCCGGCACGCGAATATGGTTTTTATTAAAAGTGTGAAGGGCACCAATGGCCATAGATTCAGATTCCAGAAAAATGGCCTTGGGTTTCTTTTCCAGCTGGCAGAAACGTTCTGCAGCTTCTACTCCTCCGGCCATGGTGTTGGTTGTGCGCAAGATATTTTGTTCGCTGATGTTGATGCCTAGAGTAGAGCAGGCTTCCCTAAAGGCTCTGGTACGGATACCGGTGGCCATATAAGGCTGATCGGAAGCAAACAGGGCAATTTCTTTATAGCCTTTCTTATGAAATAAACCGGCTGCTAACTTTCCTATGGCTTCCGAATTGATATTGACGGTGGAATATTTCTCAGAACTGCGGTTAATGAGCACTATGGGAATCTGAGAAGACAATGTTTCTAAATATTGCAGATCCCTTTGAGAAACTGCGCCAATAATGCAGCCATTATAGCTGTTGCGGATAAGGGCAGAAGCGCTTTTTTCCAGATGATCGCTTTCATAGGTTTGAATGATAAACTCACAGTCGAAATTTTGGGAATTTAATTCTTTCTGAATGTAATTAACGAAAGACGCCATTATAGTGGTGCGGTAGTCAATAGGCCAATAGAAAGCAATAGATGGTTTCTTGGTATCGCTGAAACGCAGTCGCCGAGCACTTAGATTAGGCTGATAACCTAATTCCTGCATAGCTTCTTGTACTTTTTCCCGGGTACTGTCAGGAATACGGCGTTCTTCTGCTTTACCATTGATAACGATAGAAACAGTGGTTACAGATACACCGGCTTTGTTAGCGACATCTTTAATCGTGGCCATAATATATCACTTACTTTCTAAGGGGATAATAGCTGCTAAAGTTTAGTTAAAAAATAGCTAAATTTTAGTATAATTCAAATTCATACTATACAAAATAGGAGATTCTGTCAAGAAAAAAATACCAAAAAAGTAAATTGAACGCAATTTTAAGATAATTTTGGTAAAAAACAGGATAAATATTGACTTTGCTAAAACGTTGTACTAGAATACAAATCAAGATAAAACGATTTACTAATACGATATACTAAATCTACGAAGCGTGTGCAAAAAGCTTTTTGGTAGTCGCAACTAAAAGGCAAGGCTCACGAACAAGCACAGAAAGGTGGTTTTAAAATGACTATTTTAAAGAAAGCAATGGATGGTAATGAAGCAGCGGCGTATGCATCTTATGCTTTTACAGAAGTGGCAGCAATCTATCCTATTACTCCTTCTTCTCCTATGGCAGAAGCAGTAGATAAATGGGCTGCTAATGGCAAGAAGAATATTTTCGGTCATGAAGTTAAGCTGGTGGAAATGCAATCTGAGTGTGGTGCTGTTTCTGCTATGCATGGTGCCTTGGATGCCGGTTGCCTGGCAACATCATATACGGCTTCTCAAGGACTAATGTTGATGATCCCAACTATGTTCCGCATTGCAGGGCAGTTGAAACCAGGTGTTATTCATGTGGCTTCTCGTAATGTAGCTACTCATGCCATTTCCATTTCTGCTGAGCAGTCAGACGTAATGGCTTGCCGTCAAACAGGTTTTGCCCTTTTGGCTTCTTCCGGCGTACAACAGGCGATGGATCTGGGAGCTGTTGCTCATTTGTCAGCTATTAAAGGTCATGTACCTTTCTTACATTTCTTTGATGGTTTCAGAACTTCTCATGAAATCCAAAATGTGGAATGTTTGGATTACGCAGATTTAGCAAAATTAGTAGATAAAAAAGCTTTGAAAGAATTCAAAGCCAATGCTTTAAATCCTGAGCATCCTGTACTTAGAACAACAGGTCAATATTCTGATACTTATTTCCAAAGCCGTGAGGCTTGCAATCTTTATTATGACAAATTAGCTGATGTAGTTGCTGATTATATGAAGA
>Ga0268357_101728_pt1 | contig 12647 bp, 10 predicted proteins | sample BioMet10_FD_192466 | JGI IMG/M metagenome (GOLD analysis project Ga0268357, IMG submission 192466) | Sewage microbial communities from Oakland, California, United States - Biofuel 10 (Illumina Assembly) | ecosystem: Engineered > Wastewater > Sewage > Unclassified | place: USA: California... | reverse complement strand
TGCTGGGTGAACTGCCTGAAAGAGAAGAAAAGATTGTCCGTATGCGTTTCGGTCTGGATGGTACAAATCAGCCGAAGACATTGGAAGAAGTCGGCAGACAATGCAACGTTACCAGAGAACGTATCCGACAGATTGAATCCAAAGCACTGCGCAGACTGCATCACAGCATCAATACAAAGACAGATTATAGAGATTTAAAGAAAGACTGAAGGAATGAGAGAGAAATCTCTGATTCCTTTTCATTTGATAGGCATAACACCCTGTAATATGATAAAGTTGACAGGCGAGAAAACAGGAGTTGATGATTATGGACGCGATGAGAGAAAAGCTAGTTAATTTGGAAAAAAGATATAACGAGATTGGTGAAGAGCTGACCCAGGAAGATATTGTATCTGATCCAAGAAAGCTGACAAAGTTGAGCAAGGAACAAGCACATCTTCAGGGTGCTGTTGATGCATGGCATGAATTGAAGACTCTGGATGACAATATCAGCCAGGCGGAAGATATGCTGAAGGAAGATGATGCCGAATTAAAAGAGATGGCACAGATGGAACTGGATGAGTGTCTTCCAAGAAGAGAAGAGCTGCTTGTTCACGTACAGAAGCTGCTGATTCCAAGTGATCCGGAAGATGACCATGATGCCATCATGGAAATCAGAGGCGGTGCTGGCGGAGATGAAGGAAATATCTTTGCGGGTGACTTATACCGCATGTATACAAGATATGCTGAAGCAAGAGGATGGAAGGTGCAGATCATGGAAGCATCTCCATCGGAAGCAGGCGGCTTCTCACAGATTGTATTCTCAATCAAAGGTGATGATGTCTACAAAGCATTGAAGTGGGAATCTGGCGTACATAGAGTACAGCGTGTTCCTAAGACAGAGACCCAGGGGCGTATTCACACCTCTACAGCAACGGTCCTCTGCCAGCCTGAAATTGAAGATGATGACTATGAACTGAACATGGCTGACTTAACCTTTGAAACACACCGTGCTTCTGGCGCCGGCGGTCAGCATATCAATAAGACAGACTCTGCGGTCCGTATCGTTCACGTTCCTACGGGAATTACAGTCAACTGTCAGGAAGGTCGTTCGCAGATTGAAAACAGAGAAACTGCTCTTCGTATTATCCGTTCCCGTGTCTATGAAGAGATGCAGAGAAGAAAAGAAGAAGAAGCAGGCAAGATCAGAAGAGCGAAGATTGGAACAGGTGACCGTTCTGAAAAGATCAGAACGTACAACTACCCACAGAACAGAGTCACGGATCACCGCATTCACTTTACTACGAACCATCTTGATCTGATCATGGAAGGCAAGCTGGATGAAGTCGTTGAAGCTCTGCAGGTGGAAGAAGAAAAGAAAAAGTTAGAGGAAGCAGCGTAATGACGACCTTTTCAAAGAGTGTCAGAAATTACGAAGCACTTTGTGAACAGAATGATGTTCCTGCGGAAACAGTGATGGCATATTTAGTTGAACTGTCACAGAGAGAGCGCTATGATCTGTATCTTCATTACGAAGAAGAAATGCCGGCAGACTTAGAAAAAGAATTTGATGCAGGCATGGCAAGGATCCTGAAGCAGGAACCGATGGAACATGTTTTGGGATATTCTTGGTTCTATGGATACAAGATGATTGTCAATGAAGACGTATTGATCCCGCGTCCGGAAACGGAAGAGCTCTGCGCAAATATCTTAGCGCGCATGGATCAGTACTTCCCTGAGAACAAAACAATCGAATGCACAGATGTCGGTACTGGTTCCGGTGCCATCGCAATTGTATTGGCAAAGGAAGAACCAAAGGTCCATATTACAGCGACTGATATTTCTGAAGAAGCATTAGTCACTGCACATAAGAATGCCGAGAATAATGGAGCTGATATAGAATTCACTGCTGGTGATATGCTGAAGCCGTTAATTGAAAGCGGCAGAAAACTGGATGTGCTTGTATCCAACCCGCCATATATTCCTGCCGAAGAGCAGATGGAAAAATCGGTTGTGGATTTTGAACCTCATGTCGCATTATTCGGCGGCAGTGACGGTCTGAAGTTCTATCGTATGATTTTTGAAGACTGTAAAAAAGTATTGAAAGACAAAGCGTTCATGGCTTTTGAAATGGGCTGGGATCAAAGAGATAAAATGTCTGCACTGGTAGAAGAAACATTGCCTAGAACGAGATATGAAATTCTCAAAGATATGAACGGCAAGGACAGAATGCTGTTTATATATTTTGGAATTTAAATATTTGCTCAAATAGCATTTCAGTTTTATAATCAAGCCAGTATGATTTATATACCGAAGTATACGATAATGATTTGGAGGATCTATGACAAGAGTATCAGTTGCTATGGCTGTATACAACGGGGGAAAGTATATTAATGAACAGTTAGGATCAATCATCAATCAACTGGCGGAAGATGATGAATTAGTTATTTCGGATAATATGTCTACTGATGATTCTAGAGATATTATTTTGTCTTATGCAAAATTATACCCGAATATTAAGTTTTTGGAGTGTAACGAACAGGGAATTATTGCAAATTTTGAGAATGCGATAAATCACTGTTCAGGCAAATATGTGTTTTTAGCAGATCAAGATGATGTTTGGAATAATAATAAAATCAAAGAAGTATTAAAAAAATTCAATACTACAGATGCGTATGTGATTTTACATGATTGCGAATATGTAAATGAATATTTGGAAAAAACAAATAGAACTTTGTTTGAAGAAAAAAATGTGAAAATTGGTTATAAAAAAAATCTTTGGAAAAATTCATATCAAGGGTGCTGTATTGCTTTCAGAAGCGAGATGATTCCAGTAATATGCCCTATTCCAAGGGATATCTCTATTCATGATCAATGGATAGGCTTGCTAGCTGAGAAATTAGGCAGGAGTGAATTACTGAATGAGAAACTTATCCTTCATCGCAAATATAAAGGAAGCAATTCTACAAAACATATCAGTATGGCCAAAAGGTATCACAATATTAAACTTTTGAATATAAATGTTTTAAAAAGATTGAAAGATAGAAATATAGAATTATAGACAAGTAGATGATTCATATTAATTCCACTTAGCACATTAAAGTGGAATTTTTATATATATCACGCACTTTTCTAAAAAGGAACATGCCTTTCAATTAAGATATATCTATTTTTGTTAGCAATTTCACATGTAACTGGGTTTGTTCTTTGCCCAAATGAGATAACTTATCTGCATTGAGAGATGGAATAAAAATATGGTATAATTGCCATGATTTCTGAAAGGATTATGATGGAAAAAAAGCAAAAATCAGATTTGATATTGCTGTTATGTGATATTTCCCTAGTGGCAATGAACACAATATGGTTTGCATGGAGCTGGTATAATTTTTTTACACCAGTCTTGTATGTACCGTTCTTTTTAAGAGGAAATCTTGCCATAGTAATGGTTTTTATGTTTATAAACTATAGTTTTAGTAAGATATATGGAGGATTTGAACTAAAAACGAACCGTGCTGCGGATCTATTCTATTCATTAGTAATAGCATCTGTGATGACGGGAATCACATTGTTTTTTGTTCTGTTTCTATTGATTCGTCATTTACCGCCGATTTATCCATTATTAATAGACATCTTTTTGTGGTCAGGGACTTCTGCAGTGTGGGCAAAATGTGCAAGCTTGATTATGAGAAAAGTTTGTCCACCCGAAAGAACTCTAATTGTTTATGGAAACATGGCGGCTTTTAGGAAGGGTTTAGCAATTACAAAAAAAGTTGACTGGAGATTTCATGTGGTGGATCAAATCAGTGTACAGCTCGGGTCAGATAAGGTCATTTCTGCAATTAATCAAACAAATGCAAAGTCTGTAATGCTTTGTGGAATTCATTCCAGTCAACGAAATGATATTTTGAAATACTGTATCGCTTCAGGAATTGCCGTTTACATTAGACCGAATATTGGTGACTATATTGTAAATAGCTCTAAACAGCTTCAAATGGCGAGTTTGCCAGTGATGTTATGTCAAAGAAGTTCGCAGTCATTAGTTTATTTGTTCTTAAAGAGATTATTTGATATCATTTTTTCATTGTTTTTTATTATTTTACTTAGTCCACTGGAGCTGATTATTGCTGCTGCTATACATTATTATGATCAAGGACCAGTATTTTATACTCAAACAAGACTTACAAAAGACAGTAAAGGATTTAAAATATACAAATTTCGTTCTATGAAGGTGGATGCAGAAAAAGATAGTGGTGCTCGTCTGGCTTCTCAAAATGACGATAGAATAACACCAATAGGTAAAATTATTCGTGCTACGCGAATGGATGAATTTCCACAGATGTTCAACATCTTGAAAGGAGATATGTCTGTTGTAGGGCCACGCCCAGAAAGACCGGAGATTGCTGAAGAATACGAAAAAATCATGCCGGAATTTGCACTTAGATTACAAGTCAAGGCTGGTTTAACAGGTTACGCTGCTGTGCATGGAAAGTATAATACCAGTCCATATGATAAGTTGCAGATGGATTTAATGTATATAGCATCGCAGGGGTTGTTGACGGATTTCCGAATTATTCTTGAAACAGTAAAAGTTGTATTTGTACCGGAAAGCACAGAAGGCATCGCTGAGGGACAAACAACAGCTGAAGATTCAAATGATGAAGATGACGAATAGGCAAAATGGTAGAAGTGTTAATGTTCCTTTGTAATAATGAAAATATTCATATGAGATATGTTCTGCATAAAACTCCTGAATATTCAGTACTTGTATGAAAAGAAAGGTGGTACTATGAATATAATTTTACTGTCTGGAGGATCAGGGAAAAAATTATGGCCTCTGTCAAATGACGTTCGATCAAAGCAATTTATCAAGCTTTTTAAAAACGCTGACGGGAAAAATGAGTCCATGATACAACGGATTTTCAGACAGATTACAAATGTTGACAAAGATGCAGTAATAACTGTTGCAACTTCAAAGTCTCAAGCTTCAACAGTGATTAATCAACTTGGTAATTCTATCGGTATCTCTGTTGAACCGGACAGAAGGAATACTTTTCCAGCAGTTGCTTTAGCTGTTGAATATTTAAAGGACGTAAAAGGTGTAGCAGAAGATGAACCTATTGTTGTATGTCCAGTTGATCTATTTGTTGAAGATTCTTTCTTTTTGGACCTTGAGCGGTTAGGACAGGAAGTAAAAAATCATTCGGGTATTATTCTCTTTGGTTCAAAACCAACTGAAGCAAGAACACAATACGGATATATCATTCCGGAAAATGATAGCAAAATTTCAAAAGTAAAATCATTTATTGAAAAACCTGACTTAACAAAAGCTGAAGAGTTAATTAAAAATGGTGCTTTATGGAATGCTGGTATTTTTGCTTTTGAAATGAAGTACTTTTTGAATTTAGTTAAGACAATGATTACATATGATGGATATGATGACCTGTTCAATAACTATAGTGAAGCAGAGGCTATTTCATTTGATCATGCGGTGGTTGAAAAATGCAGTAATATGCATGTTATGAAGACGGGTTCAGTTTTAAACGATTTAGGTACTTGGGAATCGTTGACAAAAGCCATGGAAGAAAACGTAATTGGCAATGCACTGCTGTCTGACACCTGTAATAATGTAAATATCATTAACGATATGGATATTCCAATTCTTGCTGTTGGACTTGAAGATATTGTGATTTCTGCTTCTCAACAAGGTGTACTTGTTTCACACAAGAATGAAATGATTGATATTACACCATATGTAGATAGAATTGATCAACAGGTCATGTTTGCAGATAAGTCATGGGGCTCATTGAAGGTACTTGATGCTTCGGATAAATCAATGACAATTCGATTGAATATAACTGCTGGAAAACGTATGAGCTATCATTCACATGAATATCGAGATGAAATGTGGACAATATTATCAGGTACAGGAAAAACAATAGTAGATGGTATGGAGCAGCCAGTGAAAGCAGGCGATGTAATAACTATGGAAGCAGGATGCAGGCATACAATAATTGCGGATACAAACCTAGAAGTTATTGAGATACAAAGAGGTTCTGAGATTTCTACCAGTGATAAAAAGAAATTTGAATTGGAGTAAATGTGAAAAATATCCCATTTTTACTAAAACCTGCTGGAAAAGATTATCTTTGGGGTGGTACAAGGCTCAGAGATGATTTTTCAAAAGACATTGATATTACACCCTTCGCAGAAGCCTGGGAATGCTCAACACACCCTGATGGCCCATCTGTTGTGGCAAGTGGAATAAATCAAGGTAAAATTTTGACGGATGTCCTCAAAGATCATCCAGAATATCTTGGAACTCATCCAGCAACTACTTTAGGCGGAATCCCAATATTAGTAAAATTCATAGATGCAAAACAGAATCTTTCTGTACAGGTTCATCCAAGCGACGAATATGCGGAATCACATGAAAATGGACAGCTTGGGAAGACAGAAATGTGGTATGTAATTGATGCGTTGCCAGGATCACAATTGATTTATGGCTTGCATCGTGATATTACGAAGGAACAACTGCGTAAATATGCAGAGAACGGATCCATCGAAAAATATTTAAACAGAGTTGATATCAAAAAAAATGATGTTTTTTACATAACTCCAGGAACGGTACATGCTATTGGCGCAGGAGCACTAATCGTAGAAATTCAAGAAAGTTCCAATTTGACATATCGGTTGTATGACTACAACAGAATTGATAAAAATGGAAAAAAACGTACACTTCACATTGATAAAGCGATGGAAGTTGCAAATTTACATGCAAGTGATATACCTAGACAACCGATGAGGGTTTTACAGTATAAACCTGGATACGCTTCTGAGCTACTGCGGCGATGCAAGTATTTTCAAGTGGAAAGATTGATCATCAATACAGAACGCTTACGTGAAATGTATTGCTTTCATACTGAAAGCAATTCATTTGAAGTGTTGATTTGCTTTGATGGCTGCGGGGAATTATTAGATGAAGAGGGAAATAACAGATTGGATTTCTTTAAAGGAGATACAATATTTATACCTGCAGACAGTGTGAATTTAAAAATTCATGGGAAAGCACAATTTTTAAAAGTTAATTGCTAAATTATGGGAGACAAGTGTGAAACAAAATAATGAAGCGAAAACACCAAAAAAAACACGGACAAAAGCCGAGCGTTAAAAAAATCATCAAATCAACAGCTAATAGATTTTGAAGGAGTGACATTGACTGTCATCTAGCGAATTCTACTTAAGTTGATAGATCAATGTTAAGTGTCCAGGATCAAAGTCCTACTTATTTGTGCTTGTAAAGATGACGGCACTTATAAATATTCAGGATATTCAGTTAAATAACGAATTACCTACTCTCTCCGCCGTGCTCTGTAGTGTATCACTCCTCAAGAACATACTAGCACGAAGGAGAAGAGTTTAATAACGTATTTGAGACCGCGCAGCGGTCATGGAGGAAAATATGGAGCAATATAGGAATGTTTATGAATGCTGGCTCACTAACGCAACTGAAGACCAAGATCTTATAAATGAACTTCATGCGATGTCTGCTGATGATACGAAAATTGAAGATGCATTTTATCGTGACTTGGCATTTGGCACAGGTGGATTAAGAGGTGTTATCGGTGCAGGAACAAATCGCATGAATATTTATACAGTTGCCAAAGCTTCACAGGGACTGGCAAATTATATTAAGAAACATTATAAAGAATCAAATCGCATGATTGCAGTGTCTTTTGATTCTCGAATTAAAAGTAATTTGTTTTCTAAAGTTTCATCTGAAGTTTTTGCGGCAAATGGAATACGCGTATATATCTATAAAGAATTGATGCCTACTCCTTGCCTGTCTTTTGCAGTGAGAGAATTGAAATGTGCTGCTGGTATCATGGTGACAGCATCTCACAATCCTTCAAAGTACAACGGCTATAAAGTATACAATGAAGCTGGTTGTCAGATTACTACTGAAGCTGCCGAGGACATTTTTGAAGAAATTGAAAAGGTAGATGCTTTTACTGATGTAATGAGAATCAACTTTGATCAAGCAATGCAGTCTGGAATTATTTCATATATAGACGATTCAATCTACACAAAATTTGTTGCATGCGTAAAAAGCCAGACAATGCTAAAAGAAGGAGAATCAATTGACAAGAACGTTGCAATTGTTTATTCACCTTTGAATGGAACTGGATTAAAACCTGTAACTAGAACATTAAAAGAAGCTGGTTTTACTAATATATCGGTCGTTAAAGAACAAGAAAAGCCGGATGGTAATTTTCCGACATGCCCTTATCCTAATCCGGAAATAAAAGAAGCTATGTCTTTGGGGATGAAGTATGCAAAAGAAAAGGAAGCAGATTTATTACTGGCAACAGATCCTGACTGTGATAGATGCGGTATTGCAGTAAAAAAATCAGATGGAGAATACCAGCTCTTAACTGGTAATGAAGTTGGACTCTTACTCTTGAATTATATATGTTCTAAGAGAATTGCGAATGGAACAATGCCAGAGCATCCTGTGTTTGTTAAAACAATCGTCACAATGGATTTAGCAGAAAAAATTGCAGATCATTATGGAGTATCCACAATTAATGTTTTGACAGGATTTAAATTCATTGGAGAACAGATAGGTAAGCTCGAAAAGGAAGGTCATAAGGAAGATTATATTTGTGGATTTGAAGAATCGTATGGTTATTTAACAGGCTCATATGTTAGGGATAAAGATGCAGTAGATGCAGCATTTATGATATGTGAGATGTTTGCGTATTATAAAACAAAAGGTATTTCTTTATTACAAAAGTTAAATGATATTTACCATGCTTATGGGTATTGTTTAAATACTTTGCATAGTTATGAATTTGATGGTTCTGCAGGATTTTTAAAAATGCAATCAATCATGCAGATATTTAGAGAACAAATATTTAATATTGGCGGCAAGGATGTAATTAAATGTCTTGATTACAGTATGGGACTGGATGGCCTTCCGAAAAGTGATGTTTTGAAATACATTTTGAAGGATGATTGCTCAGTTGTCATAAGACCGAGTGGTACAGAGCCAAAGCTTAAGACATATATTTCAATTACTGCAAATTCAAAAGATAATGCGGTAGATTTAGAGGAGAAAATGTCTCAAGACTTGGCAAGTTTAATAAAATAAAATTATTAGTTTTATAAGATTTTCTAACAATTAGAGATGTCGTTTTATAAACAATAATAAAGCTGATAGTGCCGAAACAGAGGCACTGCAGCTTTTTTTATTAGACAAATAGCGATGGATTTTAGTTTTGAATTTATCCATTACATAAAGAGTATCAATTATATTTATTATGTGATACTAGGAATCTATAAAATGATGATGAAAATGCAATAGAAATAGTTGAAAGCCAATGATATTATTGAATGGAATTATTTATGGGGAAATACGATGATGTATCTAAGAAGTCTTTTATGTTGGTCACAAAGGCTATTGCATAATAAAAAGAAAACGTTAATAGTTGCATTTATTCTTTGTGCTTTATTTGAAACATTTGCTGGAACGACACAGCCTGACTATTCTTTACCGGCAAAAACACCATATTTTACTGAAACATTGTTTATTCTTTTTCAGCTATGTTCATTAATCAGTACAATCTATTATCTAAGCTTAGTTGAACTTAACACTATTAATCACATGAGTACAGTTCAAATCAAAAATTCTGTCATGAGAAGAGTGGTAATGGTTGCAATTCCCATTATTGTTACTTTGATTACTTTTGACATTGTCTTATTTATTAGAGGAACAATTGTAAATTTTGTATACCAAATAGCAAATCCTTCTGGAGAGGCGGTTGAATATATATTGAATAGTTCATTGGATGCTGGTTGTAAATCAATTACTCTGGACAACTATATTTCACGTGTTTTTCAATTGGGTGATGCAAGTGAGAATAACATCATTAATGTAATTGATCATCTTCTTCGTTATATGGAGCCAGGACTTATTATATTTAATATGTATTACATTTTTACAAATCCATTATCCCAATTAACAGAGGATAACTGGATAAAAGAGATTTCATGTAATCCAAGTTTAATAAGAAAAATTGAACTAAATCATAAGAGACTTAGAGTGCATTTACAAAATGTATTTCTGATAAAAACTGCATCAGCAAAATATAAAGTTGCATTGGTTGTAGATAAAATGAAATATCGTTTTCAAGATGTTTTGATTTTAATTATTCTGTTTTTTTTATCTATATTGTCTTTAACTATTAGGTTAAAATTTGGAAATAATCTGGTATTTACGATTGTGATAAGCTTTTTACATCCAGTGATCTATATTGGCCTTTGTTTGAGCATAACTAATTTAAGAGAAAATTCATCTGGAAATCCTATGATTTATGAGATTAGTGCATTTTCTGAAGATTATAGAACTATGAAATTGAATGAGATTGGTTTGCAGTGTTCTCAGATTACTATTAATGGATATTATCATTCATTTAAGAATGAGAATGTTACATATTTAGTCAAGAATAGTTATCATTCTGAAAGCGATAATACGTATAAGTATCCTGTGTTAATAATGATTGTATTTGTGTTAATTAATTTTTTAATATTTAATACTTTACCGTCATGGCTGTATATTATGCCGATTGGAATAGGTGATATATTATTGCTAAACGATGTACTTCATAGATCTACAAAGCCACAGGCTTTGGGTTTCATAAAAAGATATCTCATTTATTCATCTTTGATTTATATTGTTCTGTTATGCACAAGATTCTTTTAATTTGATAGGATTTTATATAATCTAACACTCTACAATTGTGTGGTTGACAAATGGCTTAAATACTAGTATTTCCGCATGTATGTATCTGTATTTAACACTAAATGACGCATGATTCGCTCCAGCTTTGGCCATTTGTCTGTATTTCCTTTCACTCGGAAGAGGTATACGAACCAGTTCAAATACGATTGGAGATTATCAAGATCCATGCCAATGAATCGGAACAGATGCCGCTTTAGCCATGAGCACAGATTATTGATCAGAGCCATATTCTCTATGTAAATTTCGGTTGAACTGCATGCGCATTTCGTTATCACCTGCATTTGGTTTCGCTTCAGCCTGCATGTCATTTCGGAATAACTGCACGCTCCCTCCTTTTGAAACTATAGTTAACCTGTAGTTTTGAAAGGAGGATTTTTATATGCAAAGCTACATGACGATTATCGGCGTCATCGAGATGAGAGAAAATGGCTTCTCTCTCTATGACTGCCAATCACGCTTCCGCCTCGGATCTGGAACAGTCCAATTGATCTTGAAGCGGTACAAAATGTTGGGATTCAGCCTGAATGATCTGAAGTCCATGGATCCGGTAAGAGCCGAGACTGCTTTCTATCCGCCGGATCAGGTGCGACGCAAGCCAATCGCGGTTCCAGATTATCAGAAGATCTATGAGAGGCTGAATGCCAAAGGGAGCCGTGCAAATCTCTACTTCCAATGGAAAGAGTACAAGCAGCAGAATCCTAGTGGTTATCAGTACACCCAGTTCGCAGAGTACTACAACAGATTCATCAAAGAGCACTATGGGACAGTGGATGTCTCAATGGCAGTCGAGCGGAATCCAGGTGAGAAGATGTACATCGACTGGATCGGTGATGCCCCATCGATCATCTTTGACCCAGAGACGGGCGAATACAAGAAAGCACATGTATTCGTGACGATACTGGGAGTATCCAGCCGGATCTATGCGGAAGTATTCCCAGATGAGAAGTCCGACAGCTTTGTCAAGGGCACCGTGCATGCGGTCGAAGACTATGGTGCAGTCGCCAGGTATTTCGTACCAGACAACTGCAAGACAGCAGTGACAAAGCATACAAGAGATGAGCTCCTCATCAATGCGACATTCCAGGATCTTGAGACATTCTATGGCGCTGTGGTACTTCCACCGCCGGCACGCAAGCCGACCGGCAAAGCAACTGTGGAACGTGCGGTTCAGTACCTGGAGACTGAACTGCTGGAGAAGCTGAAAGAGAATACATATACAAGTTTCGCGGCCGCTGATCTGGCCGCGAAAGAGATCGTAGCAGCCATAAACAGCACTGTTCCGAACGGATGGAGCGTCTCTCGTGAAGAAGCTTACAGACAATATGACAGGCCGCAGATGAAGACACTTTCCTACGGTTCCTTCACCACATGCGAATATGTCTTGTTCCAGTCTGTGCCGCGGAACTATCACCTTCTGTTCGATGGCCACTACTACTCTGTATTCTATACCTACTATCAGCAGCCAGTGATATTAAAGGCAACAATGTCAGAGGTCATGATCTGTGACCGGAACAACAAGCTGATCTGCAGACATGAGCGGAGCTATAAGAGATTTCCGAAATACATCACCGATGAGGACCATATGCCTCAGGCACACAGGTATTACAAGGAAGTGAATGAACATGACGGAGATTATTACCGCAGATGGGCCGCAGCGATCGGACCACATACTGCACAGATGATCGACATCGTCCTGAAGTCGTCCCAGCATGAGGAGCAGAGCTATAACTCGTGCAATGGTGTTGAACAGCTCTCTAATTGAAAGAAAAACAAAGCAATCTAGTCAAGATAAATAAAAGAGCACAGTCATAAGAGTGATTCCTATTGAATCACAATGAATGACTGTGCTTTCATTATGGTAAGGAGA
>Ga0268357_101727_pt1 | contig 12676 bp, 8 predicted proteins | sample BioMet10_FD_192466 | JGI IMG/M metagenome (GOLD analysis project Ga0268357, IMG submission 192466) | Sewage microbial communities from Oakland, California, United States - Biofuel 10 (Illumina Assembly) | ecosystem: Engineered > Wastewater > Sewage > Unclassified | place: USA: California... | reverse complement strand
CCCCAGGTTTTCCAGCGCCACCCCATCCTGAACGTGGCTGGCGTGGCCCGTGATGTGGCCGCCCACCTCGGCTGGCCTGCCGAATCCACCAAGTGGAAACTCGGCCATACGGAGGAGGTCAGCCGCGAGCTGCACGTCATCCCCCTTGTGGTGGAGTGCGTTTAACCCTATCTGAGCCTGCTTGCTTGACAACCGCCTATTTTTCAGGCAATTGATTTCGGTTGCCAGCTTAGCTCAGTTGGTAGAGCAGCTGATTCGTAATAGACCAGCTTGTCAACTGGCTAAAAGTAGAAAGTCACAGCAAAAGTGAAAAAAAAAGTTTTACAAAACAGGTATTTGCCAGCTTAGCTCACTTGGTAGAGCAGCTGATTCGTAATCAGCAGGTAGCGAGTTCAATTCTCGCAGCTGGCTCCATAAATTACAGGGGTTTAGGTGTTAAAAAGACACTTAAACCCCTGTTTTGCGTCCAAAGGGCTTTTCTAGCCTATTTAGAGCATGACAACGGAATCACTTTTCTAGCGGATTTCGAGCATGACCGGGTTTTCTACCCTCGCGGGGTAGAAATATGAACGGCAACCGTTGCGGCCATGATCCAAAGCATCCCAACCTTTCCCCGGCCAAACCCATCAGGAAAGGCAAAGGTGGCTTGCCGCGTATCTTGTCGCTGGCAGCTGAGCGGGCAAAGGCATGGTACTATCATCCGAAGAAGTGCAAGCTGCTCCAATCCCACCCACACCGGAAAACGCGCTCAGAACGGCGTGAGGCGTGTCAGATCGTCATAGAGACTATCTTGGTCCCACCTTGACCTTGCTTCGCTCTGCCTGGGAACACCTACGCTTGAAAATGGCTTCATCGACATAGACATGCGAACCATAGCCCGTGATTCCGGTATCGGCCAGCGGCGTTGTGAGCGGGCTATCGCCCTGCTGAAAGAGGCAGGCTTTATGAAGGTGCAGCAGCCCCGCGCCATCAACGACCAGGGCGACTATGTGGGCCTTCGGGCAATCCGCGTTGTGACCACGCTCTTTTTTGAGTTTTTGAATCTTGGCCCAATGCTCCAGAGGGAAAGAGCCAAAGCCACTGAAAAGCTGCAACGCCGGGCCAGAAAAGCACAACGCAAGCTGGCAGACTTCATGCGCCGAGTGACCAAAGGGCTTCGCTCTGCATTCACATGCAAGCCCCAACCCTCCCGCGCAGACCGAGAAAAGCGCATGGAAGAGGCGCGGCGCTGGAACACCGCTTGCGCGAAATACATGCTTGCTGGCCTCGAACCAGACGAATGCCGCCGACGAACCAACGTGGAACTCGGATTGCAAATGGACTACGGCCCTGGTAGAATTGACTAACAGAGCCTAAGTGTCTTGACATGTGGACTTTTTCTGACTTTTGAGCCTTGCTTGGCGTTGCCTACCCGCCAAAACGGAACTTCCTGCCCCGGATTCACCATAGCGAGCATTTTTTCTCCGCCTTTGTCAGCGCCACAAAAATTAAGTGTCGTACGATAGGGCCGTAGGTGTCGCGCATAAAAACCAAAAGGCAAAAAATAAAGACAACTGGGTACCAGCTATTTAAGCTGAAGAAGACTTTGCGCTTATAACTAGCTAAATTTTAAAAAGTTGCAAAATTTTTTGACGCACAGTAATATAGGCTATAGTGATAAAATATGTGGAATCACTGGGGCGTCGTTCCAGTTGCTCTAATGCATGCAGAGATTTTGCATCAATCTGTATGTAACTCCGTCACGAAAGACTCGTCACAAGGAACATACCATGTCGGAAAATGATAAAAAAATTGATGATCACGTTTTACAGCGTCTTTTCAATTCCGACATGCCGCTTGTCCTATATATTGGCCGAAAACTGCAAGAACTTAGTGAGGTTGTAATTAATTTCCCATGGAGTTGCGTAGTTACTAGCCAACCAGGTAGTGATTTCGCAGTCAAGTTTCGAGAAGAAAACAAGCGCGAAGTGGAAGAATTAAAAACTGTTACACAAATTGATGATAGCGTAACATTAAGCCGTCGCTACCTTAAATTTATTAACATATATGATGCTGATAATACCGAAGAATTAAGGCGACGCAAGAATAAAAACGCCGCCGAAATGTTAAAGCTCGTAACGAGCCGGATGAGAAGTGGGTTTGGCTCGCTGGTCATCATTGGATATGATCCTACCGACGAAGAGGAGCTACCCTCAGAAAAATTGACTGAAATTTTCGATAGTATGCGGAAGGGTTCCGCTTTTTTGTTTGGTTTCAATGTAGCTGAAGATGAAAACCTCACTGCCGCTGTCAACGAAGGCAGCCTTTTATCGTTTGAGCACCCTGTAGAAGACTATCTTCGACAATTTGTAGAACCAGATGAGTGGAGTGCGTCAGATGGTGAACAAGTTTTTGCTGAAGATGATATTGTTTTTTTCATAAACAAAAAACTCGTTTCTATTGAAAGTACTCAACTCTTTGATACCAAGGGATTTTGCAAACTTATCTCGACAAGAGAATTGGGAGATCTTGCAATTCCCTCTGGCCTACAAAAAGAGTACTTTATCAAATTTCTAGAAGATAGTGTTTCACTGCCAATGTGGTTTGGTTTTGAAAATGACTTCAACATACGTCGTAGATTTGAAAAAGAACTCAGCGACAAGGTCTCTGTTGCACTTAAAAACGTAGAAGATCGTGAATCGCAGGGATTAATAGTCCTGTCTGGGCAGACAGGCAGCAGCAAAAGTATTGCCTTAGCCCATCTGGCCTTTCGGATTTACCAAGAAAGTGTTTACCCTGTTATTTTTATTCATGATAAAAATATCTCTTTAAGGCATGGGGATGGAAATTTTAATGCCTTGGAAAAATTAATTCATTTGCTGGAGCAGAAAGGCGCTCGAACTGTACTCCTCATTTGGGATAACTCTGCGGCTTACACAGATCCTATTCCTGGGACACTTGGACTATTGCAAGACTTGCGTAGACGTGGTCGCCAATGTGTCCTCGTTAGTTCGGCTTATATGGTTGATCCAACCTTAAGCAACGCCTCAGCTAAGGCTGGCGTTAGGGTTGAGGAAGTCGAAACAGATATTGATTTATTTCAAGAAGAAGTGGGGCAACTCCGTAAAAAAGTTCTGAAACTTGGGTCAATTAGTGAAGAGTTTTACGATTCCTGGGCTAATAGTGAAAAAAAACAAAATCTGTTAACTCTTTTATACCGACTTTTTACCAATATACTAGGCGACTCCATCGCCCATGGTGTTCGTAGTGAAGTGTCGCAAACTGCAAATACAATTCTTGGCTCAATTTCGGATAAGGTGTTTGAGAAACCAGATGAACTAAACCGCATGGCAACTTATTTAATGAAAGCGGGATTTCATGTTGAACACAGCAAAAGTTCCTCTGTTTCAGTCGCCAGTTCTGATCGTGTCACAGAATTACTACGTATTGTCGCTATTGCGTCTCAGTTCGGTGTAGAATTTCCATTGCAATTCATTTTGACTGTTGCAGGACTGGAAGCATGGGAATATAATTTTTATAGTACTATTAAAAATTTGAAACGAATACCATTTTTACGACTACCAGAAAGATCAGAAATTGATGGCTCAAGTTATGGACAATCTATTTTGTTTCGCACGCCACTGGAGGCAAGGCTATATCTTGAGAATAGTATTACCGCAGAAGATGAAATAAATCTTGTTGTAAAGCTAATTGATGCACTCGGAGATGAACATAAATACATGGAGGCTCGCGCCCTTGAGTCCCTTATACGCACCATGGGACCGAACTCCCCTCTGAACAGAATTACATTGGAAAGCCGTAACATCACAAAATACACCACCTATTATCCTCGCATAATTGAAGCTCTTTCTCGAATGCGCGTGGCACGAAAAACTCTTATTCCACGATTAATGTGTCAGGAAGTGTGTTGGCTGCGAGAGGTATTTGGAAAAAATAATCATATAACTGCTGTAGAACGATTGGCTAAATTGACTGATGCCATGGAAATAGCGGATGGTGCACTCAAAAAGATGAGGCCAGGTAAGCTCCCACAGGAGGAACAAAATACAAGGAACAGCCTGATTGTAGAAAGGGCCACCAGCGCATGGCATATTCATACACTCCGTCAAGCTGGGAGCAATTCAAAAAATGAACTGACATTTGATTATGAAGAGCACAAGACAGCACTTGAACAGGTCATCCGTAATGCGCCCAATAATAGTTATGCCTATAATGCCCTGCTAAAACTTTTTATAGAGATGTACAAAAACACATCTTTGGAAGAATACGCCATCAATGAGCTCAGCAATATGTTAACAATGCTGGAATCGTACGAACACGTTATGGGTGAAGTCCTTTACCATGAAGAATTTATAGATCACAAAAATGAAATAATGCATTTTGTAAGTGATGCTGCCGTTGAAGATTATTTTGAAGAACTCATAAAAAAAGGCAAATCATCTGGGCTCTATCTTTGGGCCAAACGCCGTATGATGACCATGTCAATTAACCTTGACGAACGGGTAACGAAAGAAAATTACTGGATTCTTGAGGAAATAGTTGAACTTTTCTCGAAGCATTTGGAATTAGTTAAGACTCATAGTGGTTGTTTATTCATGCTGCTACGATTAAAGTGGCAGCTTTTTAATCACAGCCCCATCTTTGAACATGAAAAACAATTCACGCAGATGAATATTTCTCAATGGAAAGAGCTTGCCGATCTTTGCCAGGGAAATTGCCTTTCGACGCAAGGTAATACTGCTCATCTACTTTATATTTCTGCCTTGGCTGAAGCCCAAATTGGTAATTATAATGAAAGCCTTAGCATGCAGGATAAGCTTAATAGGGTCGAGTGGATGCCGCCTCGAAGTACCTACGTATGGCATATATTGAGCAATGAAGACGGAACACCGAAGTTTTTCAATGGGCGTGTCGAGGCGCGAGATAATTTCCTGCGAATTGCCGATGTCAGGGAAAAAAATAACAACACACTGAGGATAAGCCGCACTGTGTTCGCTCGAAGCCTGCATGCACTTCAGCTGAATCAGCCTTCAGGAACCTATGATGACATAGAAATAGGTCTCAATTTTAAAGGATTTCAAGCGTTCCGCAAGCTCAAGGGGAATTAGCTGTGAATGCACTTTTATTCAAAAAAGCGCAAGCTTCTATAGCATTCGATTTTGGCGTAGCGGATGATATCAACAAAATAATCGCTACAATTGATGCACGACTTTATTCTTTTGCTTACTATTCGCCCGTTGTGTTACAGAATACCAGTGCACATGCCTGTTTTTATCTGGCCGTGATCAATATGTACAGCCTGCTATGGGATTGTGGTCCTATGTTGAATAGCATTCTTTACGATTTAAATTGTCGCTACAGAAAGATTCCACCCAATCTTAGAAGTGAATTGGCAACCTGGAAACCTTTAGATATCATGAGGAGAACGATAGCAAATATAAGAAGTGATGTTTGTCATAACAATTCAGCGGAATATTATTTCAACAAATCATCTCACCATGAGCACTATTCATTTTTAAGTACAAATGTTGGTAAACATTTTACTGTGAAATCACAGTTTGCAGAAAAAGATTGGGAGATAGTTTGTGAAAAATTTTTAGCAATGTGTAACGATTTCTCAAATACGTACAGATCCGTTCTTTTAAATCTTAAAAAAGTACCGCCAAAGGAAATTGCAGATTTTACCACCCTTTGGTTAGGGTATATAGGCGAATGGTATAAGCGCAACAAAGACATTTCTTTTAGCGTTCTTGGAGATTTATACCCCCTTTCAATCAGCAATAAGGGGAAGGTGCCGAGCGGATATGATTTGGGCACTCTCTATAGATGGATCTCCCGGAATTGGACACCTCCTTCTGGAGGGTTAGCTTCCCCTAAAGAAATTTGTCACGCTTATATTAAGGCTACTCTCGACAACTCTCTCGACACCCACCTCTGTTCTCCTCACTGCCCGGAACCGGCGTTGCCAAAGCATGTCTTATATGACCTTTTTAAACCGACGGCATTGACCTACTAGATCATGCCCTAGCCACGTCCATTATTTGAGTTCGGTAATGTCAAACAACGAGGGCTGTGGCTTATCAAATTCTTCACTTCGCTGAATAAATTCTTCAATTTCTCTTTTGTTTAAGAATGGGGCATTTTTTACTCTATCATATAGCCGATGCAGTCTCGTCGTTGCCCGTGTAATGACATTATTGTAGTCTAGTGGCTTAATAACAACGCGATCATCTTTCTCTTTGCGAGCATGAGTCTCCTGGCTTTCAATAGTTGATCCTAGAACGAAACATGTTACCTTCGATGACTCGTTTATAAGTCCTTTTGAATAGAGCTCTTTAATATATTTCCAGCACTGCGCCTTTTGATCCTCACCTATTGCAATTCCTGAACGCTTCAATTCTACTATTGTCAACCTAGCAGCACCATATTCCCCTCCTTCTTCATCATAATGAGGGTAATAATACAATCCGACTGTGCTGTCTGGAAGGATTGCAAAATCAGGTCGATTCCGCGAGCCTAGCTCGTCAGCTTGAAAAAGCTGTTGGATAACCTTTGTCATGCCTTGATTGGATGTGAATTCTATCGTTTCATATTCGGGACCAAAAATCCACAGTCCCTGGTGGAAAAGTGGCTGTAATTCCTGTACTTCATCTGCACCAGCATCAAAAACTTTTTCTTTGAGTTTTGACAAGAGGGAAAGACGATTTTTGAGCTCATCTAACACGATCTTCGCCATATCCAAAGTCCATTCATCGAGCACTGTGTGCAGCTCATCAAGTTGTCCTGGCTGCATCTCGCTTAGCTTGTGGAGTAAAGCATATTGATTCTGAGACACTTCCAGATTTGCTAATATGCCAGCAAGTTGATGAAGATCTCTATCTTTGATTGTTGGACAATCGGCTTGAACTGAGTGGATAAATTTTTCCCATTTTTCCACTCCAATCATGCTCATTTTTGAAATTTTTTCCCTATTAACGCGTTTAAGTTCGTTAAAAGTTTCATCTCTCTCGCTTTTTGAAATTTTAAGTACTGTTTCCTTAATAAATTCTAGGACGACTTCAAGAGTTTTTTTGTAGTCATCATTGTCCGTATTAAACCCAGTCCAATCCGGCAGTACCGCATTAGCAAGAAAATCTGACTTTACAATAAAAATAAACCGCTTTGCGGCTTTATATCTTCCATCAAGAAGGTTATCTTCTCCATATTTCCAAGAGCAGTCGCCAACTAACCTATTGTTGACATGCCAAGCAACACCATGAAGACTTGTTGTCTTATCTGTATTCAAGGTGTCAATGGCTATTATCTTTACATCTCCAAGGCCATCAATCTTCTTTGTTGTTTCATCTATATGAGCTTCTGGAATATCTGAAAATTTAATAAGATAGCCATTGAGAGTCACAGAAAATGTAGGTTCGGTAAGAAACCGCATTCCTATTTCAGCCTTGGCAACAACTTCAGGAAGCGTCGTGCGTCTTGCGCTTTCCACATATACTCGTGTTCCATGCCCAGATTTCTGTGCCTCATCCTGCTTATCCAACCGGAAAGGCTGCTCGCCTCCTCCGCGAGAAACCTTGAAGGTAACGGATTTACCGTCCCGCCATGTCTCGACAAAGTACTCGTCTCCAAAACAAAATCCAGCAAAGCGTCCTTTTCCGTTTCTCCCAAATGCTACCCGGGGTGGAAGAGCAAGGTCGTCAGGGAACAGGGCGAATTCGCCTTGGGCCTTAGTACGGTCGTAAGCAAGTGTCCGCCAAATCCGGCTAAAGACATCTTCACTCATCCCGTGCCCGTTATCTTCAATCGAAAAACATATTCCTGCACTTTCGTCAGGCCAGATGATGCTAACTTTGGTAGCTCCTGCATCCCAAGCATTAGCAACTAATTCCACCACAGCTGTTTTTGGATCTCGAAGGATGTTGGGACCAGTGAATGATTCGAGAAACCGATCATCATAGAGAACTGCTTGTTGGGGAGCCACGGCGGCCATATCATCACCTTTGATGGTTCGAGTTTGCCTAATCAGTTAATGCAACCAATTTCGATCGTTCATCATACATGCTCGGTTTTGCCCATTCAAAAACGACTGAACAGTTTATTTTTACATTTCAGTATATTGTATGTAATATTGCAACAAGGTGTTACCATATTGGCAGAATGCCCCGCCCGAAGGATTGGCTACTTCGTGTCGAGAGCCGCGATCGCTTGTATATGCTGACTGCCGAGCAAGGATTTCATTTGTGCAATAGCCACGTTGTTCAACTGAACAAGCCGTTCTTCTTGGGGAATTTTCTGGCTAATCTGTAAGGCGTTGATACTTTCGATATTACTGAGAACAATCAACTGTTCAAGCGAGGCATAGTCTCGCATATTCCCTTTTTCTTTCGGGTTTTCTTTGCGCCATTGCTGGGCGGTTTTTCCGAAGAGTGCCACGTTCAGTAGATCGGCCTCGGACGCGTAGGCGAAGCTGGCCTGTTCTTTGGTGATAGTTGGCGGAAGTATGTGCTCTTTTACGGCATCCGTGTGGATTCTGTAATTCAGCTTTGCCAGAGTCCGTTGAAGGTTCCACTCCAGGGAAAGGCGTTGCTGCTCTTCCTCTTTCAGTCGTTGAAATTCGCGGATCAGATATATTTTGAACTCGGCGCTTATCCACATGCCGAACTCGAACGCGATATCCTTATGCGCGTAGGTTCCCCCATACCGGCCAGCGGAAGCCCGCAAGCCGATGGCGTTCGTCTTGGCAACCCACTCCTTTACGCTGATTTTATAGCTGTTCAGCCCGGCTTGACTTTTAATTATGGCGAATTCGCCATAATTAAACTCCGGGTTGTATATGCTTTCCCAAATCCCAAGATATTCAACGGTATTGCGGTTTCTTAGCCAGTCAGAAATAAAAAAATCGCCGTCCTTGGCTTTAAGCATGTCTGTAAGGGAAATATAGTCGTCATTCTGAACAGAAATGACAGCTATGGATGTGCCTTGCACGGTGATTTTTTTCATATTTTTCCTTCCTGAAGTGAAGGATGTTACCTCACTTTTTGTGTGTGTTCAAGACTGCCACCAGGGCACTATCACATGGCTTGCGAGGGCAAGCGCACTTCTAAGAACGCACACCACATCAATACTCTAGCATAGCTGCTCATGCCGAAATGAAGCACAGGAATAATTTATCATTGGTAGTCATCGGTAGTAATCCATAGTCATAAACACAAATAACTAAGCATAATATCTGTATTTATGTTCTTAAATGTTTTTGTCTGTGCTACTGTATTGGCATTTCAGAGGACAGGACAGAGGAAGTGTACCCACCTTCCTGCGGCTCCATTCCTGTCCTGCCCTGCGGGGTTGCTTATTCGCGGTTCCGCTCAACGCCAAAACAAGAGGCAGACTCCATGAAGATGGCATTCACGCTAGCCGTTCTGCTTTGTCTGTATACACCAACAGTCGCAGCGGAACTTTACGCCACGTCAGAGCCGCCCGCCCAACTGGTAGAAGCTATCGCCCTTCAGGAATCCGGCCTAAACCCTTTTACGGTCAATATAGCCGGAAGATCCTACTACCCTGCCACGCGGGAGAAAGCGAAACAGCTCATACAAAAGGCGATTGCGGCTGGCTTGTCTTTTGACGTTGGTAAAATGCAGATAAACTCATGGTGGATGGAGCGTTACGGCATAGACCCGTTATCACTGCTCGACCCGGCCATCAATGAGAGTTGGGGTACATGGATACTGGCGGAAGAAATCGCCCGCCACGGCCTGAACTGGAAAGCCGTGGGCAAATACCATTCCCCAGACCCAGAACGTGGCAGGCGCTACGCTTGGCTCATTTATCGTCACTATGCAGGCCTAAGAGCCTCCAAAATTCAGGAGGCTCCTTGTGCCGAGCAAAAAATTGATTCTCAGAACCTATCTGACCCCAGAGGAACACGCACAGATCAGAGCATCGGCCAGCAAGGCAGGGCTGTCCCTTTCAACGTTCAGCAAAAGGGTGTGCCTTGGGTTTTCCGTCCCAAGCTTGGAACATCAGGAGGCAAGGATTGAATTACGACGGCTCAAAGGCGACCTCGGCAGACTTGGCGGGCTGGTGAAACAGGCATTGGCGAATGGCGCGGACAGGCAGACAGTTCACCGTCTTTTACATGAACTGGACGCCCGGCAGCGGGAAGTTCAGCAGGCCATAGTGGTCATACGATGATCAGCAAAAAAGTGGACATCAGCCCGAAAAATGACAACTACGCCCGTCTTGCCGAGTACATTGCCGATGCCGGGCATGAAGGCGAAAAAAGTCTCATGCGCTGGTGCGCCGGATGCCTTGGGGATGATGATTACCAGAACGGCATTGCCGAGGCCATGGACGTTCAGGCCATAAACGTCCGCACCACGAAAAACAAAACCTACCATCTCGTGATCAGCTTTCGCCTGGAGGACGAGGCAAAATTGACGCCGGAGGTGTTCAGGGCCGTTGAAGAACGCTTTGCCACAGCTTTGGGGTACACCGATCATCAGCGGCATTGTGGCGTCCATAAAAACACCGCCAATCTCCATATGCATATAGCCTACAACATGATCCACCCGGAAAAACATACCCGACATGAGCCTTTCCGCGATTACTGGAAGCGGGACACTTTATGCCGGGAGCTGGAGCAGGAATACGGTCTTGTGGTTGATAATGGCCGAAACAAAGAGAAACAGCGGTCAGTGGGCGAAAAAGCTGCCCTCATTGAAGCCCACACAGGCCAACAATCCTTTGAATCGTATGCTAAGGACCAGAGAGACACCATCTTGTATGTTTTGGCGACAGCAACGGATTGGCAAACGCTCCATGAGGGGCTTGCCCGGCATGGTTTGGTGATAAAACCACACGGGAACGGTCTGATTTTGGCTGATCGCCATAATCAGCAGCATACCGTAAAAGTCAGCGCAGTAGACAGAGCCTTGTCACTGAAAAAGCTGGAGGGAAAGTTCGGGGGGTACCTTCCAGCGCGGGACTTGGAAAAAATACCAGAGCAAAGCCGGTATCAGGCAACCCCCTTGCATCGTTCTCCAGAACGCGGCGCTTTGTATGCGGAATACCAACAAGGCATTGAAAAACGAAAATCAGGCTTGGCCACCGTCAAGGATCAGGAAGGCGCTGCTATTGTTGCGATCAAAGAAAAATGGGCGGCCAAGCGCCGTGAATTGGAACGGCTCAACATAGCTAAAAAAAACCGCCGTAACTTGCTGCAATTGGCCTGGAAGCATGAAGCCGAGGAAGTAGCAAGGGGCGAGCTGCCGTTTCAATCTTCCCGTGAAGAAATTCGTGGAAAGGTTCCGTTCACTTCATGGAATGGTTTCCTGCAATATAAAGCTGATCAGGGCAATGAAATCGCTTTAGCCATTTTGCGTTCCCAACAGAAGACTGCGGAGCCGGAGCGGGAACAGCAATCCACTGGAGCAAAAGCATGGTCACAGCACAGCAAGGAAAAGTTCGCAGAGAACCATTCAAAAATCCAGGCAGAATACGCAGCCAAGGAAGTAGCCGCCTTGAAGAATGAAAACCTGAGCTGCCAGGGCAAAAAGCAGCTTTTGACGATATTGCGCATGGAGCAGATTGCCGCCCACTTCTCTGCAATAATAGACCGCAAGGGAACCGTCATCTTCTCCCTGCCCGACGGCGGAAGAATTATGGACAGCGGAAAGGAGATATTCTTTTCGGGCAGCAATGACGCCGTCCGGCATATCGCCGTCCGGTATGCAAAGAAAAAGTGGGGGAAAACCCACAAGTTAAGGGAAATAAAATAGTGCGGCTGGGGACAAAGCTGGAGGAAGAGCAAGCCCAGAAACAACAGCAGAATATGGAGCGGTGACTACTTTTGCTCCATTTTCTCCGCGACAGGATCAAGCAGGTTTCCAGGGGTTATGTCCAAGGCTTTGGCAAGTCGAAATATCATTTCAAAACTTGGCTGTCTTGTACCGTTTTCAAGCGAGCTGATAAAACTTCGCAAGACATCAACACGCTCACTAAGCTGCTCTTGTGTGAGCCGCCGTTCAAGCCTGTAAGCGCGTAATATCGCGCCAAAATGAGGACTTTTTCTCTCTCGTCTGCTGGTCATATCTAAATTTTATAGACTAGCAGAAAGGAATTGTTTGACAGCCTGGGCTGTCTAATACGTGGATCGTCGTGCCCACAAATGTAGGCACGGGTTGAAAGGTATTGGGTGTTACTTAGGATTGACCAGAGCCAAAAAAGTCAGAATAGATTCCCTTACCGCCATTGCAGCAAATGGCAGAGCAGTTATCTCTCCCTTATGCTTGATAAGTTCCGATTCACATGTGAGCAGAACCCAGCTAATCACTTCACGACAAAGCCATTCTAACTTTTCCAATTCGACTTTATCCCTATCCATGAAAAACTCCCTTTGGAGCTTCCTGCACACCACGGCCATGCTGGTTCATATAAAAAAACCGCCTGTAATATTACAAAGCGGTTTCAAAATGCCATAAGCAAGAAATAGCCAGACTATTTCTCAAAATGCCAACACACAAAGTGGAGTAGCCCCCATTTCGACCGGACTCCCCTCTAACTCGGGAGGAGGTGCTGGAACTATGGCTGGAACTAGTGCTAAAACAAGTTCAACGGTGGAGATAGTAAACATAACGCCCCGTCGTCGCTGGTCTGTCGGTGAGAAAGTTCGCCTGAT
>Ga0268357_101721_pt1 | contig 12716 bp, 10 predicted proteins | sample BioMet10_FD_192466 | JGI IMG/M metagenome (GOLD analysis project Ga0268357, IMG submission 192466) | Sewage microbial communities from Oakland, California, United States - Biofuel 10 (Illumina Assembly) | ecosystem: Engineered > Wastewater > Sewage > Unclassified | place: USA: California... | reverse complement strand
ACTGCAGGTACCCGAAGATCCCGGTCAGCTGGTTGATGATATCGTGCCGGGTAATGGAGTTCATGATCCCGAGGTTTTTGAGCGCCCCGCGGAGCGCCTGCTCTGCCATCTTCTGGCCGGTGACATCCCGGCCCACCGACTGGTACTCGACCTCCCCGGTCTCGTCATCGAAAATAGCACGGGTATTCCAGAACTGCCAGGCTTCCCTCCCATCGGGAAGCTCCCACAGGTACTCGCTGGAATCCGTCGGCTTGTCCGGGGTAAGGGCGCGAACGGAGGAGAGGAAGGTATCCTCTTTCCCGAATGGCGGGAGAGTCACCCGGCCGGTCGGGAGCGTTTCTCCGGCAAGGGAGAAATACCGGCAATACGCATCGTTTGCAAAGACGAGCGTTCCGTCAGCCTTGAACCGGATGATGAACTCCGACTGGTCCCCGACCACGCTCCGGTAGCGTTTCTCGCTCTGCACGAGCGCCTCCTTGATCCGGTGCTGTTCGCAGGCCTGGCGGATGTAGTGACGGAGGATCGAAAAGCGCTGACGGGGATCGTTTCCTTTTAAAAGATAGAACGTAGCCCCCATGTTGAGGGCTTCTATCGCGTCTGCGTGGGTGGACTTTTTTGCAAAGAAAATGAACGGGGTTGAATCCCTGCGTACCCGGCGCAGGACTTCGAGAAACGTAACGCCCGTAGTGACCGAGAGGCTGGACTCGGAAACGATAACGTCAAACCGCCTCTCGCGGAGCAGGTCGAGCGCCTCGTACGCGGATGCCAGGGCAACGACCCGGATCTCCGGGTCACTGCCCAGGAATGCTGCGGCTTCCCTGCGGAGACCGGCATCGGCGTCCACGTATAGAACGGAGATCATAAATGTGCCTGAAACTAGGGCGCTCCTCCAACACATACTTGTCGGAATGGTCGGCAAACATGTACTCATTATATAAACCGGAAACTCACCGGCGTTCCTGCAAAAAGATCCGGCGGTGGATGATTCGCCACGAAAGGACGAGCTGGACGAGATCGGTCGCGGTGACGGTCGTGCGGTTCTCAAAGAGTGCTATCGGGTGGACACCGGTCTGCTGCTCGATGCCTGCTTCGAGTTTTCTTACGGTCTCGTAATTCATCTCGCCGTCAAAGGTGAGCGCCCGCATCCGCTCGCAGGCCACGTTCTCGGTCGAGAACTCGATGGAAAAGTCCCGGTCGTGAAAGAGGAGGAGCGAGTTGATGTCGATCGTGAGCTCGGCAGCGCCGGCAATCGCCCGGTCCATCCGGTGCTGCAAGAGCGAGATCCGGTAGATATTTTCCGATGCGCCCTTCTCCTTCCCGTACCGTGACGCACTAATCCGGATCACGGCATCGGCAAGACAGCGCTGCTGCGCAATAAACTCCTCGTAGTCCCTTTCGCGCCGCCGGATTTCTTCGGTAACTTCGGTCGGAGTATAACCGCGGTTTTTCGTGTCGCGCTTCTGTTTCCACGCGTATTTGATCTCCCGGTCCGGATCGACATAAACGGAAAAGTCGAGCAGTTCCCGGAGTTTTTGGGTAAATAACGTGTGGAGCCCTTCGAGAATGACGATCTTTTTTGAGACAAACGGGACCGGCGGGTCGAAGGTGCCGGTCACGTGGTTGTACACCGGCTTCTGGATCGCGTACCCCTGTTTTAACCGGGCCACATCGGCTTCGAGCTGTACGAGGTTGTTTGCATCCGGGTTGAGCGGGGTGATGCCGGTTTTTTTCCGCTCCTCCCGGTCGTACTTGTGGTAGTCGTCGAGCGTGATCGTGGCAACGAGGTCCGGCCCGAAGATCTGGCGGATGGCATCGGTGAACGTAGTCTTTCCCGAACCGCTGTCACCGGCAACACCGATGATAAAGACGAGCGGCGAGCGGGCGATGATCTCCTGGAACGGGGGGGTCCGGGGCATGTACCCGTACCTGATACGCCATCCCACATAAGGGTGCAGGAACCTGAGGGGGGTGTTCCGCAGCCTGCTTTACTTGTGAATGTTAGATATAGATAACTATATTACTATAAAGTGTTAGAATAACTTAACAAAAAGTGAGATAATTATCATGAAAGCAAGAAATATTTACTTGATCGTTATCGGGATCCTGTTTGTTATATCGGGGGTTATTGCGTGTGTTGCCAACAGCGGGGACGCCGTCCTCCGTACCTGCCTGTTTGTAGCCGGTTCTGCTTTCCTTGCCACCGGCATTGTCCGGCACCGCCTTTATGGCGATGACCCGGAATCGGACGAACGATCAAAAAAGATCGGGTGGTACGGGCTTTCTTACTCATGGATGATCGGGACGGTTGGGATCACCCTTCTGTTCTTAGGAGAGTACGCCAGTATCGTTCATCTTGGAGGGCTGGAGGCTCTGGAGTTGTCCGTGCTCCTGCTGGTGATCCCAGCGGTTGTTTTCCAGACCTGGCTCTTCCGAAAGGGGGATGTGGATTGAGGGAGATGATCCAGAGGAACGCAGGGACACTCTCATGCAGACAAAGATAAAGGAATACCGGGCCCGGTACGGCTTGACCCAGGAAGGGCTTGCAAAAATCGTTGGCGTGCGGCGCGAGACGATCGTCTTTCTGGAACAGGGAAAGTACAACCCGTCGCTCAAGCTCGCGCACGATGTGGCAAAAGCCCTGCATACGACCATCGACGAACTTTTTATCTTCGATGACGACGAGCCCGGGCCGGAGAGCCGCGTCGTGCTCGTAGACTAACCTTTTTTCATTCGATCCTATGGTGCCACCGGCCCGCTGCCAGGAATGCACCCGGACGGTTCGGGCGCTGCGATATTGCTGGCGCCTGCCGCAGCAAGGCCGGCAAGGATCATGACCGTTGCCTCCTTGTCGAGCGGGACATTGTCGTTCCCGCACTTGGGAGAGTAGATGCAGGAGGGGCAGCCCTTTTTGCAGGAACAGTCGCGCACCATCTCGTGCGTGCGGGTGAAGAGCTCGGGAAGCAGCGTGAACGCTTTTTCCGCAAGGCCGATCCCGCCCTCGTACCCGTCATAGACAAAGATCATGGGCTCGCCATTTTCACCAAACGCAGGGGACGAGAGACCTCCGATATCCCAGCGATCGCAGAGAACAAAGAGGGGCATGAGCGCGATGAGCGCGTGCTCGGCGCCATGGAGCCCGCCGGCAAGATCGAGACCGGCGCGAGAGACCGGTGCAGCAAGGGATTCCGGGACAACCAGCCAGACTGCTTTTGTCCGGAATGTGATCGGCGGGAGGTCGAGCGGCTCGATCCCGAGAACCGTATCGCCCTTCTTGATCTTGTACGCGGTGTACCGCTCGGTCACTTCCACGTCACCGAATGTGCAGGCGACACCCCCGATATCGGTTGTCCGGATTGTTTCGAGAACCTTAAGATCCGTTTCTTTTAATGGCTGCGTGTAATAATCGACATCGGTCTCGCTCACCCGGACCGTGTGGGTTTCAAGATCCATTGCGTTTACCACGTAGGTGATGCCCTGGTGGAGCATGATCGCCCCTTTGTGTGCTTCGCGGTATGCCTGCGCCCGGTCCATGGTCTCAAGTACCCGGCCATCGCAGAGGATCCGGAAGCTTTCCGCTGCCATCCCGTCGAGCGTGACTGCCTCTGCGGCCCGGCCCCTCCCGGCGTACACAAACCCCCGGGGCGTGCGGGAGAGAAGGCCGCTCTCCGCGAGATCGGCAAGGACCGGGGAGAACCGGTCGCCAAAAAATTCCCGGTCCTTTTCTTCGCTGATGGGGAGTTCGGCCGCGGCGCACAGCAGGTGGCCGGAGACAATGTAGGGATTGCCCGTATCGATGATTGCGTGTTCATGGGGCCGGGAAAAGAACTCGTCCGGGTGGTGCATGAAGTACTGGTCGAGGGGATTAGCCTGCGCCACAAGCACCGCAAGCGACTCGCCGGCCTTCCTTCCGGCCCGGCCGGCCTGCTGCCGGGTTGACATCATCGTGCCCGGGTAACCATCGATGATCACCGCATCGAGCGACCCGATATCGATCCCGAGTTCGAGCGCGTTTGTCGAGACTACTCCCTTGATCTCGCGGTTCTTGAGCCGGTTCTCGATCCCGCGGCGCTCCTCGGGGAGGTAGCCGGCCCGGTAGGCGAGCACGCTCTCCACGAGCCGGGCAGAGCTGCGGCGCAGGTCTTCTTTTGCCCAGAGCGCGACAAGCTCTGCAATCTTCCGGGAGCCGGCAAAGCAGAGCGCCTGGAGGTCGCCCTTCACACAGGAAACAAGGAGATCCTTTGATTCCTGGTGAGCAGAACGCAGGCCGACGCCATCGTAGAACGGGTTGTAGAGGACAAAATGCCGCTTTCCCCGGGGCGAACCGTCGCTTCCCACCTGTACAAAGGAAAGGCCGGTGAGTTTTCCGGCAAACTCCTCCGGGTTTGCAAGCGTTGCGCTCGAAAGGACAAACTGCGGGTTTGCGCCATAATACCGGGCAACCCTCCGCAGCCGGCGGACGATGAGCGCGATCTGCGAACCGAAGATCCCGCGGTACTTGTGTGCCTCGTCTAATACCACGTACCGGAGATTGGAAAAAAACGGGCTCCACTTCCCGTGCCAGGAAAGTACCTGGTGAAGTTCGTAATGGTTCGAAATTACTATCCGGGCGTGCTCCCGGATAGCGGAACGCTTCGACTGCGGCGTGTCGCCATCATAGATCGCGGGCTTTACGGAAATCCCGGTGAACTTTTCCATGACAAGGAGCGTTCTCTGCTGGTCGTTTGCAAGCGCCTTGGTAGGGTAGAGATAGAGCGCCCGGGCATCCGGGTCACCGGCCATGCGCTCAAAGACCGGGAGATTGAATGCAAGGGTCTTCCCGCTCGCGGTAGGCGTTGTGATGATTACGTTCTTTTCTTTGCGAAGGAGGTTGACCGCTTCGCACTGGTGGGTGTAGAGCCGGATGCCGGCATGGGTAAGGTACGCGGCAAGTGGATCGGGCAGCGGGCGGTCGAGCGTGCCGTACGCCGCCGGCTCCGGTTCCGCAATATTGTGGCAGGCAACCCGACTGCGGTACACCGGGTTGGTGCCCAGCAGGCGCACCACGTCAACAACAGCCACAGGTCTCCCCCAGCAGGTAGAAAAAGAGGCGGGCAGTCGAGATCACGTCCTGCCGGTTGTGGCCGACAATGGGGACGAGCGGACCGCAGTTTTTCGTCCGAAGATAGGTTTCGTAGAACTCGGGGACCATCTGGCCCGGCACATCGTCGTCCCTTTTGACACCGAAGACCGCCGATTCGAGTTCCCCGAGTCGGCAGGAGGGATACTGCCCCTTCCAGCGGCGCCGGGCAAAGTGCAGGACATCGAAGTGCGGGATCCGGGCAACCGGGGGGATGCCGTAGTACGCGAGCCGGTCCTGAACGTACGGGAGGTCGAATGCCTTCCCGTTGAAGGTGACCAGTGCTTTCTTCTGCCCCAGGAGATGATCCGTCAATGCGGTAAGGGCCGCGGCCTCCTCGCCGATATCGCGGAGAAGGTACTGGCGGACAACAAAATTCCCGCATTCAATCGTCCCGACCCCAAAGAGGATGATGGGCCGGGAAAAGAGGCCGAGCGTCTCGATATCAAGAAAGACATAATCTTCTTTGGCAAACGCGCCGGCAGCGCCGAGCACGAACGGGTGGGATTTTGCGTGCCGGCTGCCGGCAAGGTCCATGATCCCGCAGGGGTCAGGGCAGGAAAGCCGGTCGAGCACCTCCTGGGCCGCGTGCCGGAACCGCGGGTGGCCAGCGAGATCCGCGATTGTTTTCCAGCCCCGGGCCCTGAGCCGGGCGGCCGAACGCTCACCGATCCCCTTTACGAGCGTGAGATCGGAGAGCATCTCTTCATCCAGAAGTTTTGTGTCTATTGCCGGAGTCGTGAATGGCTCGCGGTGTTCGAGCGAGAGGCAGGGTCCGTTCTCCGTATCGATCAGGCTTCCGGGAAAGAGGCTGTCAAACGACGCCCCGTCGTACTCCGACAACAGTCTCCCGAGAAGGGCACGGGCCCGGTCGTACTCGGAAGAGAAGAGACAGGAGCCGGCAAGCCCCGCGCCAAAGACATTCCCGTCGCGGACAACGCTGTACTCCCGAAGCCCAGCTATCCGCTGCTGCCAGAGCTCCCCGATCCTGCTTTCAGCCTGCATTGCGGCCATCCGTATGTACCTGATCCCCGGATCCCCTGTTTAAGCACCTGCCGCGGGGAGTGAAAGTGACAAGAAACCTCATCATCCTGCCGTGCACACCCCTTTGGTAATGATCACGATCCTCCAGCACGGCGAACACGAACCCGCCGGCACCATCACAGATACCCTGCACGAAAAAAACGAGCCGTACTCAATCATCCGGCTGTACGAGGGCGACCCGGTCCCGGCCGAACCTCCGGAGAAACTCATCATCCTTGGCGGCCAGATGAGCGTGAACGATGAAAAGGAATTCCCGTTCCTTGTCCCGGAGAAGGCGCTGGTAAAAAAAGCCGTGTCAAACGGCTCCATAGTCCTCGGGATCTGCCTCGGTGCCCAGATGATCGCGGCGGCCTGCGGCAAAAAGGTGTACACCGGCGAAAAAGAACTCGGCTGGCGGGCGATCACCGGGTGCCATGCCCCCGGGCAGCGGTTTTTCCCGGGAGAATTCGATGTCTTCCACTGGCACAAGGAGACCTTCGACCTTCCGGATGGCGCCCGCCTCCTTGCAACCGGGAAAGCCGTGAAAAACCAGGCATTCATGCTCAATAACGCGCTCGGTGTCCAGTTCCACCCGGAAGTGACTCATGAGATCATTGCCTATTGGGCAAAGGACCTTGGCGCCGATGAACGGGCAGCAATCCTGAAAGAATCCGAGAAAAAACTCGACGGGAACCGGATCCTGTGCAACGCGATCGTCAGCGTGTTCGTTTCCGGCTGGAAGTGGTGAAGGAGAGATGACGGACCGGAAGATCGGCGGTTTTTTAATCGACCTTGATGGTGTGCTCTATACGGGGGATACCCCGGTGCCCGGAGCCATAGAGACCGTGCAGTACCTTGTTGACCACGGGTATCCTTTCCGCTGCCTCTCCAACTCGACACGGAAGAGCCGGGCAACAATTGCAACCCGGCTGGAAAAGATGGGATTTGCGATCCCGCAACGCGCAATCTTCACCCCGCCCCTCGCTGCGGTCCGGTACATGAAAGATGCAGGAAAAGACCGGGCCTTCCTGCTCGTGACCGGTGATGTCGGCCAGGACTTTTTCGGCATCTGTACCGATGACGGATCGGTGCATACGGACTATGTCGTTGTCGGGGATGCCGGGGATAACGTAACTTATGCTCACCTCAACCACGCCTTCCGCTGCCTGATGGAGGGTGCGGAGCTTATCGCACTCGAACGCGACCGGTACTGGATGGATAAGGACGGCCTCTCGCTCTCTGCAGGGCCGGTGGTCGCGGCCCTCGAGATGGCCGCGGGAATAACTGCGACCGTTGTCGGGAAACCCTCGAAAGAGTTTTTCGGTCTTGCTCTTGCGGACCTCGGCATTGCAAAAGAAGAAGTCCTGATGATCGGCGACGACATCGCTACCGACATCGGTGGTGCGAAAGGAGCCGGCATCCGAGGGGCTCTCGTCCGGACCGGAAAGTTCCGTGCCGATGTGCTCGAACAATCTGCCATCCGGCCCGACCATGTTATAAACTCCGTGAAAGATATCCTGACTATCCTCTAAAGGAAGAACCATGCACCGTGCCGTAAAATCCCTTGCCGTCATCATTGTCGTGCTCTTTGCCGTTGCACTCGCTGCCGGGTACATCTATACCAGACAGTCGGTTGTCGTCCCCCACATCATCCCGGAGTACGGGCAGGCATCACCGGTTACGGCAACCCACACATTCCTCTTTGAGAACAGCAAAATCACGATCTCGGTGCCTGTCGACGCGGGCGTCTATACCGGTGCCAAAGCGACCGACAAATCTGTTTCCATCTACGGGAATGTTTCTGAGAGCACCTGGGTGGCGGACAGCTACCTTGCGATGGTAAACGATTCGGCGCAGGATGCGATGTACGAGAACCTGCTCTCACAGTTCCGGAAGATCCGTGACGACCAGAACCTCACGAGCGACGAATACCTCGAACTCATGACAGCCTACGTGCAGTCCCTTACCTACGAGACAACGCCCGACAACCCGGCGAAATACCCGGTCGAGACGGTCGTTGACAGTGCCGGGGACTGCGACGACAAGAGCCTGCTCCTTGCCGGCCTCCTCTCGCGGGAAAACTACCCGGTTGCACTTCTCTCGTTTTCTCCCGAATCGCACATGGCGCTTGGGGTCGGGTCCACCGCATCGCTCTTCAAGGATACCGGATATGCCTACCTTGAGACAACGAATCTCTCGTATGTTGGCGTGCCTCCGGAAGAACTCAACGGCGGGATCGTTCTTTCCTCGGAACCGCTCGTTATCCCGGTCGGGACCGGGACAACGATTTATACAAGTGGCGATGAAACGGCCGCCATAAACGACCTGCTCAAAACAACCGAACAGAAAGCGAAGGCCCAGGAGTCACAGATCTCTTCGCTTGCATCCGATCTCTCGGCAAAACAGGACCGGATAAAACAGATAGAAGCGCAGATGCAGTCGCTGCGGAGCTCCGGTAATGTCGGGGCCTACAATGCGCAGGTCTCCACTCACAACGCGCTCGTCTCCGAGTACAATGCGGAACTTGCTACATACAAGAATCTCATCGCAACGTACGACTCGTACGCACAGGTTCACAACTACATCATCTCGCATGCATACGACCGGAAAGGCACGTACGCATGGGTAAAAGCGAACCTGCCCGCGTGACTCACGGGTCCGGTGTACCGGCACCGGTTGCAGGCAATGAGTCCAGCCGGCGCCGGGCCGTGTCGCAGTACTGGTCAGAGATATCGATCCCGATAAACCGGCGCCCGTTTTTTGCCGCAACGAGCGTTGTTGTCCCGGTCCCGTTGAACGGGTCGAGCACGATATCGTTTCTGTACGAGAAGAGTTTCATGAGCCGTCGGGGCAGTTCCTCGGGAAACATTGCCGGGTGGTCGAACTCCTTCATCCGGTGCTCGGGCGTGATCTTCCAGCGGCCGATCACCCATTCCTTGAACTCGTCAGCGGTGATATCGATGTCATCGCGCCGCCCGGTCTTCTTGTGGGTCCCCTTGTCGAAAACCTCGACATACTCCCATGTGTACTTGATGTAAGGCATTGACGGCGATTTCCAGCTCCCCCACGCAGTGTACTTGGCGTTGTAGTTGTTCTTCTCCCACAAAAATTCCGCCTTCCAGAGGAGGCCGAGGCCGGCGAGCTGGTTCGAGATGATGTGGTGGGTCGGGACGTAATCGGAGAAGAGCGGCTGGACGTTTACCGCGATTCTCCCACCGGGTTTTAGCACACGCTCGCACTCCGTCCAGACCCGGTTGAGGGTTGCAAAGTACTCGTTCCACTCGTGCGTGTCATCGTGGGGGTCCTGGGCGTACGCGTGGCCGAAGTTGTAGGGTGGGGAGGTGATGACGAGATCGATGCTTTCGGACGGGATTTCGGCAAGGATTTCGGCTGCGTCCCCGCAGATGATCCGGTCGAGGTAGGGTTCGACTTCGGGAGTCCCACAGATGTGCAGGGATGCTTTTGCATCCTTTGACCCGTTGCGGACCCGGGCCTTTCCTGCCTTGTCCCTGACTTTTTCCTGCCGCACGAAATCCGCCTGCCTTTATGGTACTGGTATACCGGGTAAGGTAAAGAACGCATCCAATGCTGGCGGGGAAACGAGGTCAGTCGTATTTCCTAAAGAGTGCCGGGTTCTGGCGCCGGATCCACCAGCGCCGGACACACAGTCCGCACATTACCGTACCCATGGTAAACGCGGGTATCACCGCCCAGTGCATCGCAGCTCCGGAAGAACGGGGGATCTTATTCGACTCATACCCGGCAGGTGCCAGCGTTTTCACAGGATGCTCAGCGAATGGATATGCCCCCGGGTCATCGGCATATGCGGGCAGCGATCCAAACGAACTATCCGGCACACTGGCTTCAGTGGGTGCATTATCATTGTCCAGATCTGCGGTTACTGTTACCGGCACCCCGGTAGATCGTGTGGAAATGGCAAAAAAAGACAACCCCCGGGTTGTTGCCGCGAAAAAATGGGAATCTTTCGAGCGGTGGAGGTACATTGTCGGCAGTTCGGACCAGATGCCACCCTCCTGATGCATGAGGACAACCCGATCGGGAGTCAGCGCGTTTTCCCGGAGCCAGGCATCCGCAACGGCAAACGTGATCGTCACGGAGCTGATGGACGACGGGTTTGTGGCAACCGGTTTAACGGCAACAATACCTGCAGTAACCCTGCCATCACCGGGAGACCGGGCCGCCAGACTGGCGTCGGATACAATAAGATCGGTCTGGCCGAGTTCACGGGACGGCACAAGGGAAACTCCGGTCACTGCATAAGAGTGTCCGTTATGGCCGATAGTTCCCGTACTGTCGAATACAAACGACAAAGTTCCGCCTGCCGGCGCACCCGGCGATGTTGCGATAGCGGACATGCCCCGGTCAAAGGAGCCGCCTCCCTCATGCAGGGATGCGGATTCTTGGGAGGGAACCGGTGAAAGTGTGATAATCGGTACCGTTGTGGGTACTGTTGTAAATACGGTTGTAGGTATTGTTGTGGGTACTGGTGTAGGCACTGTTGTGGATACGGTTGTTGGAATAATTGTCGGCACATAGGAGTGAATGGCAAACCCCTCCGGGAGGACGCCTTCCTGCCCGTCGGGATTGATCACCATGACATTCCATCTTCCGGTCTCCTGCCCGGATAGATCGAGCGTGCAGGCGAGCTGCGTTGACCGGAGGACGGTTACATTCGTGGCCACAATATCCTCAAACCCGGTACGGTTCAGTTTCACCACCGGGGCCACGGTTGTATTGAAGCTGCTTCCCTCCAGATTCGTGATCTGGAAAATAGTGGTGTTCAATCCCTCAGCGGGGGTGATCCCGGTGACATGAGGTGGCGGCTGCGGAGCAATAACGGTAAAATTTCCTGCAAACCTGCCCGGTGTTCCTCCCGGATTCGTAACGATGATCGAATATTCTCCTGCCGTTGCAGCGGTGAGGTTGAACACCGCATTGAGTGACGAACCGGACAACACCGAGACACGTTCTGCCGGAACCGAACGGACACTCCCGGTATCTGCGATTTCAAGACTGTTTCCGGTACTGCCGGTCACATATGCGTACGGGCCGGCTACCTGCACTGCTGACGGACTCTCCAGCAGAGCGCCACCAGCTCCGTTGATCATTGCCCCGAGATGGATCGGTACTGCGGGATTCGATACATCCACAATTTCCAGCGCATTCCCTCCGGTACTTGCCACGTACGCATAATGATCGGAGACGCACACTCCCGAAGGACTGCCCAGCCATGCCCCTCCTGCACCATTCATGATAAAGGAGGTGTGGGCCGGTGCCGCAGGATCTGTCACATCCACGATTTCCAAGGCATTGTCCCCGGCACTGGCGATATAGGCAAAATTCCCTTGAATATATACACTCTTTGGATTTTTCAGGAACGGAGCATTTCCGCTGCCGCTTTTGAGAGATCCTTTGTGGACCGGCCGTGAAGGATCGGAGACATCGACAATTTCGAGTGCATTGTTTCCGGAACTCGTGATATAGGCATACGACCCGGAGACAAACACGCAGGTAGGTTTCTTAAGCAGGCTGTCGCTTTGCAGGAAACCGGCATGGACCGGGTTTATCGGATCCGTAACATCCACGATCTCAAGGGAATTACTCCCGTATCCTGTTACGTAGGCATATTGATCCTGGACAAAAACCGAACGAGGGTCATACAGGATTGCAGCCCCCGTCCCATTGGTGATGCACCCTTCGTGAAACGGGTTTGCCGGGTCTGATATGTCCACAATCTCCAGTGCCTGATTTCCGGAGCTGGCCACATACGCGTATGGGCCGGATATGTATACGGACCGGGGACCATTCAGGAGCGCCCCGCCGGTACCATTATGCAGGCTGCCTTTGTGAACCGGGTGAGCCGGGTCCGAGACATCGACGATTTCGAGCGCATTGCTCCACTGGCTGGCGATATATGCATCGGTACCGAAAAGAAAAACGGACTGTGGGCCGTTCAGGAACGGTGCGCTTCCCGCCTCATCGGTTATACTGCCTTTGTGGAGAGGGGATGCCGTAAAGGGTACCAGCAGAACGTGTGCACCGGTGGCGAAATTTGAACCGGTAATGTTTATGCTGACCCTGTCACTTGTGTTTACCGCAGTATCAGGGACGATATCCGTGACATCCGGTACAGAAACGGCTCCCGCAATCCCTGCTGTAAATGCAAAAAGGGCAAGGATAAAAACGGTATGTACGGTCAGGGATCCTGGGACATTCATAAGACACATCGTCGGGGGCTGGATTGGTTCGAATGGTGGGTCTGGCAAAAGTCCTGTTACAGCACCCTGCAATGTGGATCTCCGGCCGCCGTTAATTCCCGTTGAAAATGAAGAGTGATAAATATTGTGAATTGTATCTTCGCAGAAAATATCCGCACGAACCGGTTTCGAAAACGGGAATTAGGAAGGGATGCTCCGTCTCTTGATCCCCTTAGCACAGTAAAAAGCGTTTAATGCAGCCATCGACATACTATCATCAGGTTACACGTATGCTGGATATCAGGGATCTGCATGTGAATGTCGGGGAGAAGGAAGTGCTCCATGGCATCAACCTCTCT
>Ga0268357_101720_pt1 | contig 12721 bp, 10 predicted proteins | sample BioMet10_FD_192466 | JGI IMG/M metagenome (GOLD analysis project Ga0268357, IMG submission 192466) | Sewage microbial communities from Oakland, California, United States - Biofuel 10 (Illumina Assembly) | ecosystem: Engineered > Wastewater > Sewage > Unclassified | place: USA: California... | reverse complement strand
GTAGTGCGGTTGGTAGTTCTTTCTCGACGGGGCTTCAGCCCCAAGCGGGACATGAGGCTTATAGCCGAAGAACAAACTACCCGTTATACGGGTAGTTTTGATTTTTGCTTGCTGACCTCAAAGGGCCACTTCAGAACCAGCTGCCAATGGCTTTGTAAGCAGTAAATTTTTTGTTTTATCTTCTTGCTACAATTAAGCAACCATTATATAATATTAAGTATCTTTATTCTGAGGGGACGGGGTGTCGTTATGCATATAGAAACTGGTACATTGGTAGCGCTCATACTTTATTTTGTATTATTGATTGGTGTCGGTCTGGGAACCTTTAATAAAAAGGAAAGTCTGGAAGGTTATGTCTTAGGCGGACGGCAGCTGGGACCATGGGTCACTTCTATGAGTGCTGAGGCTTCTGATATGAGCGGCTGGATGCTGATGGGGTTACCAGGGTATGCATATATGTCTGGTATCAGTGCCTTTTGGATTGCCATTGGTCTTACCTTGGGTACCTTGGTAAATTGGGTGGTTATTGCCAGAAGGTTGCGTATTTTTACGCAGGAAATGAATAATTCTATTACCCTGTCAGAGTACTTTGAAAATCGTTTTCACGATTCATCTAAGCGTTTACGTATGATTTCCGCTGTTTTTATTATTATTTTCTTCGTGATTTATACTTCCTCCAGTTTCGTAGCAGGTGCCAAGCTTTTTAATACAGCCTTTGGTATGGACTATGTCATGGGCCTATTTATTTCTGCCGGTATCGTGGTATTTTATACCTTGATGGGTGGTTTCGCTGCTGTGTGCTGGACGGATTTGTTTCAGGGCTTTTTGATGTTCTTTTCAGTACTGATTGTGCCTGTTACCGGAGTGTATCTGGTAGGCGGTGTTGGCGAGACTATAGCACGCCTGAGCAGCATCAACCCTAATTATTTTAGTATGTTTACCGAAGCAACCTCTAAAGATTTAAGCATTATTTCCATTGTTTCCCTGTTGGCCTGGGGCCTTGGCTATTTTGGACAGCCGCATATTTTGGTACGCTTCATGGCCATTAGTTCTCCTAAGGAAATCAAGCAAGCTACCCATATCGCAATGACCTGGGTTATAATCTCCCTGGCTATGGCAGTAGGCGTTGGTTTGGTTGGTCGTGTTTATTTGGGAGATTCCTTGGTGGGAACAGCGGCAGAAACAGTATTTCTGCACATGAGTTCTATGTTTTATAATCCTTTTGTTGCAGGTATTGTTACTTCCGGTATTTTGGGTGCTATTATGAGTACCTCAGATAGCCAATTGCTAGTGGCAGCATCTTCCTTTACCACGGACTTTTATTCCACTCTTATTCATAAAGATGCTTCTGATGCAGAGCTGGTTAATGTGAGCCGCGGAATGATTATCGTCGTTTCTGCTATATCCATGGTTTTGGCTCTTAACCCCAATAGCATGATTCTTACCATTGTAGCCTATGCTTGGGCTGGCTTTGGTGCGGCTTTTGGGCCCTTGGTAGTGTTTTCCCTCTTCTGGCGCCGTATGACTCTAAATGGAGCCATAGCAGGCATTATTGTGGGGGGCGTTACCGTGCTGCTCTGGAAAAATTTCCTTGCTTTTACGAATTTATATGAAATAGTTCCCGGCTTCTTCCTTTCTGCTCTTGCCATTTACGTGGTTAGTATCATGGATAAGGAACCTAGTAAAGAAGTTACTGATGACTTTGACAAAGCCATCGCAATGTGTCAAAAGGTAGATTAATAGTGTCATTCGTCGTAACCTAAGCAACCGCTAACAATGTTGTTAAAGAAGGGCAAGTAGGGCCCTGAAGATAACACCGTTAGCGGTTTTTTTTACCACTTTTTACAAAAAACGACCACTTTTGTCAAAAAATGATTAATTTTTCCCAAAAAAGAATATAATAAAGACGGTTATATGTTAGCTAATAAATCTGCTTTTACCGATTGGGGACGGTACTAACTGGCAAGTACTGCTTAACCTGTTACCAATTGGGGACGGTACTAACTGGTAAGTCCATGCTATTTACCAGTTGACGATATTGCCAAAGGGTAAAACATTTACCGGTTGACGATATCCCCAAGGGCAAATGCCAAATTCAGATTTTAAGGGGAAGAAAACATGCAAACATCCAAAAAAGCTTTAATTATCGCAGCTCTTTTCACGCTGCCGGTTTTGGCAGCGTCACAATTAACCTGGGCAGCTTCAGCTATACCTGATACCCATGGAGCAGTGAAAGAGCAAATGCCTAAAAATGAGGCCAAGGTAGAGAATGAACTGCCCAGTGAACAGGCAGGTCAGAGTACTAAGAGCTTTACCTTGCAGAAACTGACAGTAGATAAGGAAGACTTAAAAGTAAATGAAGCTGCTCTAAATAAGCTTGCGCAAAATTATGTTGGCAAGCCCATTACCATGGCTGACCTGAACAAGGCTGTAGGCGAAGTGACCATGTATTGCCGTACCCACGGCTATCCGGCTGCGGCAGCCTATCTGCCTAGCCAGTCTACGGGGGATGGTGCGCTGGTAATCAAAATATTGCCGGGACGTTATGGCAATATTAATCTGGAGAACCAAAGCGGTATCAAGGACGCACAGGCTGAGAGTTATCTCAGAAGCCTGAAAACCGGGGACATCATTACCGGTACCAAGCTGGAAACAGCATTGTATAAGCTTAGTGATTTAGGCGGTGTGCAAGCTACAGGACTATTAAGTCCCGGTGCCCAAATAGGTACCAGTGATGTAACTGTAAAACTAGCCAAGGGCAAGAAGAACGTGGCTATTGTTTATGCCGAAAACTATGGCAGCAAGTCAAGTGGACGCTACCGTTATGGTGTCCAGGATACTCTTAACAACCTGAGTGGCAGAGGCGATAAGCTGAGTCTTGGTGCCCTTATCTCCAATCATGATTTGCGCAACTATGCAGTGAACTATGAAACACCTACCGGACCTAGCGGTACCATCGTAGGCATCGGCTACAGCCACATGAACTATGAGCTGGGCGGGATATTCAGCAACCTGGGAGCCAAGGGTAAGGCGGATACATACAGCCTGTATGGCAAGACACCTTTCTATGTAACTACGGAGAAGAGCCTGTATGCTAACTATGGTTACAATTATCGTAAATTGAAGGATGACTTGGACTTCTTTAACCAAAGCTCCAAGAAGCATTCTCACTCCATCTTTGTGGGAGTAAGCGGTCATAACAGGAATGGCAAGGCCCTGGTGCAATATGACCTGACAGGCTATCAGGGCAAACTTGGCTTGGATTCTGACTATGCCAGACTGATAGATACCATTGCTGATGTGGAAGGCTCCTATACTAAGGGAGTACTAAACTTTAAATACGTACAAGGCTTTGACAACCGTTGGGATCTCTTAGTAAAGGGTCAGGGCCAAGTAGCAAGTCGCAATCTGGACAGCTCCGAAGATATTTATCTGGGTGGTGCCAATGCCATCAGGGCTTATCCTCAGGGCGAGGCCAGCGGTGACCGGGGCGTGGTAGGTACAGCTGAGCTGCGTTACAAGACCGGTGTGCCGGGCTTAGTGCTGAGTACTTACTTGGATGCAGGTCACGTGCAGCTGAGCAAGGACGGCAGTTCTGGTAGCGAGACCTTAAAAGGCTATGGTTTTGCGGTCAGCTATACCAGGCCTGACGACTGGTTTGCAAGACTAGACTATGCCCGTCGTATCGGTGGCGATAGCAAGATGAGCGATGATGCCCAAGCTAAGGGACGCTTGTGGTTCTTGCTGGGTAAAGTGTTCTAAAAAAGTAAAAAATTCCCCTCTTTGTCTGGTTTTGTGACTAAGAGGGGAATTTTTTTGAGTGAAGTAAATTCTACCTGCAAGCTAAATAATTCTTGACAACAATACCTTATTTGTTATAATTGATTTACAAAACTTCATAGGCTACGCGGAACTGACGGATAAGTGGAAAAAACCACATGGACCGCGGCGCTAGTTTTTCCAGTCGACCGTCTGGGCAGAGAGATTGTACCCGGATGGCTTTTTTATTTCCTGATAAAATCTCCCATCAGTGTATTATGCTTCAAGCATAAAAAAGGAGACATGACGATGAAAAACAAATGGCTCATTGCCTTAGCTGCCGTAGGAATCCATATCTGTATAGGCAGTGTGTACGCGTGGAGCGTGCTAGTGAAACCAATTATGGCGCAAATGGGCTTTACCCTGAAGCAAACTACTTGGACTTTTTCACTGGCTATTTTATTTTTAGGACTAAGCGCTGGTTTTTTAGGCGACTATGTTGAGAAATATGGCCCCCGGAAAAGCGGGCTGACTTCTACCTGCTTCTTTGGTCTTGGCATGTTGGGCACAGCTTTGGCACTGCATTTGCACAGCCTTTCCTTGCTCTATGTTTTCTATGGCTTTATAGGTGGTATTGGGTTAGGCACAGGCTACATTACTCCTGTTTCTACACTGGTTAAATATTTTCCTAACAACCGTGGTTTTGCTACGGGCCTTGCCATTATGGGATTTGGTTTTGCCAGCCTTATTGCCGGTCCCGTTATGCAACAATTAGTAGCACGCTTTGGTTTGGTGCAAAACTTTATTATCTTAGGCTGCGTTTATATGTGCATCATGGCAGCTGCATCGTTGTATCTGGCACCGCCTCCGAAAGAAGTGGTGGCTGCTCAACAAAAAGCAGCTACTTTAGCTGTGCATCCCGTACGTCAGTACAAAGCCAGAGAAGCTTTGTGCACTTGGCAGTTTGGTTGTTTGTGGTGGATATTCTTCACCAATATTACTTGCGGCATTGCTCTTTTGGCTGTGGCAAGTCCTATGGCGCAGGAAGTTGTGCGCATGACTCCTGTGGCCGCAGCTTCTATGGTTGGCATTATCGGCCTCATCAATGGGGCAGGGCGTATTTTCTGGTCAACTATTTCCGATTATATTGGCCGGCGCAATGTTTATATTGTTTTCTTCACTATTGAAATTTTAGCTTTTTATACTTTGGCAACTACCACTACGGCCTTCTTATTCCAAGCGTTGGTATTAGTTATCATCTCTTGCTATGGTGGTGGTTTCTCCTGCATGCCTGCATATTTAAGCGATCTTTTCGGCACTAAGGAGCTGAGCGCTATTCATGGCAAAATTTTAACAGCTTGGGGTTTGGCTGGTATTGCAGGACCTCTACTTTTGTCCTGGATTAAAGAGACTACCGGCAGCTACACCACAACTCTCTATTTTTTTGCGGCTTGCTTTGTTCTCAGCTTAGTTATTGCCATAGTTTTAAAATGGCGCACTTCCATGGCCAAACCTCAGGTTTAGAAGTCGAATAATGGTGTTTTTAGGGATGAGTCTAAAGATGAGCAATGCTTCTCAGGACAGGGGAAGATTATGGTTCCTGTTGGGTAAGTTGCGCTAAAAAGTCATAAAATAATCAAGTGTTTTCTCTGTGTTTAAAAGGCCTGGTAAGAGTCTCTTGACAAAGGAGGGGCCAAACCCTTATAATATCCACACATCAGACTTTGGGGGCGTAGCTCAGCTGGGAGAGCGCTTGAATGGCATTCAAGAGGTCATGAGTTCGATTCTCACCGTCTCCACCAATAATAAATTAAGGCAGTTTCTCATAAAAGAGAAGCTGCCTTTTTTCATAGCTTACCTCTCCAGCGTAATGGTTTGATTCAGGGGAGTTTTTTGTAATATAAAATTTACAGCTCTGCTAAATTGGGCTGTTCAGGAATGAATTCTGCTTCCACTCCTAAGTTGTTAAAGAAAGGAAGCATAGACATAAGAGCAAATTTTTCTGTTGAGTAGTGGGTTCCTCCTAAAAGGTTGATGTGATGCTCTTTGGCTGCCGCATGTATTTTTATGGACCAGTCTACGGTGGGAGCAGTAACGCCTACGACGAGAGTATTTATTTTATTGTGCTCTAAAAATTCATAGGCTTCAATACTTTTGCCAATGCCAGCCATGATAGCAAATTTGCCATTAAGCAATTCCTCCTCGCCATAATGATACATACTTGCCTTATGACCTATGGTGGACGTCAGACAATGGTGTAATTCTGTCAAAGTGGCATATTTGCTTTGACAGAGGGCGCCTAACATGGCACCATTTTGTGGATACCAGCTGGCATAGGGATTCGTCCCCATAGCTTTGGACAGCGTGTTACCGGGAGAATAGGGACCGGCAACATCCAAAGGAATATGAAAGGAGAAAAAATTCATCTTTTGTTCTTGCATTTTGGTAAAATATTTTTCGGGAATATTGCCATAGCCTTCTTGCAAACTAGGCATAGGTGGTAGAGGATGGTGGGTAAACAGCATAACGTTTTCTTCATTTCTAGCCAAAATGTTATCGAATACTTCAGGACTGGCAAAGGTTGCCGTATAAACCTTTGCTATGACGTCAGTATTATGTACCTGTACGCCTACTGTTTTAAAAACATCTGTGCATTTATCCGGCCGAAACTGTTCTGTTAGTCGATCATAAATAAATTTTGCTGCTTTTAACTTTGTACTCATGGTTATCAGCACCTTTCTTTATTTTACAAAAATTATAGCAAATACTATAAAAATGTCAATTTATTAATTGTTTGCTAAAACAAGAAATATTCCATGACAATAAGGCTTTCTAGATGTAAACTATAAACATAAAAGATTTTAGACTTTGGAAGAAAAAGAGGTAAACCATGGAAATAATCTTGGAAATTCAGAAGAAATATGCTTCTTTTAACAGTACGCAACGCAAAATTGCTGACTATATCAGCAATCATATTGACGTCTGTTGTTTTGCCACGTTGAGGCAGCTGGCCAAGGATACCAAGACAACAGAGGTAACAATTATTAATTTTTCTCGCAAGCTGGGTTTTACAGGCTTTGCAGATATGAAAATGGCTATCCAAAATGGGGTGGCTCAACGCATTTCTCCTAATGCGAAAATTGAAGAATCCATCAGTCATGTAAAACACCTGAGTAATCTGGATAAGGAGGTTGTAGATTCAGAAATCAAGGCTTTAAATAAAGTGTATGCTACAATTCATAAAGAGCAATTATTAAAGGCAGCTTCTTTAATCAAGCATGCTAAAAAGGTTTATTTGCTTGCCTATGATTATGCGGCCACGGTTTCCTCAGTATTTGAGGATCGTTTTATTAGGCTGGGAGTTGATGTGGTTAATTTAGGCGGGATGGACATGCCTAATGTGCTGTATCGCTTGGCTTTAAGTACGGAGGATGACTTGCTTATCCTCTTTTCTTATAAGCCCTATACACAGCTATCTATTAATCTGGCCAAATGCTTGCAGGCGAATTATAAGGCGAAAATACTCTGCTTTTCTGATAATGAAAATACGCCTATGCACAAGCAGGCAGATTTGATTTTTCTCAGCCCTACTGCTCATTTAATCTTCGCCAATTCTATGACAGCTCCTTTTTCTTTGATTACGTTACTAGCCTCCCTGTATATATCTAAATACAGGGAAGATTATCGTGCTTTTAATAAGAAGCTTAATGAGTTGCAACAAGTAGTGGAAAAAACAGGATTTAAATAATTTTAACAATAAAAAAGATAATACAATAAATAAAGTAAATGATATAGATATTGACCAATTTTATAGTATTTGATATAATTTATCTAACAGCAGTGTTAGATTTACCAGCCATGGTGGTCTAGTCCTACATAAAAGTCGTTATGAATTCTATTCTAACGCTGGACTGATCAGCGTGGCTTTTTGTATATAACAGCAACAAAGGAGAAAGAAATGGACAAAATAACCGCTCTACTCTTGAAAAATGCAGATGTTTATGCTCCCGAGCACTTGGGCTACAAGGATATTCTTGTGGTAGGCAGTAAGATTGTTGCAGTAGAGGAAGCTCAGGATGTTAAGCTGCCTAATCTTACGACCCTTGATTTGGAAGGGGCTATAGTTGGTCCGGGAATAGTTGATCACCACAATCATTTTAATGGTGCAGGTGGTGAAGGCGGTTGCAATTTCCGTACTCCACCTGCGCAGCTTTCCACCTTTATTAAAGCAGGCATTACTTCGACTGTGGGACTTTTAGGTACCGATGGCTATGGCAGATCTTTGGTAGAGCTTTTACAAAAGGCCAAGGCTCTGGAGATAGAGGGTCTTAGTACGTGGATATACACAGGCTCCTACCAGATTCCAGGTCCGACCATTACAGGAACAGTCGGTAAGGATATTATGTTACTGGACAAAGTTATAGGTTGTAAGATGGCGCTGTCTGATCACCGTTCAGCCCATCCCAATATCGATATGATAAGAGCGCTTGTTTCTGAGGTAAGAGTGGCTGGCATGCTGGCAGGAAAACGTGGTGTTGTTTGTGTGCATATGGGTACGGAAACAGATGGGCTCAATCTTTTGCGGGAAGCGGTAAAAGCTACGCAGATTCCTTTAACCCATTTCATGCCAACCCATGTTAGTCGCAGTGATGCATTATTGACAGATGCTATAGCTTGGGTTAAAGAGGGCGGTGTAGCTGATATTACGGCTAATAAAAATACTCCGGCGGCAGTGGATAAATTTATAACAGGTGGCGCTAACTTGGAGAATCTTTGCTTTAGTTCAGACGGCAATGGTAGCATGCCTAAATTCAATGCGGCAGGAGAATGTATTGGTGTTGGGGTGGGAGATCCATCTACTATTCTGCAAGCCATTAAGGCTTGTGCACAAGCCAAAATTGCAGAACTAGATAAATTATTTGCTTGCGCTAGTACTAATCCGGCTAAATGGTTGTTCCTCCCTGGTAAAGGAAAGCTGGAGGCAGGCTATGATGGGGATTTAATGATTCTGGACAAAGAACTAAATCTTACCGGTCTTTTAGCAAAGGGAAGAATAATGTTGCACGCTGGCAAGCTTTTGGCAAAAGGAACTTTTGAATAGCAAGGGAGCTATTAATTAGGAGGTGTTTAGAAGCAAGAACAAGTTCGGGTGTTACTGCGGGTTAAGTTAGAAAAGGGGGGATTTTTATGAATATCTTTAGTAATGGTTTTGAAAAGAAATGGGCGTTGATTTTTGGTTTCATGTTTTTCCTCATTATGGTTCCACTACCATTTTTCTTTGCCACGAATTATATCCCTAGTATCTGTGGTTTACCAAGCTTTATTATAGGGTGGACTATTCATACGATAATAACAATGCTTTTAATTGTTGTATTCTACCTGCAAGCTATGAAACGACCGGAATATCACGAATTTGATGACGAGAAGGGGAGTGAAAAATAATGGATAACTTATCTTCTATGATTAAACCGATTCCCTTGGTCTTTTATTCTATTCTTATTTTTTATTTTATTGTTATGGCGTGGATAGGTTATATTTCCTCCAAAGAAACCAATAACCTAAAAGACTTTTTCGTTATGAGCGGCAAAGCCGGTGCTATTGTCAGTGGTTTCGCATATTTTGCTACCCAGTATAGCATGAGTACCTTTATGGGCTGTCCGGCTACCTGTTACAAGGTCGGTTTTGCAGGATTATCTATTTCTGTGCCCGGACTTGTTTTTTCCATGATCATTCCTGTACTCTTAGTGGGGCGTAAATTAATTAAACTAGGTCGTAAAAATAATTTTCTCACCTTGGCAGATTATCTTGGTGACCGCTATGAGTCCAATGGCTTGCGCACGTTGCAAGCAGCTTTAATGATTCTCTTTATGATTCCTATGATGGGTGCTCAAACTATTGGTGCCGGTGTTATTTTGCGTGCTTATACAGGCGCTCCGGAATGGGTTGGTATAGTAGGTATGGGCGTTATTGTTATTTTCTATTGCATGAGCGGTGGTATACGTGGCGCTATGTTAACCGATGTAATTCAAGGTGGTTTAATGTTGGCTACGGCTATAGTTACCTTCATTGTTTCCGTCAACTTAGGTGGAGGCATGGAAGCTATTACAACCAAACTTATGGAGCTAAATCCTGACTATATGACCCATCCTGGCGTAGGCAATGCTTATAATTGGGGCAACTATGTTTCCATGATTGTGATGTGGAGCTTCTTCTCTATTTCTCAGCCAACCTTGGTAACTAAATTTTTTGCCATGAAGAACTACAAGGTAATGTTTAAGGCTACTATTTTGGGTACTATGGGTATGTGGATTGCGGCTACCCTTATTGAGTGGGCCGGTGTTAATGCCATAGTTTCCATTCCCGGATTGGCAGGCAAAAATATCGACTTTGTAGTACCCATGATTTTACAAAATAGTTTGTCACCTGTTGCCTCTACTATCTTAATTACCGGTATAGTGGCAGCAGGCATGTCTACCATTGATAGCTTACTTATTTCAGCAACCGGTGCAATTACCCGGGATATTTATCAAATGCGGATTAATAAAAGCGCAACTGATGCTGAAATTCTTAACATGTCTCGCTATGTGACTGTTATTATAGGTATAGTTGCTATTATCTTTGGTATTTCTCGCCCCAGCACTATCTTCAAAATTATTCTCTTTGCTTTTGGTGGTTTGGGAATCTGGACTGCTCCTGTTTTATTAGGGCTTTATTGGAAAGGTGCTACCAGTACCGGTGCTTTTGCCGGTGTAATTGTAGGTGAAGTACTGTTTATTCTTATGACCTTAAAATTTAGCAGCTGGTCATTGGGCTTTAATCCATTAATAACATCCTGGTTTTATGCTATGCTTGTTATGCTGGTGGTTAGCTCCTTTACAACTAAAAATTCACAGGAAACGCTGGCTCGCCATTTTGCTGATTAAATAAGTTAGCAGAGTTGTCAGCTTATTATGTGCCGTCCAAGCTAGGAGGAGGAATTACTATGTTTTTAGCATCTTTAACCTGGAGTGAATTTAAGAATATTGCGTCTGATTCCCTTGTTGCTGTGATCCCTTTAGGTAGTACTGAGCAACATGGTTCTATAGGGCCTTTGGGTACAGATTTTACAATTCCTGAGGAATTATGTAAAACAAGTGAGGCAGCGGATCCGTCTCATTTTGTGGTTTTACCAACGATGCCCTATGGAGTTTGTCCTTACCATACAGGTTTTGCCGGTTCTATTGATATTGGATCTGCTACTTTGCAGGCGGTGATGACTAGCATTGTTAAAAATTTGCTAAAACATGGTATTCGCCGGTTTGTTTTTGTTAATGGCCATGGCGGCAATGATCCTGCTTTGGAAGCTGCCTGCCTGTATGCTTTTGAACAGGGTGGTTTGGGAGCGATTATTGACTGGTGGACTATTGTCAGAGAGCTTCAGCCAAGCTGGGGCGGCGGCCATGGCGGTGGTCAGGAGGCTTCTGTAATGATGGCTATTCGCCCTGACTGGGTACATAAAGAAAAGAATTTTGTACCGGAAGAAACCTATCATCTGACCAATGCTTTGCAGAGTACCTATGGGAATGCTATTACGTTTAAAGGTGCTACAGTCAAAATTATTCAACAAACAACAGCTTTTTCTAAAACAGGTACCTTTGGTGGCAACGGCGACAGTTGTCAAACAGCTAATGCCGAACACGGTAAAGAGATTTTTGCGGGGATGTCTCGTTATTTGACCGACTTTTTAGAGGAATTTAGGAAAACACCCCTTCCTGATACCAAATAAGGGCAATACACAAACAGCCGTTAGGATAATTCCTAACGGCTGTTTGTGTATAATGTATGGAGCTGTAGCTTTATTGAAAATATATCTAACAAAATATCGTGAAATGGTGTAAAATGGATAAATAAAATCATTTTCTATTTGGAGATGTGAAATGCAACAGGTATTGTTATCTAAATTTTTTATTTGTGGATTACTAATGGGCATAGTTAGCTTTGTCAATGGGCAACTGCTGCAAAAATATCATACGAATCAGGCTTTTGGCAATCCTAATCCAACTTTTGTGTTGTTGGATACCTTTCTTGATAAGTACGGTATTTGGTTGATTTTTGCGCTGATTTTTTTTGTAGGAGGATTTTCCTCTCTTATTTTGGCAGTGCTGGGCGAGCTTGTCGGGGCCTTCTTGGGTAGAATGAGTTGCCAGAGAATCTTGCCGATATTTTCATCAGCGACTTACCTGCCTTTTGGTATTGCTATTGCCTGTGTCATTGCCATTCTTCTTTAAGCTTAAAATACATAGATAAAAATTAATCCCATGAGGAGCATTTGCTCTGCATGGGATTAATTTTTTGTCTTTTTACTTACCGAAAATATGAGCCAGCTTAATTAGCAACCAACCTACCGGGGTGTTCACAGGAGAAAGCATATTACCTAGCTGAGTAGTACGCATATTTTCGGGCAATACCACAGAGGATTGATGCACTGCCGTTGTGTAAATCGCTGTCAGATCAGTGCTTATGTATAGAGCCAGAGCCATGAGGATAGTACCTGTAACCAGCATCCTAAAGATATTTTTTTGGCAATAGGGAGCTAGCATGGTGATGAAGTAAACCAGTACAGACAAATCAGCAAAAGGCAGCATCCTGTTGCCCGGCAAAACAACGGCTAGCAGCAGGGTAATTGGTATTAAGAGTAGGCCGGTTGCCAAAACACTGGGTTCGCCAATCAAAAGGGAAGTGTCCATGCCAATATAAAACTGGCGGCCTGGAAACCTGGTCTTTAATATTGCTTCAGCACTGTCACGAACGAGCATGACACCTTCCATGAGAATGCCTATCATCTTGGGCAGGATGAGCATTACGGCTGCCATTTTTACGGCCAAAACACAGCATTGTCCCGGACGCCAACCGGCCAAGACGCCTAAGCCGGCTCCTAAAATAGTAGCCAAAGTAACCGGTTCTCCCAGAATACCCAATTTGT
>Ga0268357_101719_pt1 | contig 12725 bp, 13 predicted proteins | sample BioMet10_FD_192466 | JGI IMG/M metagenome (GOLD analysis project Ga0268357, IMG submission 192466) | Sewage microbial communities from Oakland, California, United States - Biofuel 10 (Illumina Assembly) | ecosystem: Engineered > Wastewater > Sewage > Unclassified | place: USA: California... | reverse complement strand
CGCAAACATAATTCACCAGTTCAGAGGTCATATTCATACCGCACGGCAGGTTCACTCCATACTGTGAAACCCGGTACGACACCAAATTCCGTTGCGGTGCTGTGAAGGATTCGGGGAGTGTAGCGTATGCCGGTTCCGAACTGAGCGGATAAAAGAACGGCCGCAGATCGATATTCATCGCTTTAAATCTGCGAATGACTTCTTCTTTTTCTATCCCGAATTTTGCATCAAAGATCGCTGTCACCATCCAGTAGGAGTTTTTTGTCCCGGGAGCCTCATAATTCAGCGTGATTCCCTCAGCCGATTGAAGGTTTAGTTGGTACCATGAAAAGATCTGCCGTTTTTTTTCGACAAGATCGTTAATGCGCTCCAGCTGTGCAAGACCAAGGGCTGCCTGCATGCTGCTCATCTTGTATTTGTACCCGACTTCCGCATTCCAGAACATTTTTTCGCCGGGGGCTCTCCCATGATCGCGAAGGGCAAGACAACGCTCATACAGATCCTTCTTATCCGTGACAAGCATCCCGCCTTCACCGGTTGTCATCGTCTTCGATCCATGGAAACTGAACACTCCGGTATCCCCGAAACTACCGGAGCGTTTCCCGTGGTATTCTGAACCGATGGCTTCTGCTGCATCTTCTATAATTGCAATCCCATGATCGTTTGCGATGTCCCGAATTGCATCCATCTCCGGCATATTTCCATACAAGTCAACGGGGATAACCGCTTTTGTCCGGGGGGTTATACATTCCTGAAATGCGTCTGAAGAAATACACCAGGTCCTTTCATCACAGTCTGCGAAGACCGGCGAGGCGCCGACATAGGTAATTGGTGCCGCAGTCGCAATCCAAGTAAGGTCAGGGACTATCACCTCATCTCCTTTTCCAATTCCCAATGAAAGAAGTGACAGGTGGATTGCAGACGTGCAGGACGGCAGTGCCATCGCATATTTTGTGCCGACATACTTCGAAAACGCCTTTTCGAACCGTTCATGATACATATTGGCGTTTTCGTACCATGCGTGAGCTGCCGCATCGGCAACATAATCGATCTCTTTCTGGGTGATCCATGGACCCGCGACAGGGATGTGTACCATTTTCGTCAATCCTTGACACATTTTAGGTAGCCATCAGGAGCTACGGTAATCAGGAGTTTATTCTCGATATCCTTATCGATGACAAAACGGTCGTTCTTTTTAAGGAACTCCCAGACAGCAGTTTTCGGATTGTTTCCTTTGCCCCAGGGACGATCCGGGAAAAAATCTTCAGGCAAATCCTCAACAATTGTGTCGAAAACAACTAGGTAACTTCCTTTGGATACCAAAGGGGAATACAATTCCAGTTCCTTTACCACATGATCATGAGTGTGGAGGGAATCAAGCACGACAAGAATTTTTTTCTTATTTTTGGCAAATGCATAAACCTTTTTTGCAATTCCCGGATCTGTTGATGATCCCTCGAGCATGGTAATGCGTTTAAACATCGGATGTTTTTCAATTTCCACCCGGTTATGTTCCCGGATATCGATATCAATACCTAAAACCTGTCCGTTTCCCCCAAGTAATTCCATCATGGTGGAATAAAAGATCAAGGATCCTCCATGCGCGATGCCGGTTTCAATGATCAAATCCGGTTTAAGCTGCCAGATTAATTCCTGCATCGCGATAATATCTTGGGGAAACTGAATAATGGGACGTCCTAGCCACTTAAAATGATACGAATATTCATGCTTTGAAGATACTAGAAACCATTTTTTCGATAGGTCAATAAGTTCTTTATCATCGCTCATTTTTTGAACAATCATTTTATTTTTTTCATCGAATTCAGTTGGATTCATTAGTTATCACTCTTTTCAATTTTTTTGATCGTTATATGAACTTCGTATTTTTCATCGTTATCTATAAACCAAGCCCCGGGATATGGAGGGAAATTTCTAGCTCTTATTATATTTAGAAGATCTCTAGCCTTGTAGTTTCTATCTAAATCAACTTTTGATGCATTTTCTAGTTCACTCGAATTGTGATACGATCCTTGATCTGGGTCTTGTCCGTTTTTAGGTATTTTGCCTTGTTTTATCTCAGGGAATTTTTCAATGAATAACTTAATCAATTCATTTTGAGCTTTATGATACAGTGACTCTCCTGTGTCTTCCCAAGATTTTACTATAATGGACTGAAATGCGATATCCCCGGAATCCACCCCACGATTAATAAAATGAATTGTCACCCCAAATGGTGAATCTTCTAACAAGGTCCAAAAATTTGCATGTTTGCCCCTGTCATATGGTAAAAAACTATTATGAAAATTCAGACATCCAATTTTTGGAAGAGATATCAATTCCTCTTTTAGTATATAGGGCCACCATGCCAAAATTATTAAATCAAGATTCAGTTTCTTCAATTCATTTAACGATTTTTCGTTATAGACATCATTGCTGTAAAAGATTCGATCTCTGGAAATTTTTGAAGACTGAATTATATTTAAATTTATGATGGGATTTTCATTAGAATCTAGCACTAAGCAGCTCAGGGATTCATCGTTTTGACCAAAAAATTTAGCGATTTCACCACCCACATATTTCGATGCAAACAAGCCAAAATTCATTAATTGATACCCCCAGACAATTGGTAGTTATAATCTTTATAAGAGATTATAGAAGTTTTAAGGGGCCATTGTATCCCAAAATTAGGATCATCCCAACGAACTCCCGTTGCACATTCCGGGTGGAAAAACTCCGTCATCTGATAATAGACCATCGTATCCTCTTCTAAAGTCTGAAACCCGTGTGCACATCCTTTTGGAATATATATCATTTTAAAATTATTATCTCTTAACTCTGTTGCAACCCATTGGCAGCAGGTCGACGAATCTTTTCGCAGATCAACTATCACATCATAGATCGACCCCTTAGTGCAGGAAACAATCTTTGCCTCTTCAAATGGTGACGCCTGGTAATGCATCCCCCGTAGGGTCCCCTTTTTTTTGTTATAGGAAATATTGCACTGGACAATCTCTGTTTCAAGTCCGTAGTTCTGGAATTCTTCTTTACAAAATGACCGTGCAAAAAATCCCCGTTCATCGGTGAGAAATTCCGGCTCGATGACAAACACACCTTTGATCTTGGTCTCGGTAAAGATCATGCATCGATCACCCGTACTTCCGGAATTGGAATAATAAATTTTCCGCCCCATTCACGGGCAAATGAGAGTTGTTCCATGATCTCTTTCCTGATATTCCACGGCAGGATAAGAATATAATCAGGTTTGTCGTGCCGAATCTGGTCCGGTTGCTTGATAGGAATGTGCGTGCCCGGCAGGAATAAATTCTGCTTGTGGGGATTTACATCCACGGTGTAATCGAGGAAATCTGTCCTGATCCCACAGTAATTCAGGAGGGTATTACCCTTGGCAGGTGCACCATAACCCACAATGGTTTTCCCCTCATTTTTCGCGGCGATGAGACACTGAAGCAAGGCTCGCTTTGTTGCCTCGACATTCATACGGAATTTTTCATAGGTTGTGGGATCGAGTAAACCAGCTTGTTTCTCTTTGTCCAGCAGTTCTGCAACGCAGGGCGATATTTCATTTGTCGGATCTCCCATGTGTTTGGCGTAAATACGCAGGGAACCGCCATGTGTGGAAAGTTCATCGACATCAAAAATTTCGAGGTGATGCGCATTGAAGAGATACCGTACCGCATGCAGTGAAAGATATGAGTAATGTTCCTGGTAGATAGTATCGAACTGGTTGTTCGCCATAAGCTGGAGAAGATGGGGGAATTCCATCGTGATAACGCCATGGGGTTTCAGGGCAATACGTAACCCTTCGGCAAAATCATTCAGGTTGGGATTGTGAGCAAGGACATTGTTACCGATGATAAGATCAGCCAGACAATTCCGGGAAACCATCTCATTTGCATAACCGGTATTAAAGAATGTGATATCGGTAGGGATACCTTTCCCTATGGCGATCTCTGCCGTATTTTTTGCGGGCTCCACGCCTCTTACTGGAATGCAGTGAGCTTTGAAATACTGGAGAAGATATCCGTCGTTGCTTGCAATCTCCATCACAGATGAATCGCGGGTATATCCGAATCTCTTCACCATCATTTTTACATAAGCCTTGCAATGCGCCAGCCAGCTCGATGAATACGAAGAAAAATACGCATAGTCGGATGAAAAGATTTGTTCGGGGGCCTCAAACACATCCAGCTGGACGAGCGAACAATGTGGGCAGAAATAGATCTCAAGGGGAAAATACGGTTCCATTACATGAATGTTCTTTTCTGATAGATACCCGTTTGACAAGGGAGAATTCCCCAGATCTAAAAACGGTTTTTGCAGCGGTGACCCGCAGGATCGACAGAATTCCATTATTCACACCTTTTTTTGAAGATTCATATATTCATCAATATGGGCACACCGGTTGCTGAAAACCGCTTCTGTGGATAAGCCCTCCACCCCATATTCGTCAAGCGTAAAACGGATCATCGTATCGATATCCAGAACCGGATGCCAGCCAAGCTGATGGATGGCCTTGGAGATATCAAGGCTCAGGAACCCTGCTTCATGGAAATTCTCATGTAGATCCGGAATTTTCATCTCCCCGCGTTTGCCCTGTTTAATAAATCTCCGGATCAGATCCTCCACAGTCAGGTTGTTTCGGTACAGTGGCCCGAAATTCCAGGCACCGCTGAATGAATGTCCTTTGGTAAGCATCTTTGCGCCTAACTGAAGGTACCCGTAAAGAGGTTCAAGAACATGTTGCCAGGGTCTGACGGCCTGAGGATTTCTGATTTCAAGGGGTTTTCGTTCTCCAAGTGATCGCATGAAATCAGGAATAATGCGGTCTTTCGACCAATCCCCCCCGCCGATCACATTCCCGGCTCGTACTGAAGACAGTACCGGAGTACCTTCTTTGGAAAAAAAAGACCGAATATAAGAAGAGATGACAATTTCTGCCGCCCCCTTTGAAGCACTATAAGGATCATGCCCGCCGAGAGGATCGGTCTCCCGGTACCCATAGATCCATTCCCGGTTCTCATAACATTTATCACTGGTTATCATCACCCCGGCTTGAACTGAGGGCGTGTGACGAATGGCTTCCAGAATATTTGCCGTGCCCTGTGTATTGATTTCAAATGTTTCTCGAGGGAAAGCATAAGAGTCATGTACTAATGGCTGGGCCGCGAGATGGAACACCATATCGGGATTGGTTGCAGAAAAAATTTCCTGAATTTTATCGTACTGACGAATATCGCAGGTATGATGAGTTATAACAGAGTCCAGTCCACAAAGACAATAATTATCCTGGGATGTTTTTGGATCCAAACCTATACCGGTGACCTTCACTCCAAGTTTGTGAAGCCAAAGTGCAAGCCAGGATCCTTTAAACCCGGTATCCCCGGTGACAAGAACCTGCCTGCCATTATAGGCATCTGAAAGGTCCATGAAACTTATTCACCAGGTTTTCCAGAACGCTTCATTGGTATCCCATAGCCGGTTCAGGTATTCCATATCCCGGATAGTATCCATACACGCCCATTTCCCGGGATGTTTATATACCATCAGTTCTCCCTCTGCAGCAAGTTCCTCAAGAGGGCCCGCCTCCAGATCGCACGACCCATCCGCAGTCAGGTAATTGAAAAAAGCGCGGTTGAATACATAAAATCCCCCGCTTACATAATGATCGGATCTTGAGGGTTTTTCCCTGAAATGTTCAACGCGATTGCCACTGATTTGTAATTCACCAAACTGGGATGCCGGTGACACGCCGGTCACCGTTGCCATCTTTCCGTGTGATCGGTGGAATTCGAGGAGTTTGTCGAGATCAATATCTGCAACCCCGTCCCCATAGGTTACCAGGACTTCATCACCCGTGAGATATTTTTCAACACGCTTCAATCGGCCCCCTTTTAAGGTATTCTCACCGGTATCAACAAGGGTAATAGTCCAGTCTTCAGCATCCTGAGACTCTCCGGGAAGAAATGAAACAGAATGATGCTCCCCAAGTTGTATACATACATCCTGATTCATCAGATGGTAATGATAGAAATATTCTTTAATCATATCTCCTTTGTACCCAAGTGGCAAAATAAAATTGGTGTGTCCAAATCGGGCAAAAATTTTCATGATATGCCAGAGGAGGGGTTTTCCTCCGATTGGAACCATGGGTTTGGGTCGATATTCAGTTTCTTCACGTAACCGGGTTCCGAGTCCTCCGCAGAGAATGATTGTTTGCATTATTTACACCTCCTAAGTGCTTTTCTTTTTACATAGGCCCGTTTAACTCCCATTTCAATAGGGGACGAACCGGACCTGGCACCGGTCCAGCATAACAGGTGGGTCGAGTTTGAACTCCCTCTATAGGTTCGTGTATAATAAAAAATAGGAGATCCTGTTCAAAGAAATGCGTATGGAGCGGAGCAGCATTTACCACTGCAACCCCAATATGAAAAGTACCTGTATTAAACAGATTGCCGGGGATACTGCATTTTGAGTGATAAATTCCCCGTTTTTTCTTAAGTATACTGTCTGGATCAATATCTGAATCAAGGGTTACAAAAACATACTGTCCGTAGGCATCTTTAATATGGAGATTTGGATAGACACGCATGTCATCCTCCATCAATTCATATTCGATCTCGATACAGAACGGTTCATTAATCGGAATGTCGATGGTGGGAATCCCATGGGAATTAACAATACGTGCCGAATGAAGAACTGCTTTTTTATCACCCGGTCGATGATCCTTATAGATTACTTCCCCATGGCTAACCTGACCGGAATTCAAATAAGCATTAATAACCTGTTCAACAAATCCCGATGTTTTGATTTGCCCCTGTTCAAGAAGGATTCCGGTTTTACAGAGTGATGATATCATCGACATATTGTGGCTGACAAAAAGAACAGTTCGTCCTTCACCTTTACTAATTTGCTCCATCTTTCCAAGACATTTTTTCTGGAAGGCAACGTCCCCAACAGCTAGTACCTCATCAACAACCAGAATTTCCGGTTCAAGGAAGGCCGCAACTGAAAATCCCAGTCTAACCTGCATCCCACTGGAGTACCGTTTCACGGGGGTATCCAGAAATTTTCCCACACCGGAGAACTTCACGATCTCATCCAGTTTGGCATCGATCTCCTTTTGCTTCATCCCAAGGATAGAACCGGATAAATAGATGTTTTCCCGGCCACTCAGTTCCGGATGAAATCCGGTTCCCACTTCTAGCAGAGCACCGACCCGGCCGTGAAGTTCAACGGTACCCTCGGTCGGTGTAGTAATCCGAGAAAGGACCTTCAGAAGAGTACTTTTCCCGGCCCCGTTCCGCCCGATAATACCAACAACTTCGCCCCGCTCTACATCGAACGACACATCCTTCAGTGCCCAGAATCCTTCATTCGGGTGAGCTGGGTTGGATCGTTTGAATGGAGCCTTCACCGAATTGACAATCGCATCGCGAAGGGTGCTGTACGGCTCTTGCGGTCCGCCGAGATTGTATCTCTTACCAATGTGGCTGACGCGGAGAGCAATTTTTTCTGTCATTGTGTTCCTTCACGCTATGGATAAAAATCAAACAATATCCGCATAATATTGCTCCATCCTCCGGAAATAAAACATCCCGAAAATCAGCAGCACAATAACCATCCCCACCGACACGAGCACCATTGCGCTTGGCGTACCGGTACCCAAAAGCGCCCAGCGGAACCCTTCGATCACACCCGCCATCGGATTAAGACCATACCAGACCCGCATCGAGTCCGGTACAAGACTTGCTGCATAGACAACCGGCGATGCAAACATCCAGATCTGGATCAGGAAGGGAACCGTGTATTGGAAATCCCGGTACTTAACGTTAAGCGCCGAAAGCCAGAGCCCGACCCCAAGGGCCGTTGCAAGTGCAAGCAGGAGAAAAACCGGCAGGAACAGGATGTTCAGCGTCGGTACAAAGCCGTAGTAGATCATCATCGCGATGAGGACAATAAATGAAACCGCAAAGTCCACGAGCGGGGAAATAATACTTGAGAGCGGCATAATCAGGCGCGGGAAGTACACCTTGGTCAGGATGTTTGAATTGGTGACCATGCTTGTCGTGGATCGGGTCAACCCTTCTGCAAAAAGTGTCCAGGGAAGCAGCGCCGACAGCACAAAAAGGGGATATGGCACGCCATCGGACGGGATCTTTGCAAGCCCACCGAAAAAGACCGTGAAGATGACCATGGTCAGGACAGGCTGGAGAACAGCCCATACAATTCCAAGACCGGTCTGTTTGTACCGGAGTTTAATATCGCGCAGCGTAAATGCGGTGACCAGTTCACGGTATGCCCAGAGTTCATGCAGGTCTACCGGCACCCATTTTCGGGGCGGGTGGATGATAAGAGTGGGCACAGTGGATCCCTGAACGCGAGGAGTCCCTGTCATGAGAAAGGTACTATAAATTTTATTTTCCTATTACATATATTCTGACGATCCCACCAATATGTTTAAAAACACAAATCTTGGGTACCTCGCAATGACTTGTTTTTAAAGCATTTCGTCAAATCTCCTTACAATCCCCGATATAACATCCCTTCAGACTCTACCTCATGCGGATCTGTTATACCCCTCACATCAACAAGTACGGGTTTTTCTCCCATCAGGTTCCGGATCGATTCGACATTCATCTTTTTAAACTGGTCATGTGCTACCGCAATGATCACTGCATCCATCTTGATATCAAGCTGCGGCAGGGGATTTGCTCCAAACTTCTCAATTATAGTATCAGGAAGCAGTGGGTCATACCCATATACCTCAATACCGAACTCCTTGAGTGCTTTCACCATCTCTTCGACAGGGGATTCTCGGATATCGGGAACATTTTCCTTGTAGGTCAGGCCCATGATCAGGACTTTTGATCTTTTGATTACTTTCCCGACCTCGTTAAGGCCTTTGATGGCCTTCATAGCAACATATGCCGGCATCGAATCGTTAGTAGCACGGCCGGCAAGGATCACCCGAGGATGATAACCAAATTCCTGTGCACGGGCAACCAAGTAATAGGGATCGACCGGTATGCAGTGACCCCCAACTAATCCTGGGACAAACGGGAGGAAATTCCATTTGGTACCGGCAGCTTTTAGTACTTCCCGGGTATCGATATCCAGATGGTCAAAGATGATCGCAAGCTCGTTCATGAGTGCGATATTAAGATCGCGCTGAATGTTTTCGATGACCTTTGCTGATTCGGCAATCTGGATGCTTGGTGCCCGATAGACCGTTGTAACAAGGCTATAGAGTTCAGTAAGCCGATTGAGGGTTGGTTCATCCATCCCGGAGATTATCTTTGTAATCTTTGCAAGGACATGGGCATCGTCGCCGGGATTGATCCGTTCCGGAGAATATCCAACATAAAAATCCCTGCCGCATTTGAGCCCCGATTCCTGCTCAAGGATGGGCGTAACCAATCCCTCGGTCACCCCGGGATACACTGTTGATTCAAGGACAACAGTTGCGCCTTTCTTCAGGTTCTTCCCGACAACAGTTGCAGCGGAAATAACGGGGGCAAGATCCGGCTGTTTGTTTCTTGTTACCGGGGTCGGAACACAGATCAGTATGAAATCCGCATTTTTAATCTGGAGTGGATCCGTTGTTGCATGAATTTTCGATCCCGATTTTTTGATCTGATCAACTTTCCGTTGATCGATCTCGTAACCAATTGTAGTAATCTGTCGGGAAAATCCCTCTGCAAGAGGATATCCTACATACCCGAGTCCTACAACACAAACCGTTTTTTCCTTTACTGATTTTTGTACCATTGAATCGTCTCCTCTAACCCGGTTTTTACCGTATATTCCGGTGCATATCCAAATGCATTTTGAGCCGCAGAAATCGCTGCAAGAGAATCATGAATGTCTCCCGATCTTGGCGGTTCAAATTTTAAGGAAAGATCTTCACCAAGAAAGTCCATGATGGTATGGGCAAGTTCTACCAGAGAGATTCGGCTCCCGTAGGCCACATTAAATACTCCCCGGGCATTACTGTCCATCGCACGGAGATTTGCCTGCACTACATCCTTGACAAAGGTAAAATCACGGGTCTGGGAACCATCGCCATAGATTATCGGGGATTCGTGATGCAGGACCCGGGTGATAAACTTGGGAATCACCGCAGAATATTCCGATTTTGGGTCCTGTCGGGGTCCAAACACATTGAAATATCGTAACGATACGGTATCAATACCATAGAGTTCCTGAAAAACCTTCAGGTAATATTCCCCGGTAAGTTTTGTAACGGCATATGGGGATTTCGGATTCGGAACCATCCCTTCATGTTTGGGAAGAGTGGGGGTGTCTCCGTATACGGACGATGATGATGCATAAAGAATCTTTTTTACTCCACATTTTTGTGCTGCTACAAGGACATTCAATGTCCCGCCCACATTTGCTTCATTTGTCGCAGCAGGATTTTTAACCGAGCGCGGTACTGAGGTAATCGCTGCCTCATGGAATATACCCTCTGCTCCACGACAGACATTTTCAAGACATTCCGGATCCGTAATGCTCCCTTTTATAAATGTTACCAATGAGGATTTCTGAAGATGGGAGATATTTTCCAGCCTGCCGGAAAAAAGGTTGTCCAGAATGACCACTTCATCTCCACGAGTGACAAGCGCATCGGCAATGTGTGAACCAATAAAACCTGCCCCTCCGGTTACAACAAATCGCATAGTATCCACCTTAGTAAATCGGCCTAATTCAGTTAGGATATCTGAGGGATATATGTTCTAGAGCCTAATAATAGGACATCACGGATTCCCTGTTGTCTGGCATTATGGGTTTATTCCCGGATCCGACCTATTTTAACCACCAGTTCCTGCATTCGAAATATACATACAACCCTGTTACATTTATCTTGATACTTCCATAATCGGATGCACCGTAGATATCCGCTTTTTTTTTAGAAACGGCCCTCTTGAACAATAGGGAGTAGACAAGGATTACTGGCAAACTCTATTTCAATCCCCCTAAAAAGCAGTTTTGTTCCTGAAAAATTCCCGGTAATTTTTGTTGAATCAACATTTCCTTTTTCAAATGCCTTCATCATCCAGGATTTTTCCTGTGGTTAGGAACCACGCATATACATAAAACGCACGTAATGATCCCAGCCGCCAAACCGAACGATTGCAGTGTAGACAGAAACGTTCTTTTTGTTTATACTACCAGCAAGTAAAAGATCTATTCCGCAAGGTATTCTCACGGAAGTTAACCCGCCACACCTCTATCCCTTTGCTCTAACCTCCCCCATCCTCCCAATATAAATACAAATCCCCACAACCGACAAAACCAGGGAAAATATGTCCGTAAGCTTCTGCACACAGCTGGCGTTCGAATTCCGACGTTTCGGGTCCGCAAAGAGAGCCGCGGCCCGGCTCGCCGGGTTCTGCTGCCTGATGATGTTTGCCGCGTGCGGACTCTTTGGAATCTTTTTTGTTCCCGATAAGGAAATGTATGAAACGATACCCGGCGCCGGGACAGTAACTGCGGGTTCCCGGACCGGTACCATAATGCCCGCCCTTTTTTCTATACGACGGTAACCGCCGGACCGGGCGGAAATACTGTCGGCCCTTTTCCCGGGCAGGATACCTTACTTCCTGTCATTTTTGCCCGGGAAAAGGACGGGGGATGAATACTGCTTGTTGCAGCCCTTCCCGGCCATGGCGTTAAACGGCTTTTGGTATTTTTTTGGCAGAGGAGGCACCATTGGGTGCCCGTTATGGCAGGCAGGACAGGTGATGAATACCATAAAAAAGGAGCGTGAAATGTGAAAGTATCAGGATTAAAAGGAGAGAATGTGGCCGGCCAGGATGCGATGACATCCGGCGCGGCCGGAACCGGGCAGAAGAACGAAGAACTCAACTGGGGGCGCAGGCACATGGGTGGGGACAGCCCTGCACCGCCGCAAATAACAAAAACAGGACACGTGAGGCTGGTTGAGAGAATGACCGCCCTCCACGATATCGGCCCGGAACCGGGACAGGAGCCGGTACCGGTAAAAAAACGGTCGCGGGACAACCGGGACGCACGGATCCGTTCCTGCGATGATGAAGCCGTGCACTGCATGCAGGTACGCGAGCTCTCCGACCGGCTCGAAAAAGTAACCGAAGCCCTGCTCATAATGATAAACGATCTCCAGTACCGGGTGGACGAGCTTGAAGCAACCCGGCACGGGGCAGCACAACCGGCGGGGAAAACCCGGACGGGGGAAAGATCGTGAAGGTGGTACCGGGTCTGCGGTTGTTTCCCGGCACCGCCGGATCAGGCCGTCTGCATGTCCCGGAAGAGATGCCGGGAAACGCCGGATCCGGTTGCGGGAGACCCCGGCCATGACCCGCGGCCGCCACCCGCTCAAGGGGCGTGCGCTTGCCCAGCCCTTGGCACGGCTCCGGGGAACGGTCGGCATGATCGAACCGGGACCGGGTACGCTGCTGGATCTCGTGATAACAAGCCCCGGATCTCTCGCAGCGGTCACGATCCAGAAAGTGGAGTGCCTTCATGTGCCGGCAACTGCGTTTGAAACACGGTACGGGGACCTGATCTCGCAGGTCCGTCTGCTGCCGAAGGGAGGCCCGGTCTCACGGGAAGTCTGGTATTACAACCGGTACGGCACCTGGCGGTTCTTCCGGATCGATGCTGTCGGGATACGGGAATTAGCAGCGGACGGGACGATCATCCCGGGGGAATGACCCGGA
>Ga0268357_101712_pt1 | contig 12762 bp, 10 predicted proteins | sample BioMet10_FD_192466 | JGI IMG/M metagenome (GOLD analysis project Ga0268357, IMG submission 192466) | Sewage microbial communities from Oakland, California, United States - Biofuel 10 (Illumina Assembly) | ecosystem: Engineered > Wastewater > Sewage > Unclassified | place: USA: California... | reverse complement strand
CGCTATTCGTGAAGGCGGCCATACTGTTGGTGCCGGTGTTGTAACTGAAATTGAAGAGAAATAGTCTGCTAGGCAAAGAATTAGTGAGGCCGATTAATTTCATCGGCCTCTACTTTTTTGTTGACATAAGTTGTAAGGTATGTTACGCTATATGGGCAACATTTTAAGCAAAATGATATTTTAGAGCTGAAAGAGGTGTTATTGATGGCAGCTGGAAACCGCGTGGGAGTTACCTTAGCATGTACTGAATGCAAACAACGTAACTACCAGACAATGAAGAATAAAAAGAATAATCCTGATCGTCTTGAAATCAATAAATATTGCAAGTTCTGCAAAAAAACTACTGTTCACAAAGAAACGAAGTAATTTAGGAGCGATAATATGGCAGTTCCACAATCTACGACTGATTTAAAGAGTGCCTCCGGGCTATCTCTTTTTTATCGTGAAACTAAAAATGAAATGAAGAAAGTAACCTGGCCTACAAGACAAGAATTGATTGCTTATACAATTGTTGTCGTTATAGCCACGTTCTTTTGTGCTGCCGCTATTTGGGGTATTGATGCTATATTTGCTCAAATATTCCGTTTATTGATGGGAGTGCAAGGCTAATGGAAGGAAACAGACATTGGTATGTAATCCACACCTATTCAGGCTATGAGAATAAAGTATGTGCTAATCTGGAACGTAAAATACGTTCCTTGGGCATGGAAGATATGATTTTCCAATGCTTGGTTCCCATGCAGAATGAAATAGATGTGAAAGATGACAAGAAAAAGATCGTTGAAAGAAAAGTTTTCCCAGGCTATGTACTGGTAGAAATGATTGTTGACGATCGTACTTGGTACGCTGTACGCAATACGCCCGGTGTTACAGGGTTTGTGGGCAGCGGGAATAAACCTATTCCCTTAACCGATAGTGAAGTAGAACGAATCTTAGGGGCCTTACCTAAGCATCCCGGTGAAGCAGTACCTAAGGTGCATATGGAATGTCCTGTTAAGTTAGACCAAACCGTGCGTATTAAAGCGCCTGGTTTTGAAGGCTGTATAGGAACGGTAGCAGTTATCAATGAAGAACGTCAAAAACTGAAAGTTTTGGTAGAGATGTTCGGCCGTGAAACTCCTGTAGAAGTTGATTACACGCAAGTCGAAGAAGTACAATAGATAGAATCCCAAATTAAGGAGGTGTGAATAATGCCGAAGAAAGTTGTTAAAATGGTAAAGCTGCAAGTTCCAGCAGGTAAGGCAACTCCAGCTCCCCCAGTCGGTCCGGCTCTAGGCCAGGCAGGAATTAACATCATGGCTTTCGTAAAGGACTTTAATGAACGTACTGCTAAAGAAGCAGGTCTAATCATTCCTGTAGAAATTACAGTTTTTGAAGATCGTTCTTTTACCTTTATTACCAAGACTCCTCCTGCTGCCGTTCTTTTAAAGAAAGCAGCTGGTATTGAAAAAGCGTCTGGTGAGCCAAATAAGAAGAAAGTAGCAACTGTAAAACGCGATAAAGTTCGTGAGATAGCTACTTTGAAGATGCAAGATTTAAATGCTGGTTCTGTTGAAGCAGCAATGCGTATGGTTGAAGGTACCGCTAGAAGCATGGGTATCACCATCGAAGATTAAAGAAAGAGTGGGAGGCTAACGCCGTTTGACCACAAGGAGGATTTTATAATGGGCAAGAAGTATACTGATGCTGCAAAATTGATAGAAGCTGGTAAGATGTATTCTCCCAAAGAGGCTGTTGAGCTGATTAAGAAGACGTCTGTTACCAAGTTTGACAGTACTGTGGAAGCAACTATTCGTTTAGGTGTAGATCCTAAGTACGCTGATCAACAAGTACGTGGTGCTTTGGTTCTTCCTCATGGCACTGGTAAATCTAAGACCGTTTTGGTTTTTGCTAAGGGCGCTAAAGTCCAAGAAGCACAAGCTGCCGGTGCAGATTTTATCGGCGATGATGAGATTGTAGAGAAAATCAAAGGCGGTTGGACCGGATTTGATGTTTGCGTAGCAACTCCCGATATGATGGGAACTGTTGGTCGTTTAGGTAAAATCTTGGGACCTAAAGGCTTAATGCCTAACCCTAAGGTTGGTACTGTGACCATGGATCTTACTAAGGCTCTTGGTGAAATCAAAGCTGGTAAGATTGAATACCGTACTGATAAAGCCGGCAACGTACAAACTTCCATTGGCAAGGCTTCTTTTGATGAAACTGCGCTTTTGGAAAACTATTTAACTTTGATTGATACTATTATCAAGGTTAAGCCCGCTGGAGCTAAAGGCCAATATCTTAAGAGTATTACCTTGTCCACTACCATGGGACCTGGTATTCACATTGATACCCTAAAAGCTAACAACGGTAAATAATTACATAGAAAATGACCATCGGACCATAGACAGCAGGTGCCTCAAGCATAAAGATTTTAATCTACCTGCCCAGGTCGGAGAGTAGAATATACGACCTCCGGCTGTGCGCCGAGAGGTCTTTTCATTGATTAACACTTTTTAAAAGACAGGAGGTGTGTAATTGATGCATGATATCAGACCTGAAAAAGCCGCTAAAGTTGCTGAGCTAAAAGAACTTTTGAGCGCTGCTAAAGGCGTGATTTTTGTTAACTATAGTGGTTTAACCGTAGCAGATGATACCAAGTTGAGAAGTGCAATGCGTGCTGCCGGTGCAAAGTATGCCGTAGCTAAAAACACTTTCATTCGTATTGCTGCTAAAGAAGTTGGTATTGAAGGATTAGAAGCTATTTTGGAGCACAATACAGCTGTTGCTGTTTCCAATGAGGATCCTGTAGCTGTTGCTAAGCTTCTTAGCGATTTTGCTAAAGACCATAAAGCTTTAGAATTAAAGGGTGGTATTCTTGATGGCAAACTAATCTCTGTTGATGAAGTTAAAGCTTTGGCTGCACTTCCTTCCAGAGAAGAACTGTTGGCCAAGATGTTGGGAAGTATGCAAGCTCCCATATCCGGACTGGTCAATGTTTTGCAAGGGACTATCCGCAACTTCGTTTATGTTTTGGAAGCTGTACGTCAAGAAAAAGAAAAACAATCTGCTTAAAAATAGAGCAAGTTAAAAAAATCCGGGCTTAGGCCCCACAAAAATAATAATTCGGAGGTATTTATAATGAATAAGGATCAAATTATGGAAGCAATTGAGAAAATGAGCGTTTTGGAATTGGCTGATTTGGTAAAAGCTTTAGAAGAAAAGTTTGGTGTTAGCGCTGCTGCTCCCGTAGCTGTAGCTGCTGCTCCTGCTGCTGGTGGCGCTGCTGCCGGTGCTGAGAAGACCGAATTTGATGTTGTTTTGACCGACGTTGGTGCAAGCAAGATCAATGTTATTAAAGTAGTTCGCGAAATCACTGGCTTAGGCTTGAAAGAAGCTAAAGCATTGGTTGACGGAGCTCCTAAGGCTGTTAAGGAAAAGGCTGCTAAGGCTGAAGCTGACGATATTAAGAAGAAGTTGGAAGATGCTGGCGCTAAGGTTGAGCTGAAATAGTAAAAGACCGCCGATAAGGTGGTATATACTGTGTCACAATTTCAAAAAGCAGGTGTGGATGGACCGAAAAGTCCTATCCCCACCTGCTTTTTTCATTGCGCCGTGTTCCTTGCGAGCAAGGAGCATAGCGACACAGTGAGCAACTGGAACCGGCCATGTGATAGCTGTCCGTGAAGCAAGCTTGCAAAGCGTAGCTGAACGGCAACAGCGAACCACGGCTTCGTGTTTCTACAGCCTTCTCATCGGCCGTGACCTAGAAAGTAATTGAGTGCCATCTTCTAAACGGCCCTAACCTGGGGGAAAAGTCCGTGCCATTTGGGGGCGATTCCAAAATGGCTCATTTTGTTATTGCCAAAAGCGAGCAGGTTTATTTGCCGGAGGGCGATATCAACCAAGCCGCTAGGCCACAGACGCCCAAGGCAATAAACTGCGGACAGCATATTTAATTGTAGGCAATTTTCAAAAAACTCTCTTGACAGTTGCCGTTAATAATGTTACACTATATGCCCATAAAGTTTTTTTGAAAATTTAACAGGTATCGCGAGTGCTCAGTGGTTGAACATCGCGTTCCCGCTCACAAAAGAGGAGATGGAGCACGATTAAGACGAGCAAACACACAAGGCTATAGAATCACTATATGATAATGAGCCTTGTGATTTTTTTGTCTTTACGTGCTTTTTGGAGATTAAAGGAAAAGGAGTGAGAAACTACATGTTCAAACCGGTTCCAACTGGTGACCGAATTCGGTACAGCTACGCCAGAATCAACGAAGTTTTGAAAATGCCCCATTTAATCGATTTGCAGAGAAAATCTTATGAGTGGTTCATAAAAGAAGGTCTGCAAGAAATATTGAAAGATATTTCTCCGATTAAAGATTTCACGGAAAACCTGGAGCTACATTTTAGCAAATTTACTTTAGGTGATCCGAAGTTTGATGTAGAAACATGTAAGGATAGAGATGCTACTTATGCAGCACCTCTGAATGTTGATGTCCGCTTAATTTACAAAGACACCGGTGAAATTAAAGAATCTAATGTATTCATGGGTGATTTCCCTCTCATGACAGATACCGGTACTTTCGTTATTAATGGTGCTGAGCGTGTTATCGTCAGCCAATTAGTACGTTCTCCCGGCGTGTACTATGACAAGGTAATGGATGTAATGGGCAAGTACATGTATGGTACAACCGTTATCCCGAATCGTGGTGCCTGGATCGAATATGAAACAGATTTAAACGATATTATTTATGCTCGTGTAGATAGGACCAGAAAGTTACCGGCTACGGCACTTTTAAGAGTTATGGGACTACCTACCAACGAGGATATTATTGCGCTCTATGGTGAGCATCCGTTCCTGATGGCAACCTTAGCCAAAGATACCACTAAGAACAGGGAAGATGCTTTAATAGAAATTTATAAGAAATTACGTCCCGGCGAACCTGCCAACTTGGAAAATGCCGAGCAATTGATTGTGAATACATTTTCTGACAACCGTCGTTACGACTTGGCCAATGTAGGTCGTTACAAGGTTAATAAGAAAATGGGCTGGCGTCAGCGCTTAATGGGTAAGGAACTTACCGAACCCATCTGCGAGATTGGTGAAGATGGGAAAAAAGGCCGCGTTATTTTAAAGGCCGGAACTATCATTGACGATGAAGCTGTTGACAAGCTTGAACAAAGTGGTATATTCAGCAAACCTGGTTATTCCTATGCCTATGTAAAATTCATGGATCAACCTGAGAAGGTTATTTTCACTACCGATATCAGCGAGAAGGTTAGAACCATCACTGCTGATGACGTACTGGCTTCCTTCGGCTATTTGCTGAATGTTATTGATGGTATGGGCGAAAAGGACGATATCGACCATCTGGGCAATCGTCGTGTGCGTTGCGTAGGTGAATTGCTACAAAATCAATTCCGTATTGGCTTAGCACGTATGGAAAGGGTCATTAAAGAAAGAATGACCATTCAGGACGCTGAAATTATTACTCCTCAGGCTTTGATTAATATCAGACCTGTTGTAGCTGCCATTAAAGAGTTCTTTGGTAGCAGCCAGTTGTCCCAGTTTATGGATCAGAACAATCCTCTGGCAGAGCTTACTCACAAACGCCGTTTGTCCGCTTTAGGACCTGGTGGTTTGTCTCGTGAGCGTGCCGGCTACGAAGTTCGTGACGTACACCATTCTCACTATGGTCGTATGTGTCCTATAGAGACTCCTGAAGGACCTAACATTGGTTTGATTGGTTCTTTGTCCACTTTTGCTGTAATTAATAAATACGGTTTTATTGAAACTCCTTATCGTCGTGTAGATAAGAAACACAAAAAAGTAACTGATGAAATTGTTTACCTGACTGCTGATGAAGAAGATAACTACATTATCGCTCAGGCTAACGAACCGTTGAAGGATAATGGTACCTTTATTAACGAGCGTATTACGGCTCGTGATAGAAATGATGTGCTTTCCATTACTCCTGACAGGGTTGATTTCATGGATGTATCGCCAAAACAGGTAGTGTCCATTGCTACGGCTTTGATTCCTTTCCTGGAAAATGATGATGCTAACCGTGCCTTGATGGGCGCCAACATGCAGCGTCAGGCTGTGCCTTTGCTTAATCCTAAGGCACCTGTAGTAGGAACCGGTATGGAATACAAGGTGGCAGTTGACTCAGGCGTTTGCATTTTGGCTAAGAATGCGGGCACCGTTGAAAGTGTCAGCGGCGACAAGATTGTTATTCGTACCAAAAAAGGCGATTTAGATGAATACAATGTTCTGAAATTTAAACGTTCTAACCAAAGTACTTGTGTAAACCAAAGACCTATCGTCTTCAAGGGCGACAAGATTGCCAAGGGTCAGGTTTTGGCTGACGGCCCTGCTACAGACCATGGCGAATTGTCCTTAGGACGTAACGCCGTTGCTGCCTATATGCCTTGGGAAGGTTATAACTACGAGGATGCTGTTCTTTTAAGTGAAGACTTGGTTAAGGAAGATGTTTTCACCTCCATCCATATAGAAGAATATGATTGTGATGCTCGTGATACCAAGCTGGGACCTGAAGAAATTACCAGAGATATTCCTAACGTGTCCGAAGAAGCTTTAAAGGATTTGGATGAAGAAGGTATAATCAGAATTGGTGCAGAAGTACGTCCCGGTGATATTTTGGTTGGTAAGGTTACTCCCAAGGGAGAAACTGAGCTCAGCGCTGAAGAGCGTCTTATTCGTGCTATCTTCGCTGAAAAAGCCAGAGAAGTTCGCGATAGTTCTTTGCGTGTTCCGCACGGTGAATCAGGCATCATTGTTAGTGCCAAAGTATTTACCAGGGAAAACGGCGATGATTTGCCACCCGGTGTAAATAAGCAAGTAAGAGTTCATATTGTCCAAAAACGTAAGATTTCCGAAGGCGATAAGATGGCCGGTCGTCATGGTAACAAGGGCGTTGTATCCCGCATTTTGCCTCGTGAGGATATGCCTTTCCTACCTAATGGTGAACCTGTACAAATCGTATTGAATCCTTTGGGTGTACCTAGCCGTATGAATATCGGCCAGATTTTGGAAGTACATCTAGGCTGGGCTGCTATGGCTTTGGGCTTGAAGATTGAGAATAATGATCCTAATATTAACAAAGAATTGAAGAAGGCCGGCTATGATGTTGATAAGTACGGCATACCTCAAACCGTGGACCATGCAGTTCCCATGGCTGTACCTGTTTTTGACGGTGCCCATGAGCAAGACATGAACAAAACCTTGGAATTGGCAGGTATAGATCCTAGCGGTAAGACTACTTTGTATGATGGCCGTACCGGTGAACCCTTTGATAATCCTGTAACCGTTGGTTGCATCTATTATCTGAAGTTGCACCATTTGGTAGCTGATAAGATTCATGCTCGTTCTACCGGTCCGTACTCCTTGGTAACACAACAGCCGTTAGGTGGTAAGGCTCAATTTGGTGGCCAGAGATTCGGCGAGATGGAAGTGTGGGCACTGGAAGCTTATGGAGCTGCTTATACACTGCAAGAAATCTTAACCGTGAAGTCCGATGATGTGGTGGGACGTGTTAAGACTTATGAAGCTATTGTCAAGGGCGAAAACATTCCTGAACCTGGTGTACCTGAATCCTTTAAGGTATTGGTAAAAGAAATGCAGAGCATTGGCTTGGATATCAGCGTCTTGGATGAAGACGGTGATGAAATTGATTTGGATGACGAAGAAGATGATGGCAATTACCAAGACATTGCCAAGGATTTGGATGTGGATATCCAAGGTGAAGTACCTGATACCACAGGTAATGAAGGTGAAGGCGGAGCTCCGGAAGGCACCGAAGGTGATGAAGGAGACGAAGCTGAGCCAGAACCTGGCTTTGATGTAATTGCTGACATTGGTAATATGAGTTTGCCTGATGACGACGACTCTAAAGATGATCTTAAGTAGAAAGGAGTGAGTGTTCTTGTTAGATGTTAATAAGTTTGATTCAATGCGTATTGGGCTAGCTTCTCCTGAGAAGATTAGATCCTGGTCTCATGGCGAAGTAACAAAGCCGGAAACAATCAATTATAGAACGCTTAAACCAGAACGTGATGGTTTATTCTGCGAAAAGATATTTGGCCCGACTAAGGACTGGGAGTGTCATTGTGGCAAATACAAACGTATTCGTTATAAAGGTGTTATTTGCGATAAATGCGGTGTTGAGGTAACCAGAGCCAAGGTTCGTCGTGACCGTATGGGTTCTATCGAGCTGGCTGCTCCTGTTTCTCACATTTGGTATTTCAAAGGCATTCCTTCCCGTATGGGTGCTATCTTGGATATTGGTCAAAGAGCGCTGGAAAGAGTTCTCTATTTTGCCAGCTACATTGTGCTGGATCCCGGTGACACCAATCTGGTAAAAAAGCAGCTTCTGTCTGAAGCTGAGTATGTAGAAAAACTGGACGAATTTGGCGATACCTTCCGCGTTGGTATGGGTGCAGAGGCTATCAAAGAGCTGCTCAAGGAAATAAACGTAGAAGAGTTAGCTAAAGAATTAAGAGATGCAGTTAAAAGCGAAAACAGTTTGGCTAAACGTCGTAATCTGATTAGACGTTTGGATGTTTGTGAAGCATTCTTAAAAAGCGGTAACAAGCCTGAGTGGATGATTATGGATGTTATCCCTGTTATTCCTCCCGATTTGCGCCCGATGGTGCAATTGGACGGCGGCCGTTTTGCTACTTCTGATTTAAATGATTTATATCGCCGTGTTATTAACCGTAATAACCGCTTAAAAAGATTGCAGGAACTGAAGGCTCCTGACATCATTGTCCGTAATGAAAAACGTATGCTGCAGGAGGCTGTCGATGCTTTAATTGATAACGGCCGTCGCGGCAGAGCAGTAACAGGTCCCGGCAACCGTGCCCTTAAATCTTTGTCTGACATGCTCAAAGGTAAACAAGGCCGTTTCCGTCAGAACCTGTTAGGTAAACGTGTTGACTATTCCGGACGTAGCGTTATTGTGGTAGGACCTGAACTAAAAATGCACCAATGTGGTTTGCCTAAGGAAATGGCTTTGGAGCTATTCAAACCTTTTGTTATGAAACGCTTGGTGGAAGATGGTACTGCTAACAATATTAAGAGTGCTAAGCGCATGGTGGAAAGAGCTACTACAGTGGTTTGGGATGTTTTGGAAGATGTTATTAAAGAACATCCTGTACTATTGAACCGTGCTCCTACTTTGCATAGACTTGGTATTCAGGCTTTCGAACCTATTTTGTCAGAAGGCAAAGCAATAAAGCTGCATCCTTTGGTTTGTACTGCTTACAACGCAGACTTCGATGGCGACCAGATGGCTGTCCATTTACCTCTGTCTGCTGAGGCACAAGCCGAGGCCAGAGTTCTTATGATGTCTGTTAACAATATTTTGGCTCCTAAAGATGGCAAGCCGGTAGCAGTTCCGACCCAGGATATGGTTTTGGGAGCTTACTACCTGACCATTTTCAGGGATGGCGCTTTGGGCGAAGGTCATCGCTTTACTTCCTTTAACGAAGTAAGATTGGCTTATTTCCATAAAGCTGTTGCTCTACAAGCTAAGATTAAAGTTTTAGTACCCAATGCTGAGATTTATCCTGAACCTTCTAACGAAGGCTTTAGTCTGGTTACCACTTCTGTTGGTAATATCATCTACAATGATGAGTTGCCTTTAGAGCTCCGTTATTATTCCAAACAAGAAGATGGCACCTGGCTGTTAGGTAAATTGATTGATAAGAAAGAATTGGGACGCTTGGTAGCTAAAGCCCACAAACTGTATGGCAACTTTGGTACAGCTCAGGTTTTGGATACAGTTAAGAGATTAGGCTATGATAATGCTTGTAAAGCAGGTATTTCCATTGCCGTTTCCGATATTAAGATTCCTAAAGAGAAGGCCGAGATACTGGCTGCTTCTGAAAAAGAAGTAGATAAGGTAGAGGGCTTGTTCCATCGTGGCTTAATGAGCGCTGATGAACGTTATCGTAAGGTTATTGATATTTGGAATAAAACTACCGAAGATGTTACTAGCGTATTGATGGCTAACACCTTGGATAAGTTCAACCCTGTGTACATGATGGCTAATTCCGGTGCCCGTGGTAACGTGCAGCAGATTCGTCAGTTAGCCGGTATGCGTGGTTGTATGGCTGACCCATCCGGTCGTATCATTGACCGTCCTATTAAGGCAAACTTCCGTGAAGGCTTAACCGTATTGGAGTATTTTATTTCCACTCACGGTGCACGTAAAGGTTTGGCTGATACTGCCTTGCGTACTGCTGACTCTGGTTATTTGACCCGTCGTTTGGTAGACGTAGCACAGGACGTTATTGTCAGGGAAGATGACTGTGATGTAGAGGGTATGAACCTGGTCAAGGAAAGAGCAAGATTCTGTAAGCGCGTTATTGGCTCTAGCCAAGGCAAGCTGCATGATTATATGCTTAATCGTCAATTGGCAGCTAATGTAATCAATCCGGAAACGGGAGAATTAGTTGCTGAGGCTGATACCAAGATTACGGAAGATATTTACAATAGATTGATGTCTTCTAAAGTTTTGGAAATACAGCTTTATCCTAAAGATGAAACTGAGGGCGCAGAAGCAGAAACTCTGGTTATTAACGTAAGCGATGCTGACGTAAGGGTTGCCTTCAGGGAGGCCATGTCTCATCATTTCTTAGACAAGGAAATAGCTGAAGATATTATTGGCACAGACGGTAAAGTTATTGCAGCGGCAGGCGAAACCTTTGATAAAAAGGTTATGAATGCTGTTTTAAGCGATACCGGTGTTAAGGATATTGAAATCCGCAACAACGATATTGATGGTGTGGACGTTGAAGCTATTACGGAAGGCAAGAATAAGCAAACTGTATTGGAATCCTTACGTGACCGTATTGTTGGCCGTACCTTGGCTGAAGATATTTTGGACGCTGACGGTAAAGTAATGTACAAGCTAAACGAGTACATTACCGAAGATATGGCCGATGCTATTGCTGCTGTAAGAGAAAAAGTAAAGATTCGTTCTGTCTTAACTTGCAAGTCTCACTTTGGTGTATGCCGTAAGTGCTATGGCCGGAACCTGGCTACTGCTAAACAGGTTGATGTTGGCGAGGCAGTAGGTACTATTGCTGCTCAGGCCATTGGTGAACCTGGTACTCAGCTGACCATGCGTACCTTCCATACCGGCGGTGTTGCAGGCGGCGATGATATTACCCAGGGCTTGCCTCGTGTAGAGGAATTGTTCGAGGCTCGTAAACCTAAGCATCCAGGTATGTTGTCTGAGTTTACCGGGACAGTACATGTTACTACAGAACCAGGTGGCAATAAGAAAGTTATTATTACCACTGAGAGTGGTGTAGAGGAAGAGTATGTAATTCCTTACGGTGCCAAACTTCACGTTAATGATGGTGATGAAGTGGAAAAGGGAGATCGCTTAACAGAAGGCTCCTTGAATCCTCATGACATTCTGCGTATTAGCGGTGAGGCTGCTACCCGCCGTTATATTGTGCAACAGGTTTTAGGTGTATATAAGTCTCAGGGCGTTGAGATTAACGACAAGCACGTCGAAGTAATGGTTCGTCAAATGATGCGCAAGTATCGTATTGATGAATCCGGTGATACAACAATGCTACCGGGTGAGGTAATTGATGTAGCTGAGTTTGAAGATGCAAATGACGCTGTTGTGGCTGAAGGTAAGAAGCCGGCAGAAGGACATCCTATTCTTCTTGGTATTACCAAGGCTTCTCTTGCTACCGATTCCTTCCTGTCTGCCGCATCTTTCCAGGAAACAACCAGGAACTTAACTGATGCAGCAGTAAAGGGAAAGATCGACCCATTGCTTGGCCTAAAGGAAAATGTTATCATTGGCAAGCTTATTCCTGCCGGTACCGGTATGAGTAGGTACAGGAATATTAAATTAAAATTTAATAAACCTGCAGTTAATGAAACTGAACCTGAAAGCGGAGAACCAACAAAATAAGCAATATATTTAAAAGTCAGCGAACATTGCGTTCGCTGACTTTTTTTCATACCTAAAGGTTGAATTGGATACAAAAACGAGAAAATTTAGAAGCGGCTACAATACTGAAGGAGAAACTTTGTTGAGGCATACCATATGTGGTAGGTAAGGAAGAAAATAATTCCACCTATGAGGGTACTTGAAACACTAGGTGGAGTGTAAAGCAAAGATGGCGGTATATAAGGCTTTATAAAGAAAAAAAGTCCAAAAATTCCTTGACAGTGGGTGTTCAGAATGTTACAATGCTTAAGTATCGCTTAGGATAACTATGCCTTTTTGGGGGTGTAAATATGTTCTTAACAGAAGTTAAGAATGGCGCCAATACTGTGGTTGGGGCTAAACAAACCTTGAAAGCAATAGTGAAAAATAAAGCAAAACTTGTTGTTTTAGCTGATGATGCTGCAGACAAAATAAAAAAAACTGTGGAGGCTGCTTGTGCAGAGCATAATGTTCCTTGTGAACATATAGCCACCATGGAGGAGTTAGGAAAAATCTGTAGGATTAAGGTGGGAGCAGCGACCGCAGTGATACTGAAGTCTTGATAGGATCCATGCCTATTAAGGGCAAGGGTTTAAATAATTCTTAAATCAAAAATTTTGGGAAGGAGGTGCCGATATGCCTACAATCAACCAATTGATTCGTAAGGGTAGACAGGTACTTAGCAAAAAATCCACAGCTCCAGCTTTAAAAAATTCACCGCAAAAACGTGGTGTGTGCACAAGGGTTTATACAACAACCCCTAAGAAACCTAACTCTGCACTGCGTAAGGTTGC
>Ga0268357_101708_pt1 | contig 12781 bp, 8 predicted proteins | sample BioMet10_FD_192466 | JGI IMG/M metagenome (GOLD analysis project Ga0268357, IMG submission 192466) | Sewage microbial communities from Oakland, California, United States - Biofuel 10 (Illumina Assembly) | ecosystem: Engineered > Wastewater > Sewage > Unclassified | place: USA: California... | reverse complement strand
ATCGTCGCCCTGCTCAGTCTGAAAGGCTATAAGAATATTTCCGGCCAAGGACGGTGGCAAAATGATTGAACTGAATCATGATATTTTACTGGTGGCAGTCATCACCCTGGTCACCCTGGCTTTACGGTTCGCCCCCTTTTTACTTTTTCCCGGCGGAAAGAAGATTCCCGCCCCCCTCTTGTATCTGAGCCGGATCCTTCCCAGCGCCGTCATGGGCATGCTGATCATTTACTGCCTTAAAAACGCCGCCCACCTTACCTGGCCCTTTGCCCTGCCGGAGCTCAGCTCCATCTTTGTGGTGGCCACTCTGCAAAAATTAAGGCATAACACCCTTTTAAGCATTTTAGCCGGAACAGCTCTGTATATGCTGCTAGTGCAGAACATCTTTGCCCCTTGAACGGTCCCTTTAGAACTTTAATTTGGTCTTTCTGTGCCAAGTTCTGCGCTTAAGCGCTATAATAGTGCCAATCATCCGCACCGGTACACCGTCCTCCAGGATAGGCTGCAGTTCCAGACGGCACCATATAAATTTAGTACAGCCGGCCTTCATACGTGCTTCGTAGGAAGCATGATGCCCGGCCAGAACTTTTCTAAAGGCCGCGGCAATAACCTCGCTATCATCGGGATGAGAAAAATAACTGGTCGCTGCATGGCGATATTCGTCCGGCGACAGTTTGGCAAACGCCGTTAAATCGGCCAGGATAGTATCATCGCTGACCCCAAAGATATCCTCACTATTGTCAAAAAAAGTATATAACTGTTTTTGCAAGTCCACCTCAAAGACACAGATATGTGCGGCTCTTAAAGCCAGATTAAGCCGTTCCTTATAACGAACCAGATCCACAGCGGCAGATTCACCGGTCCGTATTCTGCTGACCTGAGCATGTCCCAACAGATAATTGTTATAGGACCGTATCAGCTTTATAAAGTTACGTTTGGTCAGAGGCAACACTTTACCATTTTGCAGAAACACGCCATCCAGTTGTATCTTCTGCACATAATCCATGTTCACGATACAACTGCGTTGACACTGTAAGAAGCGCTGATCATGCAAATTTTCGCTCACTTTCCCTAAGGAGCAGCAAGCTATAAAGGGGTCGGTCTGTCCTTTTAGATAAAAGTAAATTTTCTTGCTCTTAACGCTCATATAGATAATATTAGCCAAAGGCAGCGTATAAGTACTGTGATTTTTATCGATTTTCAGGTTGACCGGGGCATGCATAAAAATTTTGACGCAGCGCCGGTAACAACGTTCCAGCTCCTTCCAAGGATAAGGAGGCATCAGGTAATAAATCGCCCCTAACTGATAAGCATTCAGGGCATATTCCGGCCTATTGCCTACCAAGATTAAAAAGATGCGTGGAAAATCTACTTGGATTTCTTCCAATATTTCCAACCTGGGGGGCATTTTATCCGGCAGGATTAAAAAAATGGCATCCGGCGGCAACTTCTGACAATCTTTTAAAAACGCCTCGGTCTGAACAAAGACCCGGATGGATATTTCTTCCTCCACACTATCGCCATAGGACCACAGTGCTTGTTCCAATTCTTTGGCCGCTCTCAGGCTGCCAGCTATAATGCTAATCTTCATGGCTCTCACCTTCATCCTAACTCATCAAGCAAACTACTTTTTTATAATATCGCCTATACTCCCAGAATTTTTTACCGGGAAATACTAAGTAAGACCTTATGACCTTCTATGGCCATTTAGATTCTTAATCTCTTCACTTGTATTAATTATACTACTGCCACATAAATATTAAAAGTCCAACGCCACGTAACTTTTACGGACGTTGGACTTTTTTTTAGAAGCTCCACCTTGCCCCGATATTCACCATGATAGGACTCTTCAGCTGACCTGCATATTTGCTTAGCTCGCCGTAAATGTTGCAGGCTTTGCTGACTTTAATATTGCTGCCCAGGGCAAACTCACCCCAATTTTTAGCCGGATCCCGGTAGTAATCGACGCCGTCGGCGTCAATGTTGATGCCGCTGCCAAAATCGTGGAAATAGCTGGCTTTCAGGTAGATATTGCTCTGTCCCAGCTGCTTGCCCACGGCCAAACCCAAACGGGCCAGGGCCAGGTTGCTGGCTTCCGCTTTGCTCTTCATACCGGTGCTGGTAGTGTAATCCGCACTGTTCATGTGGCCCAGGATTAGTTCCACCTGAGGTTCCAGGTAAAAACCGCTGGCCCAGGTGGTACGCTTGCCCAGTTCCCCGCTCAGGCTGTATGCCCAGGTGCTGTAATCGCTTTCCGAGTAAGCGGCGCTGGGATCCGTGATGCGGTAGTCGTTCATGAACTTGCCGCCCTTAAGGACAATATCGTAATAGCGTCCGTCATAGCCCACATAACTCTGATACAGGCTCAAAGTGGTTTCCTTCAGGTCGCCCTCGCCGCTCTTTAAATCGCTGGTGCCCTTAGCGTAGCTTACCGCCAGGCCCCGGTAGATATTGCCTTTCTCACCCGTCTGCTTCTTATCATAGCCCAGTTGGAACAAATTGGCTTTCACATCAGCCTGATTGCCGCTGCCGGCTTCCAGTTTGCGGTAGCCGTACCGGGCCCAGAGTCCGTCGTCTGCAGGCTTGGCGATACTACGCAGTTCACCCAGCCGTTTATCCAGACTGTTGGTCTCACTCAGCCACAAGCTGTGCAGGGCATAGTGACCGTCCGCCACGGTTTTCACGTTGGCGTTAGCGCTGCCGCCGATGGAACTGCTGACGCTAAAACCGTCGATGGCCCACATGCCGTAGCTTCCCGTGATATGGGGGGTATAATTTTTGGCATTGTAAGCCATGGTGCCGCCCACCACGTTTAGGTTGTCGTAACCGTTCTCCACCGTGACGATGCTAGTCGTACCCAGGACACTGGCGCCGCTGTCAAAGATTGGGTCGTAGCTGACCTTCACGGTGAGGGTACCGGTCTTACCATTCTGAATCTCCACGAAGTCGCCGGTATCGCTAAAATTATTCACGTTGGTAGTCAGAATCACGGTGCCGTTACCGCCGAAAGAATTCAGGTTCAGTTCACGGCTGGCGCTGCGGGTACGGTTATCCCAGGACATATCAATGACGCCGCCATCCGAAACCAGGTCGGGACCGTTCAGATAGCCGCCGCTGTAACCGCCGGCCGTATACACATAGTTAGGATCGTGACTTTGGTCGGCAAAGGTACCGTAGCGGTTGTCAAAGACCGGCCGCCAGGTAGCGCCGTCTGATTCGTATCAGTGCTGACCGTCAAGGTGGTGCCGGCGGTAGTATTAGCGATGCCGTAGGCCGGATTATCAGCCCAAGCCGTGCTACCGCCCGCCAGTAAGGTTAAAGTGATGGAAAATGCCAGCCAGACATGTTTATGAGTACCGTACCTTATAATCATGATGACTCCTTTCTTCAGCTGCTGCCGAACTTTCCTCTGTCCCAGAAACAACAGATTTTGAACTTGTCTCTGCCGCTAGGGCCTCAGGTTAAAAGGATCCAGCGCTTGTTTAAAAGCTCCAGCGCAAACCGGCGTTGAAGTTCACGTTATTGGTCAAATCGCCTAAATACTTAGTCACTTCCCCGTAGATGCGGACACTCTTACTCAGCTTCACGTCGCCGCCCAAGGTCAGCTCTACCCAATCCCGCAGGGCGGTGCTGTCATAACCGTACCCGTCAAAGCTGATGCTGCTGGCGCCGCCAAAGTCGTGATAGTAGCTGGCCCGGCCGTACCAGTTGCTGTGGGCAGTTTCCCGGCCTACGGCCACCCCTAACCTGGTGAGGAAGTGGTTCTGACTGTCCACATGGACAGGCCAATTGGTACTAGTCTTATAATCTGCATCCGACAAACGACCCAGGATAATCTCACCCTGAGGTTCAAAGTACAAGCCCTTGCTCAAGTTCTTCCGGTAGCCGTACTCACCGGACAAGGTAGTAGCATTAACCCCATAATCGCCGCTGCTGTACACGCCGGATAAATCCGTAACGTTGTAGTCATTGGCAAAATGCCCCTGCCGCAAAATCACATCGTAGTAGTGACCGGTCTTGCCCAGCCAGGTGGTGTACAAGGCTACGGAAGTACCCTTGGCCTTGCCGCTGCCCCGCTCATACTCGGTGCTGCCGTTCAGGTGGTCCACGGCCAGGCCCAGATAGCGGGTGCCGTTCTTCACTGCGAAAGCATGATCATAACCTACCTGCATGAGATTGCTGTTCAGCTCCGACTTGCTGCCCCGGCCGGCCCGGTCCGTACCCCGCATGTAGCGGGCCCAGATGCCGTTCTTACTGTCGTCCTGGTTCAGGCGCAAATCGCCCAGACGTTTGCTCAGGCTGTTGGCAAAGTTGTACCACACCTGGTTCACCACCTCATGGCTGGACGCCGTGGTGGTAACCGTGGTCGAAGCACGCTTACTGAAGCCGGTGAGTAGCCATTGCATCCCGTTCTGCTGCAGCCAGGGCGTAAGCCTCACGGCGCCGATCTCCGTGGTCAGGGGCTTAAATTTGATGCTTAAAGGTCCGGTAGCCACTATCATACGTTTATCCGGAAAGTAATTGCCGTAGTTCTTGGGATCAAACACCGGATCAAAGTTCACCCCGATGCGGCTCTCAGAAGTCTCGGTCACCGTTTTGACGTTGACCCGGTCGTTAAGACCTTTATTGACATCTGTATTAATCATAAAATCATAGTTGCCGTTGACGATAACAATATTCAGGGTGTTGCCGGGAACGCTGGCGCTGCTGCCCCAGCCGTGGCCCAGCACGATGGTACCGCTGCCGGCATAACCATCATTGCCTACGAAGATATCCGTATCATAAGTCTGGGTGGTAGTAGCAGCATCCTTACCATATTGCAGACCGCCGCCGTTCATATCCACATAGCCGCCGGTTGCTTTATCGAGCTGCACACGCGCCCCACTGACCATGCTGAGATGACCAAGGGAAGTCAGGCTTTCTGACAGAGCCACGCCGCCGGAATCCACGCTCTGATAGGCATCGCTCAGGATCTGGGTCCCGATAGCCGTACCGCCGGATTTTATTCTCTGGATGCCGCCTATGGAACTTTCCTTCCTCAAAATAAAACCGCTGGCCGTGCCGCCGTTAGACACAATCTGGGTCCCGCCGTAAATATCCGGCGCCTGGGTAGTCAAGGTGGAAGCGGAAGGATTGTCGGCGATCAGGGTCCCGCCGCTGGAAATAATCTGTATCCCGCCCATAAAAGTATTGCTGGATAAAACCCCGCCGCCGTACAGGATTTGTTTGCCCCCTTTATTGACCACGGTATTAACCGCCGTGCCAGACACCAGCTGGGTGCCGCCGTCCATGACGGCTTCTGCCGTACCGGTGCCGCCCTGGTATATACCCTGCACGCCGCCGTTTAAATAGCCGACAAACCCTGAACCGCCGCTCTGGATGAACATGGTATCGCCGTTACTCATGTTGGTAACCGAGGTGGTGGTGCCGCCACTTACAGTATATGTTGCCGCTTCCGCCTTCGTAACAACAGCGTTATCCACCGCGCTCATGGCCGCATACGCCAGGTTCTGCAAATCCGTGCAGGAATAAGGCTTGCGGTCTGCGCTGGCCGAAACCCGGGCCGCCACCGGCTGTTCCTGATTTAGGGCTAACTGCTGCCCGCCGTCTGCCAGCCCCGGTTGGACGTACAATAACGCCATAGGCGCAAAGGTATTCGCTCCGTTCACCAAGGCTACGCCCACTGCTAACCGTTTCCCTAATTTAGTCTTAGTTTGCTCCTTCCTCATCATGCCGCCTCCTTATGCGCACACCCGTACCTAAAATATTATAAGGCCATTCTTGTAAATAATATTATATCACAAAAATACAAATATTTACAAAAATTGGTATAAAGTGTTCTATATTAGGTATAAAGCGTATAATAATCTGTTTATTTTTAATTTGCCGTTAAATGGCAACTACCCCCGGTCTGTTACGATCCGGGGGTAGCGTTTAATTATAAAAAGTTTTATCTAGTATATCTTCAGCTGATATTCGCAGCTTCCTGCTGTTTAAGCCGCAAGCCTAAATAATGATTGCAGCGGCTGCGGCCCAGCATTTTTTTAGGTATTTTATTCAAGAGCAGCTTCTGGCCAAAGCTCTTAGCGCTTAATACGTCCTGACAGGCATCTTGCCTGCACCAGCTGCAATAGTGTTGGTAAAGGACGGAAGCTTGGATAAAGTCCGTTTCCGCCTGGGTAACTTCCAGACATTTTTCGTAAAATCGGCAGAAACTCTCCGACCCCATCCGCAGCTTCCACAACTGCTGCAAAACACCGGGCGGCTGGTCGCCTAATCCTTCCTGATACCATCTTACCGAGCCCTGGACCAACCAGGCAAAAATACCCTTCCGTTCTTCCCAAAGCTTCTCCGGCAGATGAGGATCTATCTCGCTCCCTTTAAAAACACGGTTAAAGGGTATGAGCCTGATCCGCCGCTCCAGCGCATAGTCGGACCAGTTAACCTGGGGAAATTTATTGGCGGTAAGAATCACCTTAAACTTAGGCTTTATCTCAATCTCGGCCTTGTACATGGCCCGTACCTGCAGCACATCGCCTCCGGTGACGATTTTGACCAGGGTCTCATCCAGCCTGGCATTTCCATTGACTTCGTTAACCAAAACCAGCCGGGCGTCCTTGGCCGCTACCAAGGAAGAATTAGGGGCGTTGTAATCCCGCTTCTCTAAAAAAGAACTGGTCGCCAAAGACTTAATAAAATCAGGGAACATCCGTCTCAACAAATTTAAGAGTACGCTCTTGCCGTTGCAGCCGGCTCCATAAAAGACAAAAAAGCATTGTTCCCTGGTTTCACCGGTCAGGCAATAGCCCAGCACCTTTTGGGTATAAGAGATTAATGCTTCATCACCTTCAAAAATCTCCTGCAAAAACTTTAGGAACCGGAGGGGTTCCGGAGCCTTATTATCATAACAAACCTGCGTCCTCTGGGTCAAAAAGTCTTTCACTTCTGGAACTCTGATTTGGCCGTCGTTTAAGCAGACCAGCGTATTGGCTGCCAGCATCAGATTTGGTTGACTGTTAAAGGTATCAAAGTCGCACCGGCTTTTCACCTCCGCCGCTTTGATCATCTGCTCCCGCACCTTAAAGTTCCCCAACCTGAGAACCTCCTTCTTATGCTTCAGGGCCCAGGGCTCCAGATCAGGTAAATCAAAAATTCTCATCAAACGATGATAAAAAACGTCCGCCACCTGCCGTACATATTGCTTGTCAGGATCTTCCACCCAGTATGAACCGTTAAAATAATACCAGGTCTTGGTAGGCAGGCAGTACAACAGATTCAGGCGATATAGCTCCAGAAACTTCTCGGCATTACCAGAATCATTGGCTTCGAAGGCCAGTACGAGCATATCAAGGCGAGCTCGTTCCTGCCAGGCTTCGCCTCCACCCGCCACCACGTATTTGCCTTTGCCCTCAGGGACTTGCGCAGCTTTATCCTCAACCAGCTTCGCAGTTCTGTTCTCAGCCTCTTGCTCAGCTTTACCTGCCTCAACCTTCTGAGGTTCCGTTTCCCGTCTTACTTCTTTCTGTAACTGCAAAGAATTATGGTTTTCTGGTTTGGTCTTAACTTTCATTACCTCATCCTTTCCACCGCCAACGGTGCGTGTATAATAGTGTGATTTTTTAATTATAAGGGAATTTTACGTTATTGTCAAATTTATCTAATATTTACAAAAAGGTTCTTAGCAAACAGGTAAAAGAGAAGCAGCTTTTACGTTTTTGAGAACGTAAAAGCTGCTTCTTTACTACGTTGGAGAAGATGAGAAGATTGTAGTTGAAAATAACTTAATTTTTTAACAAAAGGTATAACGGTCAGTTTTTTACAGCCTGGCTTCTATTTTTAGTTTTAAGATCAGGTTTTGTCCAAACATCTTCTCACCCTCTCCCGCTTACCTTAGAAGCGGGAGAGGCCCATAAAACTTACTTACAGCTGATTCTCTCGCCCCATTTTCATCTACCAGCTAAATCTGCCAAAACAGGCTGCTTGGGAAGGCGGTAGATTCTATACGCTTCCGGCGGTTGGTCCCGGTAATTAATCTGCGAAGTGGTAAAATAGATCCGGCCCTGACTATCTTCAGCGAAGCTGTCGGCCCAGCGCAGAGGAACCTGCGCCGGCAGGCTCCGTCCCTGCTGAGTTTTCAGGTCATAAACAAAAAGTCCCTCCGCCGCTAAATCTCCCAGATAAATTTTATCCTGCTTGAGCCACAGACCATCCGTCGGCACCGTCTGCCGGCTGACCGTCCGGATCAAGCCGGCCCGCTGGGGTACGGTGAGTTTTTTATCCCGCAGCTTAGCCGCCGGGATACTATAAAGAGAATGTCCGGTCAGCGCTGCAAAATACAGAGTCCGCCCATCCTCAGTCAGAGCCAGCCCGTCGCTGGGAGTCTGATGCCGGTCATAGCCGGTCGAGACGAAGTTAATCCCCTCCTGCTGGGCCTTAACCTGGGGAATATCAGTTAAAGCCCGCCAGGAGGCAGGCTGCTTATCTTGTAAGTTTACAACGATAATCCCGCCAGCTCCGGAATCAGTCAGATACGCAAAGTGCCGTTTAGTATCCACCCGCACATCATTCAGATAGGAGTTGGCCAGATCTACCGAAGGCGGGAAAGCATACTGCCAGATTATCTTATTAGTATGCAAATCCAGCTTGTACAGTCGGGCCGTACCCGCCTGTGGCACCTGTCCCCGGGGCTTGCCCGTGTCCAGCACCCACAGATAATTCTCCGCGTCCACGTAGACGCTCTGCACACAGCTAAACCTGGCGGCGGTTACAGCATCCGGATAAGCTACGGCCCGCCCCGCTACGATCTCGGCTACCTTAAACCCGGGATAATTACGCCAGGTAGGATAGCAGACAAACAGCCGGTCCTGCTGAGATAAAGCCAGCCCCGTCCATTGATAGGGGGATTGAGCTACCACCTCCACGGGAACGACCTCTGCGGCAGCACTCAAACAGTTTACCAGCAGGCAGACCCAAAGCAGCCAGCTTAAAAGTATTTTTTTCATGGCCAGGTTTCTCCTTTTTGTCCTATTCAGCCGCCGCCATCCTGCCCTCTTCCGGCAGAGACTAAAAAGGCGCAAGTCCTGGTTTGGACTTACGCCTGGCGGCTACGCAACTATTTTTATTTTAAGCGATTTCTAGCAGAAAGTCTAGCAAAAGTTTTCTAGCTGCTTTCCCCTTTTTCATTTTAGTTTTACAACGCTATAATTCCAACTGCTTAACGGCGCAGATTGTGGTACAATGATAATAAGGTACTCCCCAAACTTTGGATCTGCTAAGCGGTAAAGTAAGTATTATAAAGGAGATTTAGAACATGAAAAAGCGCATAACTTATATTTTAGCAATACTTTGTTTCTGCCTGTTAGAAAGCTGTCTCTACCTTACTCAACCGGCCGCAGCCGCAGAAATAGTCCGCAAGCTGGTTCCTCTGGAGCGGGCAGGCGTCCATTTATACCTGGAGAGCTACCAGTGCCAGGACGTCCCGGATCCTGAGCCCATCCTGTTAGTCCACGGGCTGACCTATTCCTCCCACGAGTTTGACGTTAACTACGCCGACTACAGCTTAACCCGTTTTCTGGCAGCCAAGGGCTTTGAAGTGTGGCTGCTGGATATTGCCGGCTATGGCAGCTCCGGACAGGTACAGGACGGGTTTAAGCCCAATTCTGATTATGCGTCGGAGGATATCCGGGCTGCCGTAGAGCTAATCTCGGCCCGGCATCACCTGCAAAGCATAGATGTGCTCGGCTGGAGCTGGGGCACCGTTACTAGCGGCCGCTTTGCCGCCCGTCATCCGGAATTAGTGAAGAAGCTGGTGCTTTACGCCCCTATAGTTGCAGGTCTGGGTGCCCAGGAGGTGCAACAGCCCTTCAATAAAAATACTTGGCAACATGCCGCCGGAGATTTTCAGGTTAAGGCGGACCAAACTATTGATTACAGCATAGTGGAGCCGGCGGTAGCCGCGACCTATCTGTCTAATTGCTGGCGGTATGACCAGGATAGCAGTCCTAACGGAGGACGCCGTGATTTACTGGTATCTTCTCAAGCCAGGCTTATCCCTACGGCAAAGATTAAGGCTCCGGTGCTAATCATTGCAGGTTCAAAGGATGCCTATGTAACACCGGCGCTATGCCAGGAGGCCTATGGTACTTTAACTAATAGTAAGTCGCAAGTAGCGATTATTCCCGGGGCATCTCATGTGATGTTGATGGAAAAACCGTATTACCGGGTTTTCCGGGACAAGGTAGTCAAGTTTTTAAAGCATTGAGTAAAAAAACTGCCGCATCTTTATAGGTGCGGCAGTTTTTTATGTTCTAAGCCAGGATTAAAGTCTTTCGATTTTCTGGCCGTTCGTGCACGATAATTGCTCTACGATAGCCATCGTCTCAACCCTAATTCATGTATTTCCCTTTTCAAAGCGCCAAAGCCCTATTCAAAGCTTCATCTTGAAGCTTTGAATGATGCTTTTAAGTATCACATACTTCACCATGATAACCTCGCCATGAAAGATATACTCCGGCAAATCCGATCCTAGATTTTTGCAGGCAGTATCATTCACACAGTTTCTGATATGCCTGCTTCACGATACCCGCCATCAATTTTCTACGCTGTTCAAGGAAATCCGGATAGCTCATCTTCTCAAAGTCAACCGGGAGAGCATTCTCAGCGCAGGTTTTTTTATAGCCGTCTTCCCCTAGTTTTTGACGATATATGTCAACATAGTCAGCTGGCGGATCATCCGAAATATCGATGTTCGTATTGTAGTCCAAAAAGGTAAAGTTTGCAATCTGGTTCCGGTCACGGTCGCTTGTGTATCCGATACCAGTCAGGTAATTCTTTGGGAAGATGTGGTGCTTGTCTACGGCCTTCTTATCACCACTTGCGCCTGGTAACAGTTTAGTCGCCAGAGTAGTCGTGCTAAAAAGCATCGGCGTTCCCAGAACATTCAGCGCCGCAATGTATCCAAACCAAGCTGGAGATGTGGCTGCTGCACTCATCAGATCCGCAGGAAGCGTAAGATTGAAATAGTCATCGGTAAACTTTGTAGATATAACGCCTTCCAAATATTTAACAAACTCATCAGCAGTATTGACGTTTCTTAAATCGGCGAACTGCTTCTCAACCTCCGATTCCGTAGAGCCAGTGTAGAAATAGGTAATGGTGGACATGAAAATCCACTTTTTGATAATCTTCTGCAACTTAATCGGCTGAACCTTATAATCGTATTTTCCAATGAGAAAAAGAACATAGCAGAAAACAACAGCATTTGAAGAAGCGACAATGTTTCCATTCACATATCCGGCTTCTACGAATAATCCCATAAAGGTATGCCAGTTGTTCAAATTTGTCACTTTATCCAACGCATTCTTGAACTTGATAAAATTGGCGTCCATTTCCGCTTTTGTAACAATACCTGTTTCGAGATCTTTGCCTCGCATGAGCATATAAGCATAGCGCAGACGAGCACGGCGGAAGCCAACTGCTACAGCCATGCGGATAAGATGCGAAGGATCAACCTTCAGGATAAAGTTATAGGCTGTGCCATCTTTCGGAATACGGGAATCGGCACAGAATTTATCAATTTTGTCATGAACATCATTATCGTAAACAGCAAGCAGCGTCTCTATAAAGTTTTTTTCAGTCAATTTCTGCCCGCCAGAATTGACGCGGACAAAGACTTCTGCCACATCTTCTTCTGTCGCCCTTGCATTAATTCGAAGTGTAGGAAGCGTGTAGATTGACAGATTAAGAAGGTCATTAATGTTAGTTTCAATGATTTCCTCCTCGTCATCAGTCAGGAGAGCTTTCCCATTCTTTTGACGACCGGAATTGCAGTCCTTGATAAACTGTCTGCGGAACTTCGGAACATCGTGATTAGCATCAGCGATAAATATTGAGCTAATTCCGCTTATCCATTCTGGATTGCGTTCATAAGCCTCAGTCCAGACCGCAAATTCTCGTATAAGTGGATTAAAGGCAATTCTGATCTGTCTCTCGGCATAATTATTATCCTTAACCTTGATGCCGGATATGGCCGCCAGCAATGCTGTAAGTCTTTGCTGTCCATCAATCACAAGATAATCTGGTCGAATATAGGCCTTGTCATTCGTCCCAATATGGTTTACCGTCTCATAATCTTCCGGCGACTGCCAAAGCATTATGTAGCCTATCGGATAACCCTTTAACATTGAATCCAGAAGATCACGAGCCTTACTATCCTTCCATACAAAGGGACGCTGAAGATCAGGAAGGCCAACCTTTCCGTTTCTTACATCACTGAGCAAGTCTCCTACCTTGCTCGGGATGTTATCAAATAGTTCTTTTCCCATGTGTTCGTACCTTCCTCATCCAGATGTTGCAAAAAATATATTGCAGATTCTCTGGTGAATCCATGTCGTTGCACACTAATAACTTGCTTATTTGACAATCTGTATTCAACAAAATCATACCGATTATTTTCAACCTAATCCACTTCCCAAATTTCCATTACCATAGGCACTACTCATTCTGCTTGTCTTCCTGCAAAATCAAGATAACCAGAAACAAGCTGTCCCATTACCCGAAGTTTCTTTTCATCCAGATAATTCTTAGTAATTTTAGCTTCACGCAGTGTCAGTTGCTCTCTGCGCCGCTTTCAGCTTCTTGACAGCAGCGCCACGGTTTCCACGTGGCACGAGAGGATAGGAAGTATGTCAAATGCCTACTCTCGTTTATGGGAACATATCCACTAACCTCTTTCTGTTTGTGGAAACATATCAGCAAGATTGCTCTATAAAGCAAAAATAGT
>Ga0268357_101704_pt1 | contig 12819 bp, 10 predicted proteins | sample BioMet10_FD_192466 | JGI IMG/M metagenome (GOLD analysis project Ga0268357, IMG submission 192466) | Sewage microbial communities from Oakland, California, United States - Biofuel 10 (Illumina Assembly) | ecosystem: Engineered > Wastewater > Sewage > Unclassified | place: USA: California... | reverse complement strand
CACCACGATGATCAGGCTGGTCCCCACGCCGAAGTTGTTGTCCCCGGGCTTGAAGGCCACCAGCCACCAGATCAGATAAAACACACAGCAAAGCATGAGGAGGAGATGCCCCCAAAAGATTTCCCCCACCGGGGTATTGACGTTGTGAAGCGCCATGTTTCCACCTTCCTTCGTAAAATAAACAGAAACCGATGAAAAAAACGCCTATCCTTCCAGCCCGGGCTCCGGGCTCTTCCGATTGAGGATCACCACCGCCGCCAGGATGCACAGGATGCCGCACCCCGACACCGGGGTCAGGGACTCGTGGTACACCAGGGCGCCGAGGAGCGTCGCCACCATGGGCTCCACCGTGGCCAGGATGGCTGCCTTCCCCCCCGGCACCGTAGAAAGCCCCAGGGTGTAGCACAGGAAGGGCACCACCGCAGTGACGATGCCCGTCATCACCACCAGGACAGCCAGGAACGGACCATTGCCGCAGGCCGCTGCCTTGGCCGCCATATCCGCCGGGCTGCTGATGGCCAGGCACCCCACCGCCGCGATGATGAAGGTGCGGCTGGTCACCGTATAGGCCGAATACTTCTTCAGGGCCAGGGTACCCAGGATGCTGTACAGCCCGTAGCCGATGCCCGAGCACAGGCCGATGACGAATCCCAGGGGCGCCACCTTCCCGCCGCCGATGCCCGACACCAGCACGCAGCCGGCAAAGGACAAAACCAGGGCCATCACCTTGACCCGGGTGAGCTGCTCGTGCAAAAACAGCACCGCCATAAGCATCACCCAGATGGGTGAGGTGTAAAGCAGGATGGCCGCCACCGACATGGGCATCATCTGGATGGCCGTGAAATAGCAGCAGGTGAAGATCAAAACGCTGCCCAGCCCCAGGCCCAGGAACAGCGGGATATCCCGGCGGGGGATTCTTACCGGTCCCTCCTTCACCCGGGAAATCGCCGCGAAAACCACGGCAGCCACGCTCAAGCGGAAGCACACGATCTGGACCGGGGTAAAGCCGAAGGCCCCCAGGCTGCGTACGAACAGCCCCATGGTCCCCCAGAAGATTCCCGCCAAAATGATGAGCACCGCGCCCTTATTTTCAAACTGTAACAATGCCTGCCTCCCTGAATCACTGCGTTTTCTTGTCGTTATTATATTCATTCTCATTCCAATCAGCCCTTTTGTCAACCTCTTTTTATGGTAAAATAAGGAAATCAAACGCTGAAGGAGGAACTCCCATGTTCTATATCACTTTTCTGGACGACGATGTCCCCACAGGCGGCGTCCTCACCGCCGACCGGAAGCGCGTCCTGTCTCTGACGGAAGCCGGGGCCCTGATCGGCTGCCGCTTTTCCAATGACCTGGTCCAATTCATCGCAACCGCCACCGGGGAGCAGATGGACGAACTGGCCCGTGCGGTGGACCAGTCCGGCACGGATGTTGGCCACTTCGCCCAGAACATCCATCTACAGGCGCCCATCCCCAAGCCGCCCCGCAACCTCTTCTGCCTGGGCAAGAACTACGCCGAGCACGTGAAGGAGATCAAGAACATCCCCGGCCTTTCCGGCAAGCCGGAGGCCCCCATCTACTTCACCAAGGCCCCCACCACGGTCATCGGCTCCAACGCCGTCATCGACCGCCACTCCCAGGTCACGGACCAGGTGGATTACGAAGCCGAGCTGGCCGTCATCATCGGCACCGGCGGCGCGGACATCCCCAAGGATCAGGCGGAGTCCCACATCTTCGGCTACACCATCGCCAACGACGTCACCGCCCGGGATCTCCAGGCCAGCCACAAGCAGTGGTTCAAGGGAAAATCCCTGGACACCTTTTGCCCCATGGGCCCGGTGATCGTCCCGCGCCAGGACATGCCCCTGCCCTTCGACCTGGGCATCCGCTGCTCCGTCAACGGCAGTCTCCGCCAGGAATCCACCACCAGCCACATGATATTCGACATTCCCACCATCATCCACGACCTGTCCCAGGGTCTGACCCTGATGCCCGGGGATATCATCCTCACCGGCACCCCCGCCGGCGTGGGCTTCGCCATGAAGCCGCCCCGGTTCCTCCAGAATTTTGACTCGGTGCTGACCCAGATTGACGGCATCGGGGAACTGCTCAACGTGGTCATGGAATTGGAAAAATAATTCATCAGCTCCAAATCATAAAGTCTGGCCGCTCCTCTCCACGGGAAGCGGCCAGACTTTTTAACGGTACAGCATCATTTTATTTCTTTTTATAGCTGGCCAGGGTATTGACCAGTTTTTTCGGATCGATGGGCTTGGCCAGATGGGCGTTCATCCCCGCAGCCAGGGATTTACGCACATCCTCATCATAGGCTTCCGCCGACATGGCGATGATGGGGATGGTCTGGGCGTCCGGATGGCTCGAATGCCTGATCTTTTCAGCCGCCTGATGGCCGTCCATCACGGGCATGCGGATATCCATAAGGATGAAATCGAAGCTGCCGGATTTCGACGCCACAAAGCGGTCGTAGCCTTCAAGGCCGTCCACCGCCCGGGTCACCACGGCGCCGCTGCGCTCCAGGATCATCTGGGCGATTTCCGCGTTCATGTCGTTATCCTCGCAAAGGAGCACGCGGCAGCCCTCGATATCTCCATCTTCTGTCAGCTCCCCGTCGGAGCGGCTCCGGACCTTGTCCGGCTCACAGCGCTCAAAATCCAGCTGGAGGGTGAAGGTCGTCCCCACCCCCAGCTCGCTTTCCACGTCGATCTTGCCGCCCATGAGGTCCACCGTGCGCTTGACGATGGCCAGGCCCAGGCCCGATCCGCCGATGTTCGCGGTTTCCCGGGTCCGTTCCTGGGCGAAGGGCTCGTACAGCCGGGACAGGAATTCACGGCTCATGCCGATGCCCGTATCCCGGACGACGATCCGGTCGTGGACCCAGTCGTCGTCCAGGCCGACACATTCCACACTGAATTCGACCCTTCCGCCCTCCGGCGTGAATTTCTCCGCGTTGGACAGGAGGTTGATCACGATCTCCTTGAGCTTGATGGGATCTGCCTTGTAATTGACCCCGGCGACCCGCCGGTCATCCACCACGAAATCGATGTGCTTCTTATCCATCAGGGGCTTGACGGCCAGCACCGCCTCCCGGACCCACACATCGGTGACCACGGCGGTCTGGTTCAGGGTCGTCTTCCCCGTTTCAATCTTTTCCAGATTCAGGGTATCGTTGATCAGATCCAGCAGCGTGCTCCCGGCCTGGCGGATTTTTTCCAGATACTCGTCCTTGGACCCCGGATCGTCGGAAGACAGGGCCAGGTCGTTGTAGCCCAAAATGGCGTTGAGGGGCGTACGCATGTCATGGCTCACATTGCCCAGAAACTCGGTCTTGCGCTCGCTGGCCTGTTCGGAGAGGAGCAGGGCCTGCTGGAGCTGCTCGGCGTGGGCTTCCTCCTGGAGGAAGGCCGCCGTGATGTCCGACCGGGTGTACATGAGCTCCTGGCGGGCGTCGTTGAGGTAGCGGAAGTCGATCTTCTTGCGCCGCCGCTTGCCCTTGGCGTTGATGAAGAAATACGTCACCACGTACTCAAACTGGTGCTCCAGCACCTCCAACACGTGTGACAGGGCCGTATCCTCCAGATAATGCCGGCGCTCCAATTCGTCCGGCACCCGCCCGGCCACGGAATGGAGCAGGGTGTCATAGCTCATGGCTGACGACGTCCGTCCCAGCATGTATTCGGACTGAAGGGAGACCCCGTAAAAATCCACGGTTTCCTGGGCGATGTCGATGATGCAGATGGCGTCGTACTCGTCGTCGGCGATGGCCTTGGAGATTTCCTCTTCCCGACGCACCTGCTCCGAATCCACCATGGAGGCGATGGCTTCCACGTCCCCCGTGTGGGGGTTCAGGACCATCTTGAAATAAATGGTCACCCAGTGGACCTTGCCCTGTTCGATGATCATGTGGTAGGTCGCCGTGGCCTGGTGCTGCCCCGCCTTGAAGTACCCCAGGAGGCTGCCGCAGTTGAAATTGCGCCAGAACTTTTCCTTTTCGTCCGACTCCGTCATGAGCTCGGTGATGCCCACCATGAGCTCATCCGCCGTATCCGCCCTAAGCATCTCCTCGATGAAGGGCGTCGCGCCCCGGAAATCGTCGCATTGGTTCCGCGTCAGGTTCAGCCGGGCCGCGCACAGGGTATTGGGATTGACGGACATGAATTCCCCCAGGTTCCGTTCGTATTCCTCTTCCTTTTCCTTGTAATAGGTGGCGTCGGTAAACACGGCGTAAATCAGGGACGTGCCATCATTCTGGGGGACTTGGATGGAACGGATGTGGAGCCATTGATAGGTGTCGTGTCCGGGCAGCAGGAACCGGTAGATGGGTTCCTCCGCCTGCCGCCGGGCGATGCCTGAGGATTTGAAAAAGGCCATGACCCCTGCCCGGTCGTCGGGATGCACCATGGCCTGCAGATCCCCGTTGGACATGCTCCGGTAGGCATCGACGCTGACCCCGGTGAGGTCCGACAGGAAGCCATTGACCGCCTCCACGCTGACCTCCGCCTTTTCCTTGCGGAAGACGATGATGCTCACGGGGATGTTGTCGATGATGGCCCGCAGTTCTTCATTGCGGCCCTCCAGATCCCGCTGCATCTTGACCGAGGCTGTGATGTCCACGATGACCACGTAAAACCAGCGCTTGCCGTTGGTATCGGTGACGATGTGCCCCTCATCGTGGACCCACAGGAGGCTGCCGTCCCTTTTTTCAATGCGGTAAAAGCAGGTATCGAAGGCGGCCTTTTCAATCTGCTCCCAGATTTCCCGGTCCACCCGTTCCCGGTCCTCCTCGTACACCATCTGGGAAAAACGGCCGTCAAATTTTTCGTAAAATTCCTCTTCGGTGTAGCCCAGCATGGACAACATGTTTTCACTGACGAAGGAAAACTGTTCATCCTTTTCTGCCGAGTAGACAAAAACGCCCCCTGGCACCATTTGGAGGATGGCGTTAAAGGCTTCCCAATTTTCATCCAGCAAAGCCATGCTGCGCATCAGCTTGACGAAACCCAGCCGGTCATCGTAATCTTTCATCTTTATTCCCCGGGCAAAGGCTTTTGCTTCCCATCGCCCCTTATTCCATTCTTTAAATTTATATTATCCTTAGTATACACTAAATCAACCTGGGATGAAATAAAACTTTCCACAAAAAATAACAGGGAAACAGCCATTTTCAAAGCCGCGGTGCCGGCGGTCGATGCTTTTGTCAGAATCATGGATCACCGTCGCCTTCTTTCATTGGGGCCGGGCTGCAGCCGGCCTCCTGTTTTTTTAATTGATACACCAGATAATCCAGACAGTCCAGTTTTTTCTGCTCCCGGTGGATCCGGTCCAGCAGGATGGCCCGCTGCTTGGCCAGGAGGCAGAGCTGCATTTTGTCACAGCCCCTTTCCCCGTAATCCAGGTAAGCCTCCCTGAGCTTGGGGCTGCACCCGGCGTCCTTTAAATTTTGGATGAGGCGGTCCTTCGTCATTGGTTCGTTCATATTGACCTCATAATAGAATAGAATTTTCATTTTCCGCACTTAAATTATAAGGTGGCTTCATGCATATATCAAATACTTATATTCGATAGTGGTTCATGTTTGACAGGCATGAGTGAAGGTGATATCATCTAATTATCATATCAAAGGAGGCCATTCCATGGAAGTCCGCGTGCTCCGCTATTTTTTAACCATCGCCCGGGAGGGCAATATTTCCGCCGCGGCGGGTGCCCTGCACCTGTCCCAGCCCACCCTGTCCCGTCAGATTCACGAAATGGAGGACCAGCTCGGCACCCAGCTCTTCACCCGGGGGAACCGGACCATCACCCTGACGGAATCCGGCCGGCTCCTGCGAAAGCGGGCGGAGGAAATCGTCAGCCTGGTGGACCGCACCGAGGCGGAGATCACCCGCCCCGACGAAATCGTCAGCGGGGACATCTTCATCGGCGGCGGCGAATCCGACGCCATGCGCCTGCTGGCCAAAATCGCCCGGGACCTCCAGGGGGATTATCCCGAAATCCGCTACCGCCTCCACAGCGGCAACGCCGAGGAGATCAAGGAACGGCTGGACAAGGGCCTGCTGGATTTCGGCATCCTCATCGGAGACACGGATATCCGGACCTACGACTACCTGCGCCTCCCCGCCGTGGACACCTGGGGGCTGCTCCTGCGCCGGGACCATCCCCTGGCCGCCAAGGCCGTCATCGCGCCGGAGGATCTCAGGGGCATCCCCCTCCTCTGCTCCGATCAGGACCGGGTGACCAATCTCCTGTCCAGCTGGCTCGGGACCGACATCACCGAATGCAACATCGTCGCCACCTACAATCTGATCTACAACGCCTCGGTAATGGTGGATGAGGGCCTGGGCTGCGCCATGACCCTGGACAAGCTCATCAACACCTCCGGCGACAGTTCCCTGTGCTTCCGTCCTTTGGAACCCCGGTTAACCGTCTCCCTCAACATGGTCTGGAAGAAGTACCAGGTCTTTTCCCACGCGGCGGAGCTTTTCCTCACACGGGTCCGCCACGAGCTGGAATGAAAATCCCTGCTGTGCCGGTGCCAAATTGTAAATATTTGTAAAAACTTATTTTTTTCGTTGACGAATGATTTTGTCCGTGCTATTATTAAGTCAAGATACAAAGACGTACGCGAAGGACGTTTCTGTATCTTTTTTTTATTATCCATATTTTTTATACTACACAAAGGCTTGATTTTCCCAGACACTCAATGGTGAGCGTACTCTTCACTGTCGGGTGTCTTTTTTTGTACCTGACAATAAGCCTGAAATTTCATTGAATTGGAGGTGAACACATGGATCAAGAAGACAAAAACGGCCAGGTTCCGATGAACAAGCGGATTCCCATCTATCTGTTAACCGGCCTGTCCCTGGCCATCATCGTCGCCGGCGCGCTATTCGCCGTTGCAAGCCTTCGCTATGGCCTTATCTTTTACGTTTTGGGCAACCCGATTCACGGCGTCGTCTTCGGACTGCCCATCGCCTATCTCGGGCTTCGGTATTTTAAAGCCGTCCGCCAGCTGAAGGCTGAAGTTTACAAATCAACTTCAAAATTCTCACTGGCCCATTTTAAAAAATAATTTTAAGGAGTTAAGTAATGAAAACTTCCAAAAAAGTAATGCCCTTCATTATTTGTGCAATCATTCTGTTAATCATCATCAACGTCGTCGCCGTGGGAACCACTCCCTCGGGAGCGGCAGATCCCACCGGGGCGTCCTACACGGCGGTGGCCGGTTCCTCCACTTTGAAGGATGTGGCTGAAACAGCCAACAAGGCCATGTCCGGTGCCAATTACACCTGGATCATGATCTGTGCCTTCGCCGTCTTCTTCTTCCAATGCGGTTTCGCCATGGTGGAAACAGGCTTCTGCCGCGCCAAGAACGCGGCCCATACCATGACGATGAACTTCATGGTCTTCCTGGTTGGGGCCATCGGCTATTTCCTGGTCGGCTTCGCCCTGCAGATGGGCGGCTCCGGCGGTGCGGCCGGCCTGGGTACCGGCGGCGCAGCCCTGGATGCCATGATCTCCATCCCCGGACTGGGGGGCATCCTCGGCGGCAAGGGCTTCATGCTGGGCAGCACCTATGACGCCGGCATTTACGCCCTGTTCTTCTTTGAAATGGTCTTTATGGATACCACCGTCACCATCCCCACCGGTGCCATGGCCGAACGGGTCAAGTATTCCGCAGTGGTCATCACCTCCTTCTTCATCTCCATGTTCCTCTACCCCTGCTTCGGCAACTGGGTGTGGGGCGGCGGCTGGTTGTCAGCCCTGGGCCGGAACTTCGGTCTGGGCCACGGCGTCGTCGACTTCGCCGGTTCCGCGGTGGTCCACTCCATGGGCGGCATGATCGCCGTGGCCGGTGCCATCGTCATCGGACCCCGGATCGGTAAATTCAAGAAGGACGGCACGGCCAAGGCCTTCCCTGGCCACGATATCCCCATGGCCATCATCGGCACCATCATCCTGTTCTTCTGCTGGTTCTTCTTCAACGCCGGCTCCACCCTCAACGCGTCCGACGCCCGTCTGGCCGTGGTTGCCACCAACACCATGATCGCCGGCGCCGTGGGCGGCCTGGTGGCCATGTTCTACATGTGGGCCAAATACGGCAAGCCCGATCCGTCCATGACGGCCAACGGCGCCCTGGCCGGCCTGGTAGCCATCACCGCGCCCTGTGCCTTCGTCAACGGCATCTCCGCCTTCATCATCGGCATCATCGCCGGGTTCCTGGTGTGCTACTCCGTGGCGTTCGTGGAAAACAAGCTGAAGCTGGATGACCCTGTGGGTGCCATCTCCGTCCACTGCGTCAACGGGGTCTGGGGCGTCATCGCCACCGGCCTCTTTGCCGACGGCACCTACGGCGACGGCCTCAACGGCGTCAGCGGCGGTGTGACCGGGCTCTTCTACGGCAACCCGTCCCAGCTCGCGGCACAGCTCATCGCCGTGCTGGTCCTCATCGTCTGGGGCTTCGGCGTGTCCTACCTGTTCTTCCGGATCCTGGACAAGACCTGGGGCCTGCGCGTCGCTCCCGAAGACGAGCTGGCCGGCCTGGATATCCCGGAAATGGGCGTCCTGGCTTACCCGGATACCCCGCTGTCCGCTTCCGAGCTGGATTATTACGCCGACGACAACGCGGAAATCCCGCAGCTGGCCCGCTTTGACTGGAACAAGCGCGCCATGATGCCGCCAACCGCTTCCAAGAAGGAAGAACCGGTGACCATCGACCGCGCCGTTCCTGTGGAAGTCCTGTCTGAACCGGCGGTTTCCGTGGGATCGGATGTGAAGATTTCCAAGATCGACATCATCACCACCCAGGCCAAATTTGAAGCCCTGAAGAATGCCATGAACAAGATCGGCATCATGGGCATGACCGTCACCCACGTCCTGGGCTGCGGCGTCCAGAAAGGGAAGCCGGAATTCTACCGTGGGGTTCCTGTGGAAATGAGCCTGCTGCCCAAGGTGCAGCTTGAAATCGTGGTTTCCGCCGTACCGGTGCGCACGGTCATTGAAACGGCTAAGAAAGTATTGTACACCGGCCATATCGGCGATGGCAAGATCTTCGTCTACGATGTGGAAAATGTCGTCAAGGTCCGGACCGGCGAAGAAGGCTTCGATGCCCTCCAGGACAGCGACGAATAAGATTATCGCCCCTAAATTGTTTCATCCCCCTATAAATGACAGCGGCTTTTCAGCCGCTGTTTTTTTGCGGAAAATCCCTTAACTTTTTCCCGAGGTAGCCTTTTCCCTCCAAGTCGTGTATAATAAATAATGCACATTATCTAAAAGGAGAAGAACACCGCCAATGAATACCATCGTCGCGATTTTCAGACGGGATGTGGGCAAGCTCCTCAGCCGGCCCACGGCCTGCATCATCATGATCGGGCTGATCATCATCCCGTCCCTTTACGCCTGGTTCAACATCGCCGCCAACTGGGATCCCTATTCCAATACCAAAAACATCGCCATCGGCGTAGCCAACAACGATACGGGCACCGTTTTATCCGGCGCCAGCCTCAACGTGGGGGACAAGGTGGTCCAGGAGCTCCGGGCCAACGACGCCATGGACTGGACCTTCGTGTCCGAGCAGGAGGCCCTGGAGGGCGTGCGCAGCGGACGCTTTTACGCCGCCGTGGTCATCCCCAGGGATTTCAGCCAGAACATGGCCAGCATCACCACCGGCACCATCACCAAGCCCCAGCTCCATTATTATCTCAATGAAAAAACCAACGCCATCGCCAACAAGATGACCAACGTGGGGGTGGACACGGTGCAGAACAAGGTCAACCAGGCCTTCGTGGAAACCGTCACCCTGGTGGCCGGCCAGCTGCTCAACATCTCCGCGGACAAGCTCAACCAGGCGGACCCCATCGACAGCCTCATCAAGGACATGGACGAAGCCAATACCTCCCTGGGCCAGCTGAAGATCACCCTGGCCGCCGTCCAGAACGCGGGAACCGCCGCCAGACAGCTGGTCTCCGCCACCCAGACCCTGCTGCCCGACGCCCAGGCCCTGGGACAGGACACCCAGGCCCTGGGTCAGGACGGGCAGAATTTACTGTCCAGCGGCCGGGCCATGGGCACCCAGCTTGACAGCGCCATCACCTCCATCGCCGCCATGGTCCAGAGCCAGTCACGCAGCCTGACCGCCACCCTCCGGGATCTGGCCTCCCAAACCGGCGCCAATGCCGACACCGTGGCCGATCAGCTCACCGACAGCGAGGCCATCTGCAACCACATCATCGACCTCTGCAACAAGACCATCACCCTGCTCACCAGTCTGGAAAAGGACGCGCCGGCCCTTAAGGCCGCCATCGACCCCATCCTCAGCCAATTGAACGATGTGGTTACCAAGGAACAGGCCATGGCCGACAGCCTCACCGCCGCCGCCCGGGAATTCCGGCAGACCGGCCAGGTCTCCAGGGACAAGCTGAACGCCCTGGCGGATCAGAACGCCGCCATCGACGCCAAGCTCACCACCCTGGTGAATTCGCTGCAAAGCAGCTTTTCCCCGGCGCTGGAATCCACGGTCAGCGACCTTTACGACAGCCTGGGGGATTACGAAACGCTGCTCAGCCACGCCCAAAGCAGCCTGTCCGACGTGAACAACGCCCTGGGCAGCGTGGGCGGCGCCCTGGATTCGGGAAATGTCGCCCTCAATGACCTCCAGGCCATCATTGACCGGGGCCAGGGAAAGCTGAACACCATCACCACCCAGCTGGGCAGCGTGAAGACCGACGCTCGCTGGGGCCAGCTCATGAACCTCATGCGCGTGGACCCCGCCACCGGCGCCAGCTTCTTCTCGTCCCCGGTGGGGCTCCAGACCACCCGCTACTTCCCCGTGGATAATTACGGTGCCGCCATGACCCCCTTCTACACCACCCTCTGCCTGTGGGTCGGGGCCCTGGTGCTGGTGGCCATCCTCAAGACCGAGGTCAAGCACCCCGAGGATTTCGGCGGCCTCCTGCCCTGGCAGGCTTACTTCGGGCGCTACGCCCTGTTCTTCATCGCCGCCGTCCTCCAGGGACTGGTGGCCTGCCTGGGCGACCTGCTGATCCTCAAGGTCCACATGACCAACCCCGTCCTCTTCACCCTCTGCGGCGTCTGGACCTCCATCGTGTACAGCTTCTTTATTTATACCCTCACCGTCGCCTTCGACGAAGTGGGCAAAGCCATCGCCGTCCTCCTCATGGTCATCCAGGTCGCCGGCTCCGGCGGAACCTTCCCCATCCAGGTCCTCCCCGGCTTCTTCCAGGCCCTCAACCCCTACATGGCCTTCACCTTCAGCATCGGCGCCATGCGGGAATCCGTCGCCGGCCTGTACAGCAACTACTACATCGTGGACATGCTCAAGCTCCTGAGCTACATCGGCGTCTCCCTCCTCATCGGCCTCGTCCTGCGGATCCCCATCATCAAACTCAACGGATTCTTCAAAAGAAGACTGTCAGATACGGGACTCATGTAACGCGTAAGCTAACAGCCATGCACAGAAAAATAGGAAGAGCTCCTTACGAAAGCTTGCTTTTGTAAGGAGCCCTTTATATTTTTCTGTATACGGCGCAGCCGTGTATGAGCGCAGGGCGCAACGCGCCCGGAGCGAATACAGCATGGCTGTTAATGAGCAAGGGAGCGCAGCGACCGATGCGAATCCGCTGCCACAAATCCCCTAACCCCCTTATTTTTCTGTATACGGCGCAGCCGTGTATGAGCGCAGGGCGCAACGCGCCCGGAGCGAATACAGCATGGCTGTTAATGAGCGAGGAAGCGCAGCGACCGATGCGAATCCGCTGCCACAAATCCCCTAACCCCTTATTTTTCTGTATACGGCGCAGCCGTGTATGAGCGCAGGGCGCAACGCGCCCGGAGCGAATGCAGCATGGCTGTTAATGAGCGAGGAAGCGCAGCGACCGATGCGAATCCCCCGCTACACCCCTCTAACCCCCAATGAGCGCAGGGCGCAATGCGCCCGGAGCGAATACAGCATGGCTGTTAATGAGCAAGGGAGCGCAGCGACCAATGCGAATCCCCCGCTAGACCCTCCCCCTAACCCCCAATGAGCGCAGGGCGCAATGCGCCCGGAGCGAATACAGCATGGCTGTTAATGAGCGAGGAAGCGCAGCGACCGATGCGAATCCCCCGCTACAACCCCCTAACCCCCAATGAGCGCAAGGCGCAACGCGCCCGGAGCGAATACAGCATGGCTGTTAATGAGCAAGGGAGCGCAGCGACCAATGCGAATCCGCTGCCACAAATCCCCTAACCTCCAATGAGCGAGGGCGCAACGCACCCAAAGCGAATCCCCCCGCCACAAATCCCCCTCTTTCCAATATAAACCCAAGCTTCCTCCCGTATAATAGTAAGAAAAACAAACCCCAGACCCCAATCTGGCCAAGGAGGAACCCCATGGGACTATTCGACACACTCAACGCCTTTAAAGACACCATCACCGGCACCATCGAAGGCGGCAAAAAGATGTACGCCTTCAGCGAAGCGATGGACGCCCTCACCCCGGACGTCCAGGCCCTGTACGACGACGGCAAGCTCTACGACGAAGACACCGCCCTATTTGAACAATACCAGGAAATGAAAGACAACGACGACGAAGATGTGGACAAGAAAGCGGAAGAACTGCTCAAATCCCTGCTCAAGGACGAAGAGCTCCCCGAAGACCTGGCGGCCAAATGCAAAGACGCCTTGAAAATCAAGGCCGAAGCCGAAGGCGTCCTCGCGGACATCTTCCTCAAGCAGCTGGACGGCGACGATTCCCAGGAAGCCCAGGAGGCCCGGGAAACCATCAAAAAAGAATTTGACGAA
>Ga0268357_101703_pt1 | contig 12823 bp, 13 predicted proteins | sample BioMet10_FD_192466 | JGI IMG/M metagenome (GOLD analysis project Ga0268357, IMG submission 192466) | Sewage microbial communities from Oakland, California, United States - Biofuel 10 (Illumina Assembly) | ecosystem: Engineered > Wastewater > Sewage > Unclassified | place: USA: California... | reverse complement strand
CAATACGAGCTCGTGCGTGCAAAGCACTTTAACGTTTGAACCGCCGTGTACCGAACGGTACGCACGGTGGTGTGAGAGGTCGCCTACCCAATTAATGGGTAGGCTCCTACTCGATTATTTAAAGGGAAACAACAATTTGAGGGAAACTTACATTTGTTGCTGATTTTTCACAAAAATTGTTCCTGATTTTCATAAAAATACTGTTAATTATGTTTGATTTGTAGTAAAATATCTTTATATATGGCTCTTAGGCAAAGAAAGCCGTAAGGTCATACTTAAGCTTTGGTATAGGGGGAGGTGAGAAGATGTTAAAAAAAGCGATGAAATATATCGTGGCCGTTTTGTTTGCTATAACCGGACTCATCCTTATGGAGCTCCTGTTGCCGCAGGTGCCTGTAATTTTCGGCTATGATATCTATAAGAACGGTTTTGCCGGAGTAGCGGTGGCTACTATTGTTTCCGGCGTAGTGGGTATTTTTGTGTTTGGGGGTATTGGTTGGGCTTTAACACCTTTTGTTATGAGACATGTGCTGCGCTATACGGAACTGGCAGCGGAGCTTTTGGCTAAAGTGCCCACCAGCGAGATTATGGTCATGATTTTTGGGGTGATTCTGGGGCTGGTAATTGCCAACCTGCTGGGCTTTCCTTTTTCCCGTCTGCCCATTATCGGACCTTTCATACCGTTGATTCTCAGCGTAGTTTTTGCTATCATCGGCGCCAAGGTGGCGATGCGTAAAAGTAAGGATCTGGTTGGCTTTGTCAATCGCTGGACGGCTAATTTCCGCTTGGGCGGGCATAACAGTTCAGGACAGCTGAGCAGCGATACGGTAGGTTGTAAGAATAAACTGCTGGATACCAGCGTTATTATTGACGGCCGCATTGTAGATATTTTAAAAACCGGTTTCCTGGAAGGGCGTTTGATCGTGCCTCATTTTGTCCTGGATGAACTGCAGCGTTTATCTGATTCTGCGGACAATATGAAAAGAGCGAAAGGCAGACGCGGTCTGGATTTGATTCATGAGATGCAGCAGGAAAATAAACAGCTTATCGTTGAGGATATGGACTTTGAAGATATTCCGGAGGTTGATGCCAAACTGGTAAAATTGGCAAAACAGGTCGGAGCCCTGATTGTTACTAATGATTTTAACCTGAACAAGGTGGCAGAAATCCAGGGGGTAGGGGTCTTGAACATTAACGACCTGGCCAATGCGGTAAAACCGGTGGTTATTCCTGGTGAAGAGATGAAGGTCACGTTAATTAAAGAAGGCAAGGAAGCCGGACAGGCTGTGGCTTATCTGGAGGACGGCACCATGATCGTGGTGGAAAACGGACGGCGTTATGTAGGCGAGGCTGTCGTTGTTTCTGTAACCAGCGTTCTTCAAACTTCGGCCGGCCGGATGATTTTTGGTAAAATTAAGTAAAATCGACGGAATGCAATTTTCCGAAAAACGAGAAAGTGGCTATCCTGCTGGAATTTTAGGCGGTAGGGTAAGAGACAGGTGCGTAGGCGGAGGCGTAGAATCATGGATAAGATGACAGTCATTGTACCGGCGGCAGGTGCTGGTAAAAGACTGGGCCTGGGGCACAATAAAGCGTTTGCTCTTTTGCAGGGCGTACCGCTTTTGGTGCATTGCCTGGCCATGATTCAGGCTACCGGCCTGGTGCAGAAGGTAGTAGTTGTTGTGGGTCCCGGGGAAATCAGTCAGGCGGAGGCACTTTTGTCCCGGTACCGGAACACCCTTTTGCAAGGGCTGGTTTATCATTTGGCAGCGGGGGGCAGGGAACGTCAAGATTCTGTTGCCAATGCCCTTCGTACCATCGCTGATACTTCAGGTTATGTAGCGGTACATGACGGAGCCAGGCCCTTTGCCGGTAAAAAAATTTTTGCGGCCACCCTGGCGGCGGCCAAGACTACCGGTGCTGCGATTGCTGCCGTACCGGTTAAGGACACGATCAAGGCCGTTGATAAAACCGGTCTGGTGACGGCTACCCTTGACCGAGGGGTGCTTCAGGCGGTACAGACACCGCAGATTTTTGAAATAAACCTGCTGCGGCGGGCTTACGCCTATCTGCAAGCCCATCCGGTAGCTGTGACCGATGATGCTTCCCTGGTGGAGCTGCTTGGTCAACAGGTGGCGGTGGCGCCGGGAAGTTATGAGAACATTAAAATTACGACGCCGGAAGATCTGGCCTGGGCGGAGTTTTTACTGACCAGGGATCAGTCGGGCTGCTTAAAAAGATAAAAGGGAGCGGGAATATGAATTTTCGCATAGGTTCAGGTTTTGATGTACACCGTTTGGTCGAGGGACGCAAGCTCATCCTCGGCGGGGTGGAGATACCTTATACCTTAGGGCTTTTAGGGCACAGCGATGCCGATGTGGCACTACATGCCCTGATGGATGCGCTTTTAGGCGCAGCTGCCTTAGGTGATATCGGCCGGCATTTCCCGGATACGGATGCGGCTTTTAAAGACGCAGACAGCCGCGTTTTGCTCAGGCAGGTCTTAAAGCTGGTGCAGCAGGAAGGTTGGCAGGTCAATAACGTGGATGTAACCATTATTGCCCAAAAACCGAAATTAGCCGGATATATTCTCCACATGCGGGAATGTATCGCCCAGGATTTGCAGGTGGATATAGGCGCGGTTAATGTTAAGGCTACGACCACGGAAAAGCTAGGTTATACCGGACGAGGAGAGGGTATCGCCGCTGAAGCGGTGGCCAGTTTGGTAAGATAATATAGATTTGGGAGGGATTTGTCATGGATGAGGAAATCAGAGTAAGATTTGCTCCCAGCCCTACCGGCCCGTTTCATATTGGCGGTGCCCGCAGTGCGCTGTTTAATTGGTTGTACGCTAAAAGTACCGGTGGTAAGCTGGTCTTGAGAATTGAAGATACTGATTTAAAACGTTCTTCCAAGGAGTCCGAGGAAAATATCAAGGCTGCTTTAAAGTGGCTGGGGATGGATTGGGACGAGGGCGTGGACGTTGGCGGGCCCTACGGACCTTATCGCCAGACCGAGAGGCTGGATATTTATAAAAAATATACCCAGCAGCTTTTGGCTGAGGGTAAAGCTTATTATTGCTATTGTACGGATGAAGAACTGGAAGAAGAACGTAAAGACCTTCTGGCCAAAGGCATGATGCCGCGCTATATGGGTAAATGCCGCCATCTGACTGCGGAGCAGCGGGCTGCTTACGAGGCGGAAGGACGCAAACCCACGGTCAGATTAAGGGTTCCGGCGGATGAGGTCATTACCGTACATGACCTGGTTCGTGGCGATGTAGATTTTGAGTCTAACGGAATCGGCGATTTTGTCATCGTGAAGTCAGATGGAATACCAACTTATAATTATGCCGTGGTTATTGACGATTATTTGATGCATATAACTCATGTTATCCGGGCGGAAGAGCATCTTTCCAATACCCCCCGTCAGCTCTTGGTTTATGAGGCGCTGGGCTGGAAAACCCCTAAGTTTGGTCATATTTCCTTAATCCTGGGCAAGGACCATACGAAGATGAGCAAACGTCACGGAGCTACGTCGGTTGATCAGTATCGCCAGCTGGGCTACCTGCCGGAAGGGCTGGATAATTTCCTGGCTCTGTTAGGCTGGGCTCCGGTAGGGGAACAGGAACTGTTTACCTTGGAAGAACTGATTAAGCAGTTCTCAATGAAAAGAGTGGCCAAGAATCCCGCGGTTTTCGACCTGGATAAGCTGAACTGGATTAACGGCAAGCATATGCATAATCTTCCTGAAGAAGAATTTTATGAGGCGGTTAAGCCGCATATGATTAAAGCCGGGTATATGACCGGAGCAGAAACCGGTACTCAGGCACAGTGGCTGAAGAAGGTTATTGCCACGGCCAAATCCCATGTAGATTACGGTGCCCAGGCACCGCAGGTGTTGAGCTTGTATTTTAGTGATGAATTTGATTTTGAGAACGAGACGGCGGCAGCCGTGCTGAAGGAAGCTGCCGTGCCTGCGGTCATGAAGATGCTGCTGGAAGAATTGCCTTTGTTGCCGCAGGTAGATGGTCCTTCGGTGAAAGCTATTTTCAAAAAAATTCAAAAGACGCTTAAATTAGGTGGCAAATCCGTATTCATGCCTATCAGGGTAGCGCTGACCGGCAATCAGCATGGTCCGGAATTAGTTGAGATAATTCCGCTTTTGGGGCGGGAACGTACTGAGGCCAGAATTAAAAAGAGTCTGGCTAAGGCTGGGGTCACCTGCTAAAGCCAGGCGGATTTTACCGGCTTGCAACGTTTTCCTGGCAGCCTCAGGCTGAAAATATCAGATAAAGGAGTGTAATTATGACGATTAAGGTTTATAATACTTTAACCAAGCGTAAAGAAGATTTTGCGCCTATTGAACCGGGGAAGGTCAAAATGTACGTGTGCGGCGTTACCCCTTATAATCATCCTCATGTAGGGAATGCCCGTCCTTTCGTAACCTGGGATGTTATCCGTCGTTTCTTTGAACACGAGGGTTATGATGTGCTGCACGTGCAGAATTTTACTGATGTGGATGATAAGATTATCAACACGGCTAATAAGGAAGGCGTAAAGTGGAGCGATATCTGCGGCCGCTATATTGAATCTTATTTTGAGGTTATGGATAAGTTAAATGTGCAGCGGGCTCATGTTTATCCCCGGGTCAGCGAGCATATTCAAGATATTATCAAGACCGTGCAGACCTTGATTGACCGCGGCTATGGTTATGTCATTGACGGCGATGTTTACTATAGCGTGGAAAAGTTTCCCCATTATGGTGAACTTAGCGGGCGCAACCTGGAGGATATGATGGCCGGGGCCAGGGTTGATGTGGATGACCGGAAGCATAATCCTATGGATTTTGCCTTGTGGAAGGCCGCTAAACCGGGTGAACCGGCCTGGGACTGCCCCTGGGGCAAGGGCCGTCCTGGTTGGCATATTGAGTGCTCGACCATGAGCATGAAGTATTTAGGTGAAACTTTTGATTTTCACGGCGGCGGCAGTGATTTAATCTTCCCGCATCATGAGAATGAAATAGCCCAGTCCGAAGGGTGCACGGGCTGCCATCCCTTTGTGCATTACTGGCTTCATAACGGTTTTATTACCGTTAACGAAGAAAAAATGTCCAAATCTCTGGGCAACTTCTTTACGGTTAAAGATATCCTGGCGCATTTTGCTCCGGAGACCTTACGCTTCTTTATCGTTTCAACCCATTACAGAAGTCCCCTGGATTTCAGCGATGAGCGTCTGAAAGAAGCGGATAAGGGTTTGGCCCGTCTGCGTACGGCCCAGGAAAACCTGCTGGCTTTGGGGCAGGTCATCAGCGTCGGCCCGACCGAGGAAAGCTTGGCGCTGCGTGCTAAAGTGACAGAGATGCGGGAAAATTTCCTGAACGCTATGCGGGATGATTTTAACACTGCTCTGGCTATCAGCTATATGTTTGCTCTGGCTAAAGAGGTTAATGTTTATTTTACGGCTGTACAGGCTGGTACGACCCGTCCGGATGGCAAGCTGGTGGACATGATGCAGAAGCTATTTAAGGAGATGTGTTCTATCATCGGCGTTCTGGAACATCAGGTGATTGAAAAAGCGCCGGATGCGGAAGCGGAAAAGGAAACCAAGCTGGTGGAGGAGATTATTGCCCAGCGTCAGGCTGCTCGTAAGAGCAAAAATTATGCTCTGGCGGATGAATTGCGTAATAAGTTAGCCGCCATGGGGATTGTGCTTGAAGATACTCCTCAAGGCGTACGCTGGAAAAAACAATAATAGCAGCTGCGCCATCATTGCGGTTTGTGCAGTGATGGCGTGCCTGTTGGAATGGACTGTTTAAATGAAGTTTGAACATTATCAGTTTTTAAAGGAGCAGGCTTTGGCCGCTTGTGCACAGGATGGCCGTCCTTATCCAGACCCTGCCGGTATAAATCCTATTTCCCTGGCGCTAATTGGGGACGGTGTTTTTTCGCTATATGTCCGGTTGCGTCTTTTAACTGTATCCGGGCAGGTACGTATCGTGCATACTATTGCGGCCAGGATGGTTTCTGCGGTGATGCAGGCTAAGGCGATGGAGGAACTGGCCGGTGATTTTACGGTGGAAGAAGAAATGGTCATCCGCCGGGGCCGTAATGCTAAATCTATGACACCTAAGAGCGCCAGTGTGGCGGAGTATCATCTGGCTACAGCGATGGAAGCACTTCTGGGGTGGCTGCTTTTAACAGACCAGGCGGCGCGGCTGGAAGAAATCATGGAGAAATCTTTTAAAATCATCGCGGCTCAGATGCAGGACGGTAGGTTAGAGGCCAAAGAGGGAAAGGGTGAGGTCTAGATGGAAGTTAAATTAGTCAGGTATACGCCGGAACCGGAAAAAACGGTGGCGATGAGTGCCCGTTTATGTTATTCTCCTATAGGTGCAGCGGAACTGGAAGAGAAAATAACTGATGAACAAGCGGCCAAGCTGGTACGTAAACTGATTTCCATGGGACATCTTTCGACGGTGGAGCATGTGACTTTTACCTTTGCCATAGAAGGTGTTTCCAGAACCTTGACCCATCAGCTGGTGCGTCATCGTATTGCCAGCTATTCGCAGCAGTCTCAGCGCTATGTCAAAGCTGACCATTTAGTTACCATCATGCCTCCTACCATAGAGGCCATTCCGGAAGCTAAGGCTAAGTTTGAAGCCTGCATGCAGAATTTACAGGATGTTTATCATGAATTAACCGATAACTTCGGTATCCCGGCGGAAGACGCCAGGTATGTGCTGCCGAACGCTACGGAGACGAAGATTATCTGCACCTTCAATGCCCGTTCTCTGTATAATTTTTTCAGTCACCGGTGCTGCAACCGTGCCCAATGGGAAATAAGACAGCTGGCCTGGAAGATGCTGGAAGAGTGCCGGAAGGTTGCGCCGGTGCTGTTTGAAAAGGCGGGTCCGGATTGTGAGGTGCTGGGTGTTTGTCACGAAGGCAAGATGAGTTGTGGCCGCTTGGCACAAATTTTGGCAGCTAAGGCAGGAAAGCCGGAAGCTGAATAAAGGAGTATGTCATGGCGGAAGAACTTATAGCCGGGCGTAATGCAGTATTAGAGGCGCTGCGCAGCGGGCATGCCTTGAATAAGGTCTATGTGCAGGCGGGCACCCACGGCGGCAGTCTGGGGCAGATACTGGCTTTGGCCAGGGAAAAGCAGGTGCCGGTGGAAACAGTCAAGGCAGATAAGCTGGAACGGCTGCTGCCTAATTTCCGGCATCAGGGCGTAGCAGCTTTGGCGGCACCCCTTGCCTTTTCAACCTTGGAGACAGTGCTGGAGAAGGCTAAAGCTAAGGGAGAAGCTCCTTTTCTGCTGCTTTTGGATGAGCTGGAGGACCCTCAAAATGTCGGTGCGTTAATCAGAACCGCGGATGCAGCCGGAGTACACGGGGTGTTGCTGCCTAAGCGCCGCAGCTGTCCTCTTAATGCTGTAGTAGCAAAAATTTCGGCCGGAGCGGTGGAATATGTGCCGGTGGTACAAATCGGCAATATTGTTCAAACATTAGAACAATTGAAGGCTCAGGGATTTTGGGTGGCCGGGGCTGATATGGACGGAACCCAGCTTTATTTTGAAGCAGATTTAACCGGACCGTTGGTAATGGTCGTCGGTGCGGAAGGCAAGGGTTTAGGAAGACTGGTAAAAGAAAAATGTGATATCCTGGTGAGGATGCCCATGCTGGGAGGGGTTTCTTCTTTGAATGCCTCCGCCGCTGGAGCTATCCTGCTGTATGAGGTAAGACGTCAGCGTATCTTAAAGGCTGATCCATCATGAAAGAAGCTTTTTTAATTATTGATGGCTATAATGTCATTAATAGCTGGGAGGAATTCCGTAATATCAGAAATAAGGATTTAGATCATGCCAGGGAGCTTCTGGTGCGGTACGTATCGGAATATGCGGTTTTCTTAGGTTTGCAGGCGCTGGTAGTTTTTGATGCCATGGAAGTTTCCGGGGCCGAAGAAATTGAAGAGGTGGCCGGGCTAAAGGTTATTTTTACCGCCGAACATGAAACTGCAGATACCTGGATAGAACGCGCGGCTTATAAATTAGCCAAAAGCGGTGCAAAAGTGTTTGTGGTCACCAGTGATTATGCGGAGCAGAACAGTATTTTGGGGTCAGGCGCTTATAGGGTTCCGTCCCGGGAATTCAGAGAAAATTTTCTTAAAACTAAAAAGCAAATTGCCGAAAAGGTTGAAAAACTGCCTCAAGGCTTAGGGAGACATGAAGTAGGCGGACGCCTTGGTCAGCATGTGCTGGCTCATTTAGAGAAAATGCGGCGTAAATAAAGCCTATTGGTTGACCTAAATCGTTCTAACGTGTATAATTAAGGCATTCCCAATTATATTTTACATGTCCAGGACAGCGGTTTGTTATGGATGACAGGTCAGGGGCTTGGACAGGGAGGGAGATCAGAAGATGGAAGAAGCAAAAGAAAAAGATCTGTATGGGGCTTTTGCTGATATGACAGATGAGCAGATCGTCGAAATTGCTAAATCCACCGATAACGTGCTGGCGCAGGAGTATTTACTCCATAAGTACCGCAGCTTCGTTCGCGGTAAGGCCAGGAGTTATTTCCTGATCGGTGCGGAAAGAGAAGACATCATTCAGGAAGGGATGATAGGTCTTTATAAAGCTATTCGCGATTTTCGTAGTGATAAACAGTCCTCTTTTCGCGCTTTTGCAGAATTGTGCGTGACCAGGCAGATCATTACGGCAATCAAAACTGCCACTAGACAAAAGCATATTCCTTTAAACTCGTATGTTTCCTTGAATAAACCTATCTATGAGGATGATTCTGACCGGACGCTTTTAGATATTATTTCCGGCAGTAATAAGGTATCTAATCCGGAAGATATGGTTATCCGCCGGGAAGAGTTTGCCGACATCGAGAATAAGATGAATAATATTCTCAGCGATCTGGAGTGGGAAGTGTTTATGAGCTACCTGGATGGTAAATCTTACCAGGAAACGGCGGCAGAGCTGCATCGTCACATTAAGTCGATTGATAATGCCTTGCAGAGGGTCAAACGTAAGGTGGAGAAGTATAAGGAAACTTGTGCTGATGATACCGATATTCAGACTGTGTACAATAGTTTGTTAGCCGTTGATCCCACCAGCAGGTTCAAAAAGAAGAATAAAGAAAAAAGTAAGTAAGTTAAACAGTCAGAAATTTAAAAAAATGATAAAAGTGGAACAATCTGTAACATTATTTGGAAAATTCCGATGATGTTACCTTTTTCAAAAGGGTTTTGTAAAGATATAGCGAATATAACAACATTAAAGCAAGCATGATAGTTGTTCGCAAAAGCGATAGGGAGGTAATCATCATGAGTCAGACAGAAGATTTCGTGAAAGTAGTGCAGGAGGCTGAAAAGAATAAGAGCGGGGTAATCTTTGTTACCGGTAAGCCGGGCAGCGGCAAGAGCAAAGTATTACGTGAGGCTTCCCAGGACATGAAATGGGATTACGTGGACTGCCGTATGCTGATTAGCGAAGAATTTTTAAGCGTGCCCCAGGAGGGCCGTAATGAGAAGGCGCCTGAAATGATGGGCGAAATTTTGGCCAGCTATAATTCTGATGTTATTTTACTTGATAGATTGCAAACTTTATTCGTACCCGTCTTTCATCTGGATGTAGGCACTCTTTTGAAAAAACTCAGCAAGAATATGGTGCTGGTTGCTGCCTGGCCCGGATATGTGAAAGACGGCGTTTTATGCTACGACAAATTTGACGGAACGGAATCTATCCGTATCCCTGCCGAGGGCTTTACGGTTTGGAACGTTGACTGATAGGGCTTAAGTTTGGGGAAGACCGGTCTCTGAACGATAGTTTAGGGCGGGATGTATGCTCTTGATCAGGGAAGCGGGGCAAGTTTTGTTACTTAGGTAACAAGGAGCGCTTAATGATTAGTTCTAAAGGAACATTGGCTGTTTTAACCGGCGGCGGTGACTGCCCGGGCTTGAATGCGGTGCTTAGCTCGGTCGTCAAAAGCGCTTTGGGGAACGGCTATGATATTTATGGCATTGAGAACGGGTTTAACGGGTTGATTTGTGACTCGATGAAGTTGATGACCTATAGTGATGTTTCCGGAATTTTACCTCGGGGCGGGACCGTACTGGGAACTACCAATCGTGATAATCCTTTTAAGTTTGCCCATGTTCAGGCTGATGGCAGCGTCAATTATACAGATGAGCGGGAAACTGTGGTGCGTAATTTGCGGGAACGCGGCATAGAGGTACTGATCGTTATCGGCGGGGACGGCAGTCTGCATATTGCCGAGGAACTTTCCCGTGATTGCGGCGTTAAAGTTATCGGTGTACCAAAGACGATTGATAATGATTTACCCTGTACAGAGCGAACCTTTGGCTTTGACACGGCGGTAGCTACCGCTACCGAAGCGGTGGATAAACTTCATTCTACGGCTGAATCCCATCACCGGGTTATGGTGCTGGAAGTCATGGGACGGTATGCCGGCTGGATCTCCCTTTATTCCGGCATAGCCGGTGGGGCGGATGTTGTTTTGATCCCTGAGATCCCTTATAAGATGGACAGCATTTTGAAGAAGATTGAGCAGCGCCGGAGACTGGGGAAATCTTTTAGTATCGTGGTAGTGGCTGAAGGTGCCAAACCTGTTGGCGGAGAACTAACCGTTGCCAGGTTGGTTAAGGACAGTTTTGAGCAGGTACGCTTAGGCGGTATTGGGGAAAAGCTGGCTAGGGAAATTGAAGACCGGACCGGAATTGAATCCAGGTGTACCGTCCTGGGCTATTTGCAGCGGGGTGGTTCACCCACCGCGTTTGACCGTCTGCTCTGCGTGCGCTACGGCGCGGCAGTGGTGGATGCCTGCTTGCGGGGCGATTATAACGTGATGGTGGCGCTGAAGGGCGACAAGATAGTCACGGTGCCTATTGCTCAGGCTGGCAGCAAGGCGCGCAACGTGGAGCCGGATAATGATATTATCCGGGCGGGGCGACAGATAGGTATTTGTTTTGGTGATTAAGTAAAGAAGCATGAAGAGCAGAAGTTATTTGCAGTAGGTCAGGTCTTAGAAAGGCTAGCTGCTGTGATTAACTTCTGCTTGTTTTGCTTTTAACCTAAATTTCACTTGCAATGTTTTCTTAAGCGTGTATAATAGGAAAGTACCACTTGCAACATTTACTTAAGGAGAAAAAATTAAAATATTAAGGAGCATTGTACAGCATGAATATTTATCTGGTAGCCGTCATTGTAGGCATCGTCGAGGGCGTTACGGAATTTTTACCTGTTTCTTCTACCGGTCATATGGTCATTGTGGGGCATATGCTGGGGTTTGACGGGCCTCTGGCTAATGTCTTTGATATTTTTATCCAACTGGGAGCTATTTTGTCGGTCATCTTCATATATAAAGAAAGATTTGTACGTTTCTTCACCAAAGAAGGCTGGCAGGCGAATAAAGGCTTTAGCGGCTGGCATGTGGCGGCAGGTGTGATACCCGTGGCTGGTATTGCCTTTTTGCTGCACGGCTTTATCAAACATTATTTGTTTTCTCCTTTTACCGTCGCCCTGGGTTTGATTGCCGGGTCCCTGCTGATGATGTATGCAGAGAAAAAGATGGGGAAGAGAAACGACGAGCTGCTTAACGACATTGATAAATTGACTTTAAAACAAGCGGCGCAGATCGGTATCTATCAGGTTTGCTCCTTATGGCCGGGATTTTCCCGTAGCGGCAGTACTTTAGCCGGAGGTCTTTTAACAGGGGTAAGCCGCGATACTTCAGCTCAGTATACTTTTATTATTGCGGTACCCTTGATGTTTATGGCCTGTATTTATGATCTTTTGAAAAACCTGAAGGACTTGAGCAGTGGAGATTTATTAATCTTAGCTTTAGGTTTCGTGGTAGCTTTTGTGGTCGCCTATATATCCGTTTTATGGTTTTTGAAATTCCTGCATAAGTCCAGTTTAACGGCTTTTGCGTGGTATCGTCTGGCCTTGGCTGCTCTTACTATTTGCTACTTTTATTTTTAATTGCGAAAAAGTAGTTGACAAAAAGCTGGCTTTCGTGTACAATAGCTCTTGTCACTGATAAGCGCTGGCATAGCTCAACAGGTAGAGCAGCTGACTTGTAATCAGCAGGTTGTGGGTTCAAGTCCTATTGCCAGCTCCAGCAAATCATGGAGAGGTTCCCGAGTGGCTAAAGGGAGCAGACTGTAAATCTGCCGCGTTTCGCTTCGTTGGTTCGAATCCAACCCTCTCCACCAATTTATATTTTAAAGCTTTTTAAGTTTTTATCGCGGGGTGGAGCAGTTGGTAGCTCGTCGGGCTCATAACCCGAAGGTCGCTGGTTCAAGTCCAGCCCCCGCAACCATTAGTTAGGTTGCTGATGTAGCTCAGTCGGTAGAGCGTATCCTTGGTAAGGATAAGGTCACCAGTTCAATCCTGGTCATCAGCTCCATATATGGCGGCATAGCTCAGTTGGCTAGAGCAAGCGGTTCATACCCGCTGTGTCCGCGGTTCAAATCCGTGTGCCGCCACCAAATTTAAACCTCTGTCAAGAGGTTTTTTTGTATTTTGATTATCTTATTGGATGTTTTTTCAACCTGCCGTTAAACAAAAGCAGGATTTTGTTTTTGTTTAACGAATATAAATAAGGTATAGGTATTGGGTGGAGTAATAGCACCATCTTATTCTGAAGTCTGATTAATAGGAGGAAATGCAAATGGCTAAACAACATTATGAAAGAACTAAACCGCATGTTAACATTGGTACCATCGGTCACGTCGATCACGGCAAGACGACGCTGACCGCTGCTATCACCAAGGTGCTGGCAGCTCGCGGCGGCG